>Ga0172380_10009858_pt1 | contig 10108 bp, 6 predicted proteins | sample Leawe162metaG_FD_119747 | JGI IMG/M metagenome (GOLD analysis project Ga0172380, IMG submission 119747) | Leachate microbial communities from a municipal landfill in Southern Ontario, Canada - Leachate well 162 metaG | ecosystem: Engineered > Solid waste > Landfill > Unclassified | place...
ATATATTTTCAGAAGTTCTCTGAACCTCCGGCCAAATCCGGGATCTGTCAAAAGACAGCCTCCAGCCGGAGAAGGATAGTCTTTAATGCCCCATATCCCAGCCAGCTCCATCTGCTTTTTTCTCGAGCGGCCGGAAATATCCAAAAGCTCTTCTCTGTCTATAAGCCCCTTTTCTTCCGGGATGGTCGGCGGCAGGAGTTTAGCGGACAAAGGCCTCAATAGATAGCCATCCAAAGAAGATTCTCTTTGGACGACTTCCAAAGACTGTCTGTTTTGAGACATGGGCCGCTCGCCCAAAACTTCTCCGGTAGCCACAAAATCAAATCCTTCTTTCTCCATAATTTCCTTGGCCTTTTTAAGCATTAAAGCATGACAGTCAATGCAGGGATTGGCCGCTTTGCCGAAACCGTGCGGCGGATTTTTCACTAATTCCAAGTGCTCCTCAGAAAAATCCACCACCCGCAATGGGATATCCATATCCTGGGCCGCTTTTATCGCAGCTTCGTCATTAAAAAAATAGCTCTTGAAAGAAAGAGCTTGAACATCTGCGCCTTGCCTTCTCAGAAGTTCGGCCGCTAAAATTGAATCCAGTCCGCCGGAAAAAAGGACCAGGGCTTTTGCTTTTTTCATTTTTTAACTACTCCTTTGAATTCGGTAAAAAAAGTAACGTTGTCTTCAATATTTTTAAAAACCAGCGTGCCGGGACCCACTAAAGAGTCAGATCCGACAATAACACCGGGCATGGTGCCCGAATGAATGCCGAAAGAAGCATTGTCTCCTATTACCGCCCCGAGATAATTCAGCCCCGTATCTATCTTCTTGCCTTTAACAACGGATTTTATGTTACCCCTGTCGATGCGCCTGTTAGCGGTAATGAATCCTGCCCCGAAGCGGCAATTCCTGCCGATTACAGAATCACCGACGTAGCCTGAATGAAAATGAGTTCCTTCCTGGACTATAGAGTTTTTAATTTCAAAAAACGCTCCCGTCACAACGCCGCTCTCCAAATTGACAGGACCGCGCATAACATTGTTTGCCCCTATCTTGCAATTCTCTCCTATAAAGCAGGGGCCGCTTATAACGGTATTGTCTCCGATAACAGTGTTATCTCCAATAAATACCCTTCCCCTAATAACCACGTTTTTTCCGATAGATGCCTTGGGGGAAATGATTTTTCTAACATCCGAAACAACGTCCATGGCCCCAAAAACATTCCAGGGATATTTAAGAGAAATCGGACTTTTCTTTAAAACCACCAAATCGGCTCCGTCTTTGCCGATGAGAAGATTAACGGCGTCTATTAAGCTATCCTCTTTTTTAATATCCTTGCCGTAAAAATCGAATATCTCCTTGGGGAAAATATATGTTTCGCTGGTTTTAATATCAGAAGGCTCCGTTCCTTTTCTGGGGTTCTCGATTATTTTAACCGCTTCTTTCCCTTTAAACTTTAACATCCCGAACTCCCACGGCGATTCTGTTTTAACGCCGGAAAGAACGGCTCTGCCCTTAAATTTACTTAAAAGAGCGGGCAAATAGGACTCCACGTCCGCCTTATGGGCTCCCAGCATTACAAACGGCCCTTTTATAAGCTTCCTCGCCCGCCAAAGAGCGTCTCCGGTGCTTACCGGTTTTGGCTGGACGACATAATCGATTTTTAATCCCTTATGGGAACACAGGCTTAATTCTTTTTCAATGTCTTTTTTGGGCCCCTGAACAATGACCGCATGATTTATCCCCGATTTCTTCAATCCTTCAATAGCGTGCCAAATCAAAGGCTTGCCTGTTATTTTAAAGAGGGATTTGTGTCGGTAATTTAGGGGCCAGAAACGAGAGCTTTCTCCCCCGGCCAAAATTACTGCTTGAGAAACTTTCATATTAACGAAGTTATAATTTGAGAAACTTTCCTAGGATCGTATTCCAAGGTGTCTTTTTTAAGAAGACTTCTTCCGATAAACTTCCCTTTTTGAAGGCCTTTGTTTATTTCAACCGGAGAAACGAGCTCTTTATGCTTCCTTTTGTATTTTCTTAAAACCTCTTGAGAGGGCTTGGAAGTATTGTAAATAACATAATCCAGGTCGCCCCCAAGCATCTCTTCCACTTCCCTGGCAAAGTCAGCTACCGAAAAGCCGTTGGTTTCTCCGTGTTTGGTCATGGCGTTGCAGATATAAACCTTTTTAGCCTTGCTGTTTTTAATAGATCCGGCCATGCCCTCGGTTAATAAAACCTGAGATAAGGAAGAATAAAGGTCTCCGGGTCCGATTACTATAAGATCGGCTTTCTTTATCTCTTTCAAGGCTCCGGGATAAGCTTTTGCCCTGGGAACCAAAAAGACTTTTTTAATCTTCAGCTTGCCGTCGTGGCTCGGAACATCTATATTACCCTCCCCTAAAACTATTTTTCCGTTCTCCAACTCGGCTGCCAGATGAGAATTATCCAAAGTAGCGGGAATTAGCTTATATTCAGGAGGAATACTCAAATCTTCTTTTATATCCTCTATCAGCTCATTGACCGATTTTTCGATATTATTATCGCCGTTAACAAGAGCTGAGCAGTAAAGATTGGCTACCACGTGGCCGGTTAAAGGACCGGTTTCATAGCGATAAGCAAACCTTTCTTTGTTTTTTTCCTTTTCTCCGGCCAGAGCCAAAGCAGCCCGGCGGAAGTCGCCGAAAGAAATTTTAGTCCGGTATTCCCTTCTTTCCCTGCCAGCCGAACCACCGCTGTCGAGCATGGCCGAAACAGCCGAAATCCTGACCGGGTATTTTCTCAACCCCGCCAGAACGGTTTTGGGCATGGCGTTTCCGCCTCCCAAACAAACTATTTTCTTGTTATTTAAATTCTTTGACGGCATTTTGCCAATTTATATCTCTTTTAACTTTATGCCAGGGTTTTTTCAGCTGCGGCCATTGGTCGTCGAATACCGGCCTTTGGGTTTCGTAAAAAACTCCTATCGGCACTTTTTTATCCTCATCGTAAGAATAATCCCACTCCCGAGCCTTCCTAAGAGCCAGCTCGCGGCTGCCGGCATCGTGGCCCTGCATTTCGTATACGTTTTTGTTTAAATAGGGAACGGAATGCTTATGGAAGATAATGCAAGGCTGAAGAATATCGATAAAAGAAAATCCTTTGTGTTTTACGGCCTTCTTAATTAATTCCTTCAAATGAGGCACGTTTAAGGCATAACCTCTGGCGACGAAAGTGGCTCCGGCCTCTATGGCCAGGGCCAAGGGATTAAGGGGAGCGTCTTTCACTCCCATCGGCGTTGAACCGTCGACAAATCCCTGCTCCGTAGTCGGAGTGGCCTGTCCGGTGGTTAAAGAAAAAACCTGATTATTGTGAACCACCATGGTGAAGTCGGCATTGTACCGGCAATTATGAATGAAATGGGAAATTCCCTCAGCATAGGTATCGCCGTCGCCGGCATGGCCTACAACGGTTAATTCGGGATTGCCCAGCTTGATTCCCAAGCAAGCAGGTAAAACTCTCCCGTGAATGCCGTAAAAAGCATTCAGGTTTACGTAGTCGTAAATCTTGGAACTGCAGCCTATGCCGGCAACCAAGACTGTTTTCTTGATTGATATCTCATTCTCATTGGCCAATTCGGCAAGCGCCTGGTGGGACGCCTGGAGAATGCCGAAATTAGGACATCCCGGACACCAAGTATTAACTTCTTTGGTTGCTAAATCTTGAGGCTTCATATCTTTTTAATTTCCTTAATTAAAGAATTCACGGTAAACGGCCTGGCGTCGTATTTTAAAACCTTGTTTTTTATTTTAATGCCGGTTTGCTCGGCAATCAGGTCTCCAAGCTGGCCGGTAGCGCTGTTCTCCACCAAAACCGCCTGGGATGATTTCTTTATTTCCAAGGCAACCTTTTCTGCCGGGAAAGGACTGAAATACGATACCTGCATAAATCTATACCCCTTCAATTGCGGCAAGGCGTCTATTATAGCTCCCTTGGTGGAACCCCATCCGATAATCAGCTTTTTGCCTTTTCCGTATACGGAAACCGGATTAAGTTTTTTAACTTCTTCTTTTATGTATTTTGCTTTTTTCAGCCTTTTGTCATTCATTTTAACCACTGTTTCGGCATCCTCAACGGTATGGCCGTATTCATCGTGCTCGTAGCTGGTGGCATAAACATTGGGCCCTTGACCGGGAGCGGCAGCGGGAGAAACTCCGTTTTGGGTAATTTTATAGCTCTTGTAGTTTTTGGGAGGATTGTCGAGTATGAACCTCTTATTGCTGATTCCAGATTTTTTTAAATCGTCAAAGCTGTAATCGCTTTCCCCTAAATGCTTGTCTCCGAGAACAATTACCGGCGTCCTGTACTTGGCCGCTAGATAAAAAGCCTCCTGGATTCTGGCAACGGCTTCCTGGGCGTCTCCGGGAGCCAGAACTATTCTCGGAAATTCTCCGTGGCCGGCGTTAAGGGCGAACTTTAAATCTCCCTGCCCGGTATAAGTTGCCACACCGGTGGAAGGACCAGTTCTTTGAGCTTCATAAACTACCAAGGGCAATTCGGCCATGCCGGCCAGACTGAAAGCCTCTGTCATTAAAGCAAACCCTCCTCCGGAAGTTCCCACCAATACTCTGGCTCCGGCATAAGAAGCTCCCAAAGCCATGTTCATAGCGGCGATTTCGTTCTCGGGCTGGAAAACTAATGCATTGTGTTTAAGCTGTCTTTTAGCCAAAAAATGAAGGACCGGGCTGGCTGGAGTCATGGGATAAGCTATGTGAACGTCCATGCCGGCTGCCAAGGAACCCATTCCCACCGCCTCGTTTCCGGAAATAAAATATCTGACGGGACCTATTTTCTTTATTCTCTCTTTGGTTTCGACTGCCTCGTACCCTCTCTTAACGGCCTTTTTGATTATTTCTGATTTATTTTGAAACTCTTTCTCTACCTCTTTTAACAGCGCCGGCAGCACTACCCCGAAATGCTTAAATAGGCATCCGATGAGAATATCGTTTTCAATAATCTTGGGCGCTTCCAGTTCGGATAAAATATCCTTAACTGGAATGGGATAAAGATTCTTGGCTTTAAAATTCTTGTCGCCGAAAACCAATCCTCCCTTCTTGAGGTTCTTTTGATGGAGATCGATGGTTTTTTGGTCGAGGGCTAATATAAGGTCGTATTCCAGTTCATGGGAATAAACCGGCTTATCGGAAATCTTGAGAACGTTGAAGTTATTCCCTCCCCTGATCAAGGACGGGTAATCGCGGTAATTAAATACGTAATACCCCAAACTGCAAAATATTTTCCCGATGACGTGGGAGGTTACCGCCGAACCGAGTCCCGCGGCTCCGCCGATTAATATGTTTATAGTCATTATTAATTATTCTACTGTTACTGATTTGGCTAAATTTCTCGGCTTGTCCACGTCGCAGCCTCTGAGAACGCCGACGTGATAAGCAAAGAGCTGGAGAGGAACAACGCTCAAAATCGGAGTCAGAATTTCCGAAACTCTGGGGATATAAATGACGTCGTCAACGATATTCTTTATATCCTCGTTTCCTTCGGTAGCTATGGCTATCACCTTTCCGTTCCTTCCTTTCACTTGCTGAATATTGGAAACCATCTTTTCGTAAACGGAATCGGAAGGACAGACAGCTACCGTCAAAAAGTTCTCATCAACCAAAGCCAGAGGGCCGTGCTTTAACTCTCCTCCGACAACGCCTTCGGCATGAAGATAGGAAATTTCCTTTAATTTCAAAGCTCCCTCCAAAGCAATGGGGGCGTTGTATTTTCTGCCGATAAAGCAGCCGTTATTAAAATCCTTGTACTTTTCGGCAACTTCCTTTATTGTATCATTTTGTTTTAAAATTTCAGCAACCAATCCGGGAAGCTTTTGGATATCGGCTGCTATCCTTTGTCCTTTAACCAGACTGAGGTTTCTCTGCCTGCCGAGGTATAAGGTCAATAGGGCTAAAATAGCCAATTGGGAAACGAAAGATTTGGTAGCAGCCACTCCGATTTCAGGACCGATGTGATTGTAAACTCCCGCATCAGTCTCACTGACAATGCTGCTGCCGATAGCATTAACTATTCCCAAGGTAAGAACTCCCCTTCTTTTGGCTTCTTGAATTGCCGCCAAAGTGTCGGCGGTTTCTCCCGACTGGGAAATGCACAAGAGAGCGGTATTCTCTTCCAGAATGGGCTTTCTGTACCTAAACTCGGAAGCTATGTCCACTTCAGTGGGTATTCCCGCATACTCTTCCATCATGTATTTTCCTATCAATCCGGCATGGTAGGCCGTGCCGCAAGCGACAATCCTTAATCTTTTTATTTTACGGAGCTGGTCGGACACGTTTTGCAAGCCTCCCAGTTGAGCCAATCCTTGTTCTAAAATTAATCTGCCTTTAAGAGAATTCTCCAGGGCTTCGGGCTGCTCCATTATTTCTTTAAGCATATAGTGGGGATAGCCTCCCTTTTGAATTTCTTCCGCATCTATTTCCAAATCCTCCGGCTGTTTTTCTTTTAAGATATAAAAATCATTGTGGTTGATTACGGCAATTTCGTTGTCCTCCAAGTTGACCACTTGTTTGGCGTAAGGAACTACGGCGGTAGCGTCGGAAGCAACTATGTAGCCGTCATTAGCCGATATTCCTATAACCAGCGGACTGGAAAGGCGGGCTGCTACCAGCTTCTGTGGATCGTCTTTTGCTATTATGGCCAAGGCATAAGCCCCTCTAATCAGCCTGACTGCTTTTCGTACAGCCTCCTCAAGGTTGCCGTCAAAAAACTTTTCTATTAAATGGGCTATCACTTCGGTGTCGGTTTCCGAAACAAACTTGTGCCCCTCTTTTTCTAAAGACTCTCTGAGTTCTTTATGGTTTTCAATAATCCCGTTGTGAACCAGCCAAATGTTTCCCTTGCAGTCGGAATGAGGGTGGGCATTGGCTTCGGTGACTCCTCCGTGAGTGGCCCATCTTGTATGAAATAAAGAAGGGTTGCCGTTAAGGCTTAATCCGCTCTTTGCGATTTTATTCTCCAAATCGTCTATTCTGCCTATTGATTTCAGCCCTATAATTTGATTTTTCTCCGAATCGAAAACGGCCAGTCCAGCTGAATCATACCCCCGGTATTCAAGCCGCTTCAATGCGGCCAATCCGACCTTAATGTCCCTTTGTTTGCCGATATAGCCTACTATACCGCACATATTATATTACTATATTTATTAGCCTGCCCGGCACGTATATTACCTTAGCGGGCTCTTTATTGCCTATCCAATTATGCAACTTTTTCGAGGAAAATGCAACCCCCCTTACCTCCTCCTCCGTGGCATCGGCAGGCACCTCTATTTTATCCCTGACCTTGCCGTTAACCTGGACAATAATACTCATTGTCTCCTCTTTAATCAAATCCTCGTCGCACTCGGGCCATTTCTCCAAGAAAACGCTTTTTTTGCGTCCCGATTCGCGCCAAAGCTCTTCGGCTATGTGCGGAGCAAAGGGAGAGAGCATTATAATCAGCCTGTCTAAGGCATCCCTGCCGACCTCCCCTTCTTTTTCCCGGCAAAGATTAACGAATTCCATGAAAGCGGCGACCGTCGTGTTGAATTTTGTCTTTTCCATGTCCTCGTCTATCTTTTTGTTAAGCTTGTGGAGGGCTGAAATTATTTCCCGGCTGCTCTTTTCGGGCTTTTCCCCTTCATAAAGAGCCCAGAGCTTTTCTAAAAATCTGGCCACCCCCTTCACTCCCTGGGTACTCCAGCCGATGGCCTGCTCAAAGGGGCCCATAAACATTTCGTAAACCCTTAGGGTATCAGCTCCCCACTCTTTGACGATATCGTCGGGATTAATGACGTTGCCAAAGGATTTGGACATCTTTCTGCCGTCCTCCGCCAAAACTATTCCATGGGAGGTCCTTTTTTGATAGGGCTCTTTATGGGGAGCCGCTCCGATATCGTAAAGGAATTTATAAATGAACCTTGAGTAGAGCAAGTGCAAAGTTGTATGCTCCATTCCCCCGTTATACCAATCCACGGGCATCCAGTATTCCAAATTCTTTTTATCGGCCAAAGCTTTATTATTGCCGGGATCTGTATAGCGCATATAGTACCAATTGGAACCGGCCCAATTTGGCATAGTATCGGTTTCCCTTTTTGCCGGTTTTCCGCATTTCGGGCACTTAACGTTAATCCACTCTTTAATTTCCGATAAAGGCGACTCTCCTGTCCCGGTGGGCTGATATTTTTCAACATAAGGAAGCTCCAGCGGTAAATCTTTTTCCGGAACCGGTACGGCGCCGCAATCGGGACAATGTATTATGGGGATAGGCTCTCCCCAGTAGTGCTGCCTGGAGAATATCCAATCCCTGAGCTTGTAATGAACGGTCTTGCGGCCCAATCCTTTTTTCTCCAGCCATTCGGTGATTTTTTCTATCGCCTCTTTGGATTTCAAGCCGCTGAATTCCCCGGAATCAACCAAAACCCCGTAATCGATAAAAGCGTCGCTGGAGATATCGCCCCCGGATATAACCTCTCTTATTTCCAATCCGTACTTCTTGGCAAATTTATAGTCCCTCTTGTCATGAGCCGGAACCACCATAACGGCTCCACCCCCGTAAGAAGAAATAACGTAATCTCCCAGCCAGACTGGCACCTTTTCTCCGTTCGCGGGATTTAAGCAGTAAGAGCCGGTGAAAACTCCTGTTTTTTCTTTTTCCTCCGACGTTCTTTCCAAATACGTTTTTTTCTTGGACTCTTTTATATACTTTTCCGCTTCTTTTTTATGCTCCTTGGTTATGATTTTTTCCGCCAAAGGATGCTCCGGCGCCAGAACAACGGCTGTTACTCCGAAAACCGTATCGGTCCTCGTAGTAAATACGCTTATGGTTTCATCCGAACCTTCCACTTTGAAATCTATTTCCGTGCCGTAGCTCCGGCCTATCCAATTCTTCTGCTGGGACTTGACCCGCTCGGGATAATCAACTTCGTCCAAGTCGTCTATCAGCCTGTCGGCATAGGCGGTAATTTTAATCATCCACTGCTTCAGGAGTTTTTCTGAAACTTCGGTTCCGCATCTCTCGCAAGCTCCCCCCACCACCTCCTCGTTGGCTAATCCGATCTTGCAGGAGGGGCACCAGTTAATCGGCATTTCCTCCTGGTAAGCCAGGCCTTTTTCAAAAAGCTTTAAAAATATCCATTGAGTCCATTTATAGTATTGAGGGTCGGTAGTGTTGATTTCCCTCTCCCAGTCAAAAGACAGCCCTAAAGATTTGAGTTGCCTCTTGAAATTAGCCACGTTTTTTTCAGTGGCAATGCTGGGATGGACGCCGTGCTTTATGGCGTAGTTTTCCGTCGGTAATCCGAAAGCATCCCAGCCTATCGGAAACAAAACATTATATCCCTCCATTCTCTTTTTTCTGGAAACGGCGTCTAATGCGGCATAGCTTCTCACGTGTCCCACGTGAAGGCCGTCTCCGGAAGGATAGGGAAACTCTACTAAAATATATTTTTTATCCTTCTTGGAAAAATTGTCGGCGGCAGCCAGCCTTTCTTTTTCCCAGTACTCCTGCCATTTCGGCTCTATTTCTTGAGGATTATATCTCATATATTGAATAATTTCCTGGCGTTATTGGTAGTGGTTTCAATCAGGTCATTATATTCCACATCCCTTATCTCGGCAATCCTTTCAGCCGTGTGCTTTACAAGCAGCGGCTCGTTTCTTCCTTCTTCCTGCGGAGGAGTGAGGTAAGGGCAATCGGTTTCTATAACAATTTTGTCTTTGGGAAGATTTTTTATAACCTCGCTGGAATCCATTTTAAAGATAAGACCGTTGAATCCGAAATGAAGTCCCAGGTCCAGATACGCTTTAGTCTGCTCCCAGTTTCCGGTATAGCAATGAAGAACTCCCTTTAAGGAAGAATCACTCCTGGACTTCAGCAAATCAGTTAGCTCTTCGTGGGCCATTCGGCAATGGAATATCACGGGCAAATCCAGCTCTTTGGCTAAATCTAACTGGAGAGAAAGAACTTCAGCCTGCTTCTTCCTGAATTCCTCTCTCTTCTGCTTTGATTTTGGCTTCCAATAATAATCAAAACCCACCTCTCCTATAGCCACCACCTTGTCGGACATGGCCAATTGCTTGTATTTTTCATAATC
>Ga0172380_10009859_pt1 | contig 10108 bp, 7 predicted proteins | sample Leawe162metaG_FD_119747 | JGI IMG/M metagenome (GOLD analysis project Ga0172380, IMG submission 119747) | Leachate microbial communities from a municipal landfill in Southern Ontario, Canada - Leachate well 162 metaG | ecosystem: Engineered > Solid waste > Landfill > Unclassified | place...
GACTACCGGCTCGGCGGAGCGCAGGTGAGCGCGAAGGGCATGGAGGCGATCCGCCGCATGCTCGCGGGCGAGCAGGTCACGGCGAAGGACGTCGGCATGTCGATCGGCGAGTGGCGCGAGTTCGGCGATGTCCTCGGCCTACGAGGCAGCCAGGATGCTTGAAGGGAGCGGCCGGGCGGCGAATCGAGAACAGGTGGAGCGTCGCGTCGAGTTCCTTACCGACATCGCGGTATGGCCACCAGAAATGCTGCAGGACAGCCAATCATGGCTCTCAAACTTCAGCGCATCGGACGAGTCCGGGGAGCTTGCTCACGCCCTGACGTTGCTGGACAGTTTTGTCTATTTCGACGACCGTGCGATGCGAGCGCTTCTAGCGGCCGCGTTCCGCCGTCTGAGCCAGGACGTCGTCCCGCTTCACGCCACCTTCGCAGAGGCCATCGATCTATGGACAGCGTTCGTCGATTCGCTGCGGGTCACGATAGTTACCGACGAACATCCAAATGTTAGCGACAGCGGGCATGTGGTCGCCCGCATGGTCCGTGGGGCGCTTGAACTTGACACGGATCGAATCCTCGCCCCTGAGGCTGCCGTGTCAGGGCTATTGGGGGGAGAGTTCGACCGTCTGATCTTAGTCGATGACTTCATTGGGTCGGGCGACCAATTCATCGGCACCTGGCATCGCGTCTATCCATCTGTACGTCAATCGCTGGCTTCGGCGGCACTTCAGGTCAGCGCCAGTGTCTGGTATTGCACAGCACTCGCGACTGAGGCCGGGATCAAGCGGATAGAGATGGAGTGCCCCGGAGTAAGAGTGCGGACTGGCAACCGTGTTCCTCGTGACGCTAGCGTGGTCTCGGCCACGAGCGCAGTCTGGCCTCAGTCGCAGCGCGTGACCGGCCCGCGCTTTGTCGATGAAGTCAGCGCGCGGGTGGGCATTGCACCCTCAGGTGGCGGCGAAGACGATCCGAAAGGCTATAAGTACCAGGGGCTAATTGTTGCATTCGGGGACACCGTCCCAGATGCAACGATCCCGCTGATCCGCTGGGAGAAGGGGGCCTGGCGGCCCCTGAGACGGAAGCCGTGACTACCGAGGACCTGAACTTCGACGCACAGCGCGTTCTGAACGACTTTGGCCTCCTCAAGGCGGAAGACCTTCAGGAAGGGCGGCTCTTTGACTACTTCGCCGCTCCGCAGTACTTCGAGTCCTTGAAGTCACGGCGCTCCTGCGCGCTCATCGGCGGACGTGGCACAGGGAAAACCACTGTGCTCCGCTCCCTTTCCTACGAGGGCCAGCGTGCGCTCGAGCCAGACTCCCTAGTGAGTTCGTGGGCCTACATCGGCCTCTATATGAAGGTCGACACGAACCGCGTAAGAGCGTTCTCTGGGGGAGGCAAGCCCAGCGACGAATGGACGAGGTGGTTCGGGCACTACTTGAACCTGAGCCTCGTGACGCTGGTCGTGAAGTTCCTGCACTGGTTCGAGCGCGACAGCGGCGAGCGTCTCGCAATTGCGCCAACAGTCTTCCGCCGGGTGAGCGTTGCGCTCCACCTCCCTGACGCGACTAGCCTCGACACACTCGCAGCCGCACTCGACAGTGGACTTACCGGTCTCGAGGCTTCCCTCAACAACCTGCGGTCCGTCGGCGCGGACGTTAGGCTCTCAATGAGCGGACAGCCCGTTGAGATCCTCCTCGAAGCCCTGGGAGATAGTGAGCAGTTCCGCCGGAAGTCGTTCTTCTTCCTAATCGATGAATACGAGAACTTCTCTGACGAGCAACAGCGTGTAGTAAATACGCTCATCAAGCACCGAGGTGCAAATTTCGCCTTCAAGTTGGGCGTGCGAGAGACAGGCTGGAGAGTCCGCTCAACACTCGATCCGGATGAGCACCTTACCGACCCGGCTGACTACGTCCGCATAGACATTGACCAGCAGCTGGAGGAGCCGTCAGCCTTCGCCAGCTTCGCGGAGCAAGTCTGCAACAGTAGGCTGCGTCGCATTCCTGACGCCGCAGGTACGTCAATCCGATCCATACGCGACCTACTCCCAGGAGTGAGCCTCGAAGAGGAGGCTCGCATCCTTGGCGTAGCCAGTCGGGCGCAGTCGATTCGGAAGGACTACGCCGACGAGATTTCGGGCATCAAGATCGACATCAGTGATTTCGATCTGTTCTTCGTGCACGAGTGGGCGCGCGCGCACGACCTACCCCTTAAGGCGGCCCTGCAAGACTACCGCGAAAATGGGACCGCTTGGGTTGGTCGCATCGACAATTACAAGTATGCCGGCCTTTTCCTCATCCGGAGGGGTCGACGGGGTATCCGAAAGCACTATGCCGGCTGGGACACGTTCACCCAGCTGGCGGGCCGCAACATCAGGTATCTGCTTGAGTTGGTCGAGCAGGCGTTGGCCAGGCACTACAAGGATGCCGGCAACCTCGACAGCCCTGTTCCAATCGACCTGCAGACGGAGGCCGCGCAAGCGGTAGGATTGAAGAACCTCGCCGAACTACAAGGCAATGAGCGGCACGGACGGGAACTCACCCGGATCGTCCTCGCGCTTGGCCGGATATTTGGTGTGATGGCTGCGGAGCCATTCGGTCACGCCCCCGAAGTGACAGAGTTCCGTGTGACGGGGTCCGACTCCTCCGAACGCGTGCATGACCTCCTCGAGGCCGGCGTCCGATGGTTGGCATTTCAACGTAACCCGGGCAACAAGCCCGGTCCCGTAAGTGACACCAAGGACTTTGACTATCGGCTCCACCCGGTATTTACAGCGTACTTTGCGTACTCGCACCGCAAGAAGCGTCGGCTAGCTCTAACGGAGGGGGAGTTTCTCGGCCTCGCAGATGATCATCGGGTCACGATTCAGAGCGTCCTTCGTCGCGCCGGCAGAGATGCGCCCAGCTCCAGGGATCTCCCTGAACAGCTCCGCATGTTCGAGCAGTTCTTCGATGCCCCCGCGTAGTCTGCGACTTGCGCCGTCGGTTTCGCACGTTGGTCGAGTGGATGAGTTCGTCCCACTGGCCGACGCCGCGTACATCTACACTCCGACCTCTGAGGAACGAACGAGGCACGTCGAGCGCTGGCAACAAAGACCATCGCAGCCGCTGTCGTTGTCACTCATTGAAAACGACCGCGCCGTCATCGCTTCTGATACCTCCACGGTTGAGCTCGACCTAAGGGATCAGTCGCTCATCCGAGACTTCCTGAATGCGCTCGAAGCCAAGGCGATCTACTTCGACATCACTGGGATGCCGTACCACGCTTGGGCGCCGCTCATCCGAGCAGCGGATGGCCTTGATATGCCTCTCAGAGCCCTCTATGCCGAACCCCGCGAGTACCGCTACAACGAGAATCGCACGGAGGACGAGGTCTTCGACCTCAGTCGATCTACCAAGGGAATCGCTCCACTACCAGGATTTGCGGTGATGCGCGAGGCCGAACCATCCGCGATTTGCTTGGTGCCCTTGCTCGGTTTCGAAGGATCCCGACTGATGGGAATCGTTAGGCAAGTCGATCCCCCGAGCGGGATGGTGTTCCCAATCGTAGGACTCCCAGGCTTTCGGCCTGAGTACGTCTTCCACACCCTCCAAGGGAACCGAAGTGGCCTCCTTAGTGATAAGGCGTGGAAGCAAATCTCGTGGGTAGCGGCCGACTGCCCCTTCGACGCCTACTACGCCCTGGAGAAGATATTCACGGAGGCCCCGGGGAGGTACCTGAAGCTCGCTCCGATCGGCACGCGCCCCCACGCCCTGGCCGCAGTCGCATTCGTGGTCCGTCATTTCGAGCGGGCTGAGCTCGTATATGACTACCCAATCGAGGTGGATGGGCGAACCCAAGGTGTTGGCGAGCTTCACGAGTACAGCCTCAACGCGCTGCTGGGCGTCCGCTAGTTGGACGGGGAAGATCCGTTCTTCACTCCGAGCACGCTGGCCCAGGAGATCGCGGCATTTGCGACGTGCCCGTCGCCAAGCATCGTGGCGGACTTCGCAGCGGGGGAAGGTGCTCTGCTCGACGCGGCGGTGAATCGCTGGCCAACCACGACGGTCGTCGCAACCGACCTAAACGCTGCACGTCTGAAAGCGGTGCGCGCGCAACGACCCGAATGGCTGACTGGGCGAGTCAACTTCCTCTCGCGGCGATCGAGGGCAGCCAGCGATTTGCTGCGTTCACTCGAGGGCAGGGTGGACGTCATACTCCTCAATCCCCCGTTCAGCATTCGGGGTGCAGCTCGATTCGGGGTAGACCTCGAAGACTCACTGATGCAGTGTGGGAAGGCCATGGCCTTCTTGCTGGAGTCCGTCCAGTACCTTGCACCCGGCGGGGAGATCGTCGCGGTGCTGCCTTCCGGAAGCCTTCATGGGGCACGTGATGAGGAAGCTTGGCGATACCTCCGTAAGCGCTACGAGGTGGCGGTGCTGAACACGCCACCGACGAGGTCTTTCTCGCGAGTGGCTGCGTCCACAGGGATCGTGCGCATCGCGCGCCGGCCCGCAACTCTCCGATTTCGAGAACAATCCAACCGCGCACCGCTGAGCCTGCCAGACATAGCAGCGGAGATCCGGCGAGGGACCGTTCAGGTCCATCTAGCAAGGCAGTCCGAGGGTGAATTGCCACTCATTCACACGACCTCTTTGCGGAGGGGACGGGTTCAAGAGCCTCTCCTTTGGACGAGTCGAGGCGCTCCCCTCGTTGGGCCGGGCGTCGTGTTCCCACGGGTGGGAGCTGTCACGCAGGAAAAACTGTCGATCCTCGACGCTGCTAGCCCTGTCGTGTTGTCAGATTGCGTAATCGCACTGCGAACGTCAGACGCGACTGAGGCCGTCCGCCTACGCGAGCTTCTCCTGTCCGACTGGGACGTATTCCGGAGCCTCTTCGGAGGAACCGGCGCTCAGTACACGACGATCGCCAAAGTGACCCAAATGCTCCACGCACTGGGTGTCAGTCTGGTCACGTCCATCGACCCGATCTCGCAAGGATTGAGCCAAACTCACGGACTTCCCCCCCTGGTCGATGGGTGGCAACGCCGTCGACCCGCGCGCTGGGACATCAGCCCTCACAGCCCCCACCCGGACTCGGCGCCAGTGCATGTCGGCAGAGCATCGGCCTCCTAGCAAATGCTCTGCCAATTCGGCTCAATGGCGCCACCTGCGGGCATCAACCGCGAGGCGTCGAAAGCAGAGGGTCTGCCGACGCGGGGTCGTTCCGCCGAACCAGCTGGTTCGCCGACCAGGCTCGATCGCCGTGCGGCCCCGTGCCGGATACATCATCGGGAAGCAGATGAGCACTTGTGCAACCGATTTAGCGGCGAGCAGCTGGCGCCCTGGACAGGTCTCGCCAGAGACTCAAGCCGCCTCAGTCGAGATGCGTCGTCGCACTCCGCGACGGACCGCCGCGGATCGTCAGAACCCGCATATACCGCCTACCAACTTCGCCTTGTCGGCCGCCGCCAAACCTGCTCCACTCCGCCCGCCGAGCGTCGTGGCGAGCTCATTAGCTTCCCCGCGATTCGAAGGTACGTTTGCCTGCGCGTTCATACGCCAGAGGGATTTCGAGCCTCGTCGGTCCGGCTTGACGCGACCACCACCTGATCTCCATTACCTTCGCATCGTCCCCAGCTTCGGGCGGCTCCAGAGCGGCTGGAGCGAAGAGCGCGAAGTAGAGATCGGGCGAATCCTCCATCGGCTCAAGGCGATCCTTCTCGAAATCCCATCCGACTACGCGACCCCTCTCAGGGTCATGTCGGTCAACTTCGTAGGCCGTTAGCCAACGCAACGAATCTTCGCGGGCCAGTGCGTGGTACTCGAGCCGACGCGGAGATGCGGTGGGCTTGAGGCGAATCTCGACCCTAAGCCCAACGATCGCCTCGCGGCCGGCACTCAGGCTTACAACGTAGTGAGAACGCATCATTGCCGCCTCGTTTGCGACGTGAACGCGAAGCACCGGAGCAGGGCCCATACCGAGGAAGATTGCCAAGACGGCGGCCAGGAGCGCGATGCCGGTCAGCACGGTTTGGATGATGCCGGCGCGCAGGTCGCGCGGTCCTAGCGATGTCCAATCACTGGGAGGCAGAAGGAACGCGAGCGCGGCGATGGTGACAAACGCAGTCGCCCAGAGCATCACCAGAACACGATGTCTGCGCATGTTTCCCCTCAACCGAGTCGTTGGTGGCAGGTGTCCGGCTCTAGTCCTCCGACCTCACCCGGAGATCTCGCCCGACCGAGTCATATTCGTAGTCCACGATGTCGCCGGAAGTGATCAAGTCGACCGCGCGGTCAATGACCGACAGTGGGACGACGAACCACTCTGAAACCTCGTAGATGCGACCGTCCTTGCCCGCCTGGCTCACGTCGAGGCGAACCTCGCTGAACACGCGGTGCAGGAGGTGCTCCAGGGCCGAGGTCCTTAGGTTGTACGTCCGATAGCTTGCCACCAGCTCGACGGGCGCCATGAGGTAGGTGGGCTGCCGCTCGGCGTTGGCAATGCGCTTCTCGACCGGGAAGCGTGAGAAGCCGATCTTATGAAGGTCCTCGATCCCGCTGATCTGAGGGTCGTCACTGAGCGAGCGTAGGACGTAGATGTAGCCGGTCGCTTCGTCATCGGACAGGATGCTGTCGAGGTCGGCCTGCACGACCGCGTACCCGTCCTCTTCATAGAGCCGAGTAGCGAGCGATTGGCGGTACATCCGAGACTCAGTGCCGTTCTCGAAGATGCATAGCAGCCGCTGCTTCGTCCGCCCGGAGGCACTGGTCTCCGGCTGGCGGACCTCGGCGACGAAAGCCATCACGCCTGACAGCACGAAGAAGGCGCCCTCAGTGATCTGACCAAGGCTACGGAACTTCACGAGTTTCGAGACACCGTCGGCCAGTTCAGCGTGCTTCTGCTGGAACAAAGGCGCGAAGCGCTCGAAGTCCTGGCTCTTGACGCGCTGCGCAACCTCGTCCGGGTCGTTGCGCTGGACACGGGTGGGCAGATCGGAGGTGTCGAGCACTCCCGTCTCGTCGTCCAGCAAGTCCAGGTCGTCGTATTCAAGTAGATCGATCAGGGACGCCGGCGGCTCAGGCTCTGAAAGCAGCCCAACCTCGTCGAGGTGCTTCAACGCCAGGATCTTCTTGTCGTTGGCGAGAATGCCGTCGAGACGGGCGCCAAGCTTCCGCTCCGCGATCTCCCGCGTATCCGACCGAGGTGCCCGCCCATGCTCTCGATAGAACTCAACGATCTCCAGGAACGACCGCTCCAGCCGATCCGTCGCTGAGAGGGTGCTCGGCTTTTCAGGAGTATCGAGGAGTCCCTCGTCGTCTGATTCGAAGATGTCCTTGAGGCCGTCGGAGATCATTGCTGCCGCAATCTCAGTTCGGCGTCGTGCTCGCGCTTCTTCCTGCGGAGGAAGAGCAGGGCCTCTCCATACCGCTTCTCCTTGGGGTCACCACTGCGCACGTCAGGCTGGCGACGATTCACCTTGGCAAACTGCTGAACCTTCGGCCACAGGAGCAGCGCCTCTTCCTCGGTCATCTCGATCCGGGTAGCCGTGATCGAGTCCTGGACGACACGAAGCACCTGGGGCGTCAGCGACTTGGAGAGCACCTCAAACGCCCGCTGGAATGGGTTCACCCGGTCGATCAGGTTGATGTCGATGTCGTCGATATTGACGAACTTGTCGGACATGCGGATGAAGCGCTTGTCTCCGACCTGGCGCACTTCCCCGTTTTTGACCACCGAGTCAACGACGACTTGCTGACGCAGCTCCTCGACCTGCGATTCGTTGAGGTCCGGGTACCGCTCTCGGATGATCTTCGGGATCAGCACCTTGTTCGTCACCTCGGCATCGAGGTTGCCAGCCGCTGCCTTCGCGAAGTTGTCGTCTTGCAGGATCGTCGCCTTGAGATCGTTCAGGTCGGTCGCGACGATCTGCTTCACGCGGTCGGTCGACGGCTCCTTGAAGCCCTTGATCCGCAGCTCGCCCGGCGTCGGGGCGTCGTCATTGCCCGTCTTGGTCCTGAACGTGAAGTTCGGCGCGAGTACCTGCTCCATGAGTAGCGAGGCCGTAATCGCCTTCAGCATGTTGTTCACGGACAACTTGACCTCGTCGGTCGTGGCATCTGGCTGCGCGATCAGGTTGGTGAACTGAGCGTGCTCCTTGCCGGGGCTGTCACGCGTCACTCGTCCGATGATCTGGATGACCTCTGTCAGCGAGGCACGATAGCCAACCGTGAGGGCGTGCTCCGCGAAGGGCCAGTCGAAGCCCTCCTTCGCCATCCCGAGCGCGATGATGATATCGACCGCGCCGGCGTTCTTCGAGGCGACCGTGCTCAGATAGTGAAGGGTCTCTGCGCGCTTCAGCTGGTCACTGTCATCGACGAGGTCGGCCACCAGAAGAACCTCGCCGTTGTCCCGCCGTCGCACTCGCAGGATCCCGGACTCCTCCTGGGTCAGCACCTCGCCGATAGCGTCGAGGATGAAGCCGACCTCCTCGATCTTGTCCTTCGTCGACTCGCCACTGTTGACGCTCGGGATGTGAATGAGCGTCTTCTTGTCGAGGTCGAGGATCTCGTGGATCGCGCTGGTGTAGCGGCCCTGGTAGAAGTGATGCCCGATCCCAAGCGACTTGAGGTGCTCATAGCCGTTGAGCTGATCGTAGTAGTTGAAGGTGACTGGCGTGAACTTCGCCTCGTCCTCCGGTAGGAGCACAGGCACAGAGTCGCCCCTGAAGTACGATCCCGTCATCGCCACGATGTGGGCATCCGACCCGGACATCACGCTCTTGAGCAGGTCTCCGAGGCGACTGCTCGACGTATCCGCAGAGACATGGTGGAACTCGTCGATGGCGAGCACCGTGCCATCGAAGGCCGAGGCAGGGAGCTTCTCGTAGGCGAGGCGCAGCGTGGCATGGGTGCACAGGAGCGCAGCGTCTGAGCCGCCCAGGAAGTCGATGAATCGCTGGACCTTGCCACTCGATGTGCCGGGCGTGCACAGGTTGTGCTCCGGCTTGACCTCCCAGTCTGCGAAGAAGCCGTGACGGGTAAGCGCGGTGCTGGCGAACGATCCAGCGATCGATTGTTCCGGAACGGCCACGATGACCTTCTTGCGCCCCTGGTTGTAGAGCTTGTCGAGCGCCACGAACATGAGCGCACGCGACTTGCCGGATGCCGGTGGGGCCTTCACGAGCAGGTACTGGGCATCACGCTTGGCGAAGACTCGCTGCTGCATCTCGCGCATGCCAAGCGCGTCCGTATGTACGCTGCTCCCAGTCCGGGCGTACCGAACCTCGACGATGTTCACGGGCTTCTTGATCCCGGTCATTCGCCCTTCTCCTGGGCTGCCATCTGCTCGTACAGGGCGAAGAGGTACGACAGACGCTCTTCGTCGCTCCCGAAGCCACGCTTGCGGTAGATCACGTCGACCAGGTCGTCCAGCTCCTGATGCGCCAAGCGCAAGTCATCGGGCATCCGATCGGGATCGTACAGTTCCGCCAGCGTCCTCTCCGAGTGATACTCCCGAACGTCCAGAACCCGAAGCGCGGCTTCGGTGAGTTCATCCTTCGCCCGCTTCGAGAGTTCAGGTACCGGGAAGTTGTTGTAAACGATTGTGGCGGAGTATCTCAGGTCGGTCTTCAGTCGCCCGGCAACAGCGCGGGTCCACACCATGTGCATGCGAGAAGTGAGGAGCGCAAACACCCAAGGTTCGGCATCGTAGACCGCGAACCCCAGGTTCGAGATTACCGTGTCTTTGTCGAGGTAGCCGACAGGGATGTACTCACGATTGGCGGACGAGACACTCGGAACGATGATTGACTCTGTTGGTTTGTAGCTGATCTGAACGAAGCGATGTGGCTTCGAAGCGTAGGCTGCGGTGCTCGCGGCTTTGCTCTCGGCTCGGGTTGCCGATACCTGCTTGAGTCGCTCAACGATCGGTTCGATGTCACGTGCGCGGCTGGCGGCGCGGTCTGCGATCCAAAGGCAATAGCGCTCAATCCCCCGAATGTGTTCCGCTGAACCTACGTAAGCCTTGATGAACTCCCCCGACCTAACGTCACGGTCCAGTAGCGCTCGACGTTCATCGGGAGTCAGCGATAGTCCGCCTCCATCGCGGGGCATCGAGCCGAACACCATCTC
>Ga0172380_10009861_pt1 | contig 10106 bp, 14 predicted proteins | sample Leawe162metaG_FD_119747 | JGI IMG/M metagenome (GOLD analysis project Ga0172380, IMG submission 119747) | Leachate microbial communities from a municipal landfill in Southern Ontario, Canada - Leachate well 162 metaG | ecosystem: Engineered > Solid waste > Landfill > Unclassified | place...
GCGCGTGGGCACGCCAGCGCGAGCGCCAGAATGGGCCACTCAGCGGGCTGTCCGCGGGCCGCGTGGACGCGTTGTGCGCGCCCGGCGGCGAAGGCCGCAAGCTGCTGGCCCATGCGATCGAGCGGTTGAACCTGTCGGCGCGGGGTTATCATCGCATCCTGAAAGTCGCCCGGACGATCGCCGATCTGGCCGATGCGCCCGCCATCGGTCCGGCGCATCTGGCCGAGGCGATCCAGTATCGACGCGGGCTGGACGCGCGCTAGCGCGTGTCCGGTCGCGTTGCACTGCCGGGCCGGTGCCGGGCGGCGTGTGCATCGCGGGCGAAGGCTGCGCTCGGGTCGAAGCCGCGGCCCGCTCCGGTGACGCGAAGAAAAACAGAAAAAAACAGAAGATTCCCGGAGAGATTCCGATGCCTGCTTCCTCGCCCTGGCTCGCGGCGATTCTTGCCGCGCTTGCCGCGATCGGACCATTTTCGATCGACACTTACCTGCCGGCCTTTCCGGCGATCGCCGCCTCGCTCGCGGCGACGCCGATCGAAGTGCAGCAGACGCTGACGGCCTACATGGCGACTTTTGCGTTCATGGTGCTGTGGCACGGCGCGCTGGCCGATCATTTCGGCCGGCGGCGCGTGATCCTCGGGTCGATGGTGCTGTTCGTGCTGGCGTCGCTCGTGTGCGCGCTGGCGCCGTCGATCGAATGGCTGTGGGCCGGGCGCGTGCTGCAGGGGCTGTCCGGCGGCGCGGGGATGGTCGTCGGGCGCGCCGTGATCCGCGACCTCTACGACGGCGTGCAGGCGCAGCGCCTGATGTCGCGCGTCATGATGATCTTCGCCATCGCGCCGGCGATCGCGCCGATCATCGGCGGCTTGCTGCTGGCGATCGCCGGCTGGCGCGCGGTGTTCGTGTTCCTCGCGCTCTTCGCCGGGGGGCTGACTTACCTGACCTGGCGTTACCTGCCCGAGACGCTGCCCGCCGCAGCGCGCCATCCGCTGCACCCGGTCAGCCTCGGCCGCGCCTACGCGAAAGTGCTCGGCAGCGGCGCGTTCCTGCTCGTCGCCGGGGCGGTCGCGTTCAACTTCAACGGGTTCTTCCTCTACGTGCTGTCCGCGCCGGCCTTCCTGATCGGCCATCTCGGCCTCGGGCCGCAGCAGTTCGGCTGGATGTTCGTGCCGACGGTCGCCGGGCTCGTGTGCGGTTCGGCGCTGTCGGGGCGCATGGCCGGGCGTTGGCATCACGGGCGCACGATCACGACCGGTTTCGCGATCATGGGCGGGGCGGCAGGGCTCAACGTGCTGATCGGCGCGCTGGTGACGCCTGGTCTGCCGTGGTCGGTGCTGCCGATCGCGATCTACACGATCGGCATGGCGCTGGCGACGCCCAGCCTGACGCTGATCGCGCTCGACCGGTTCCCCGCGCGCCGCGGGCTGGCGTCGAGCTGCCAGAGCTTCCTGCAGGTCGGCGTCAATGCGGTGACCGCGGGGGTGTTCGCGCCGCTGCTGTGGTACTCGCCGCTGACGCTCGCCGCCGGCATGGCGGGCTTCCTGTTGCTCGGCCTGTTGTGCTTCCTGTCCTGGCAGCGCCGGCTGGAAGCCTGATCCGGCGCGCCCGCAGGGCGGGTTCAGCCGCGTTCGCCGACGGCGTCGATCTCGCCGAGATAGGCCGTCCGCACTTTCGGGTCCGTCAGCAGCTCCGCACCGCTGCCCGACAGCGTGATGCGGCCCGATTCCATGACATACGCGCGCTGCGAGAATTCCAGCGCGAGGTTCGCGTTCTGCTCGACGAGCAGGATTGTCACGCCTTCCTTGCCGACCGAGCGGAGGACTTCGAAGATCTTCTTAAGAACGAGTGAGATATTCACAGACCCGGCGGTGAGATAAATCCGGGATCTAGCGGGACGAGGCGGGATTTACCGGGCGGGGATTGGAAAATCTGTTTCGTGGCAGAAAACACCGCGCGGCCCGGATTCGAAAGAGGCGCGGCGATTCCTTCGAGCCATTCTTTCTCAGTGAAAAGTGACCGCGCGCCGCGTCACCAGTCACGCGAGTTCAGCCCGCACCAGCCGGCGATCGCGTGGCCCACTTCACCGGTCCGCACGAAAGCCCAGGCGACGGGCAGCAGCAGGATCCAGCAGGTCACCAGCACCGCCGCGAGCGGCCAGCGAAGCCAGGGGGCCTTTCTGCGGATTGGTAGCAACGCCCGGAGCAGGGTACGCGACGGCTCGCCGTAGTAGTACGTCCTCATTCGCCTCGTCCCCCTAGCCGGCCAGGTAGCTGCTCACGATCTCGAGCACGCCCCGGCGGTCGGCGTCGGACAGCCCGAGATACGGCCGGGCCGGGATGTCGCCCCACAGGTGGGGCCACTGCGCCTTCGTGCCGCCGAACTGCTGCATCGCGGCGTACGGCTTGTTGCTGCCGATCATCACGGCACTGGCGCCTTCGAGCTGATAGCCGATCGTCGTCGACAGGTCTTTCGACTCGCCGATCAGCGGCTTCTTGTGGCCCTTGCGGGCTTCGCCCTTCTTGCTCAGGCTGCCGTCCTTCTTGTAGCTGCCGCCGAACACGCCGAGATAGCGATTGATGGTGACCGGGCTGTTCGGCGCCCACGGCGTGCCGTCCGGGGCGGTACTGGTGACGAAGCGGCGTCGGGTCGATTCAGCGAGGTCTTCGCCGATCTCGAGCAGCGCCGGGCGCGGGTCGCTCGCGCGCATGAACAGCTCCTGCAGGGCTTCGATCACCGGCCCGTCGTCGAGCTTGAGCGTGATCACGGGCGCTCCTCGCTGTGGCCGCCGAGCACGTCCGCAACATCCTCGACGAAGTCGCGCGCGAGCTCCGGCGGCAGCGCCGCGGCCTTGTCGGCGACGAGCTTGCGCAGCGTCTCGGCGACGCTCGCGCCCGGCGCATAATCCCACCCCTTTTCGACGCCCGGCGGCGTGCCGGTGTCGGGATTGAGCACATCCCAGCCCTCGGGCGGTTCCGTTTCGTCGCCGGCCGCCGGCGCACGCACCGCCACCACGCGGCATTTGCAGCCGAAACCGTTCGGCGGGAAATTCGTGCGCCAGAACGGATGGTTCCACGGCAGCGTCAGGCCGGAATCGCCCCATGCCTTGTGATGCACGCGGGCGTGCAGCGACAGGTCGCTGTGTACATAGCGCCAATACGGCCGCACCCGCAGCAGGTCCGGGTCGGTGAGCTGCACCCAACGGCCCGCCGCATAGCTGGTGCTGACGTTGGTCTGATGGATCACGCGCGTGCGCCACGCCTCGCCCTCTTTGGTGCCTTCGCCGGTCCAGCCGGTCCAGCCGCGGCGTGCGACGATCGCGGAAAAGGACTTGCGGAATTCGCCCAGCGTCCCGCCATCGACGACCGACACCCGGATCGCCTCGACCAGGTCGGCGAGCAGATCCGCCTTCATCGCGCCGGCCACCACGGCCGCGCGGTCGTGCGCATCGCCCTGGATGTCATCCCAGCGCGCCGTCGGCAACGGATTCTTCGCCAGGAACGCGGCGATCACCTCCTCGAAGACGATCCGCGCGGCGTCGAGCAAACCGGACATGGTCTAGTCGCCCTGCGCGTGAGTCATGCCGGCGAGTGCCGCCGTCGCATAGCCGAGCGACATCACGCGCGCCAGATCGTCGGTCGGCAGATCGCCATACGACGCCAGCAGCGCCTGCTGCAGCGCCGGCAGGTCGGCCGCCTGATCGACCAGCGCGGAGATGTGCGCGAGCCAGCCCGACACCGCATCGCCGGTCGCGGCCACCAGTGCGTTCGTCAGCGCAGTCTGCTCGTCGCGCCGTTTCGGTTCAGGCTCCGCAAAGCTCGCCGTCTTGTCGCCATCGGCCGGGTCTTCTGGCAGTTCGCTCAGGGCCGCCGGCGGTTTGCCACTGCGCGGCGGTACAGCCAGTTTCAGCGCCGCCTTCTTCTCCCACCCCTCGCCGTACTTCGCCCGCACCGCGTCGAGCGTCATCTCGAAGCCCATGCTCGCGACGTTCTTGTCGGTCTCGCTCGCGGCCTTCAGGTCTTCCTCTTCCTTGACCACGCGGTACAGCACGCATGGCGCGAGCCCGTTGAATTCGCAGATCCATTTCAGCAGCGTGCTGTTCAGCGTGTCGGACAAGAGGTCGCTGTCAGCCTGCACCAGGTCGAGCCGCACCGCCTGGCGTTCCTTGCTCGCCGCCGCCAGCGCCCCGCCGCCATTGGCGCGCGGCTCCTGGCCGAGCAGCACCTCGGCAATCCAGTCGTCCATGTACTCGCACAGGCTCTGCTGCGTCGAGATCGAGCCGGTCAGCTTGCTTTCGAGCAGCTCGATGCCCATCCCTTCGGGCGTCATCACGACGCCGTCGTTGCTGATCGCGCGCAGCGCGTCGAACAGCGTGCCTTTCTCTTTCGCCCCGGCGCCGCGCGGGTATTTGCCCCACGGCGTCGGCGAGCCGAAGCGGTCGTTCAGCTTGTTCCAGGCGATGATGCCCTTGCGCTTGAAGAACACCGGCCAGTAGAGCTGCAGCCCGAGGCCGTTGCCGTACGGGTTGTCGTCTTCCGGATTCATGCGATGGACGATGAACTTGCGCTCCGGCAGCTGCTCGCCGGTCAGCATGTTTTCGCGCGTCAGCAGGCGCAGCTCGGGCGCGGCGTGCTCGTCTTCCTGCACATAGACGAAGCGCCGCGGCGCGCGCTTGACGATGCGCTCCGGCACGACCCGGTTGTCGCGCACCGTCCACACGATCTCGCTGACCGCAAACCCGACCAGCACCGCTTCCATCAGGTCGCGGCAGATCTGGTCGAAGCTGCAGCGCTGCAGGATGTCCGTGACGATCTCGGCATCTGCCGTGCCGGCCTCGCCGTCCTCGACCGGCTCCACCTGCCACGGGCGCGAAATCAGCGCGAGCTGGCGCTTTTGCAGGCCGGCAAACACCTTGCCGTCGCGATTGAGGTCGCGGTACAGATCGACGTTCGCGCCGCCGCTGCCCTTCTCCAGCAGCAGCGGGTCGTTCGTGCGCAGCACGCCGAGGTAGGTCGTTTCGAACGGGTCGCGCAGGCGGTTGGCGACTTCGGTATCGAGCGCCGGCGTTGCCGCAGCGGTGGTCTTCTTAGCCATTCAGGAATCCTTGGATCGCGGCGTGTTGCGACGTGCCGGCGCCGTCGCTCGTGAACTCGATCGGCGCCGAGGGGTCCGACGCGGCATGGATGGCCAGCGCCAGCGCCCAAAAACGGTCGGCGTGGCCGTCGGGCGTGCTCTCGGCCACGAAGCGGATGTTCCCGGCCGTCGTGGTCACCTTCTGCACCTTGCGCAAGTCGGCGCGGATCGTCGGGTCGTCGGGAATGCGCACCGTGCGGTCTTCCATCGCGCCCTTCAACGGATACGCCAGCGCTTCTTTCACCGGCCCCGAGAAGTTCACCGCTTCCACCCGGTGCTCGCCGAACTGGTCCTGCGCGTCATCGGCCCAGCCGATGCCCATGCCGGTGGCGTCGATGCAGATGCGGTCGCAGCGCTCGAACCACGGCCACAGAATGGCTTCCTGGGCGCTCTTCCTCATCCGCTCCAGCGTTTCGATGTGCCGGGTGTAGAGCACGTCGCCGAGCTGCTCGACCACCCACATCACAGTCAGGTCCTTCTTGCGGCCGATATCCACGCCACAGAACAGCCGCCCGGTGAACGGGCCGTCCAGGTCGCGCTGCCAGTCGGTGCCGCCGCTGTACTCGCAGGCGGTAATGAGCCCGTACTCGAGGAACTTGGCGTCGTCGTCGGCCGGGATGCACATGTATTCCTGGTCGAACGATTCCTCGTCGGCCGCGCCGGCTTTGACGAAGTCGAAGTAGCCGGCCTCGTCCATGTCCTGCTGCTCGGCATCGGCCGGCAGCGCCTGCTGCAGCTTGTAGAGAAAGCCCTGCTCGAGCGCGTCCTGCAGCGTCACGCGGTGCAGGCTGATCTTCTTCGGGTTGTCCTTCTCGCGGATCTCGCGAATCAGCCCGTTGAAAAAGCTGTACGAGCCGCGGTGCGTGCTGATGATTTCCATATTTCCACCCCATGTAATGCCGGGGTAGGCGATCGCCCACAGCTTGCGCTGGTCGGCGTGCAGGGCGAACTCGTCGAGGACGCGGCTGCCACGCTTGCCGGCCTGCGCGTCCGGGTTGCTCGACATGCTGTGGATGCGCCGTCCGCTGGCGAACTGCAGCACGTAGGCGCTCAGCTTCTTTTCCGGGTCGATCACCTGCTCGCCAAGGTCCTTCGCGGCCAGGTTCATCACGCCCGCCCACAGCTTGCAGTCTTCGATGAACAGCCGCGCCTGGATGTCGTCGCGGCTGCTCACCCATTCATCGTGGCGGGCGCCTTGCGCCGCGGCGCGCTCGTCGGCGCCATAGGCCGTCGACCAGCTGATCCCGATCTGGCGCGACTTCTCCATCAGCTTCAGGCGCGAGGTGTCCTGAATCCAGCGGGACTGGAACGGCAGGAAGATCGCGTCCGGGTTGGCCGGGATGATCTTTGCGCGGCCTTTCAGGGGTGCCATCACACAATCCCCAACGCTTCGCGGATCGCCCGCTTGGTTTCATCGGTCACGCCGCCCTTGTTCCCCATCGCGTCGAGCTTCGCCCGCTGCTCCTCGAGGAGCTTCTCGCGTGCCGTCTTCGCCACCGCCTGGCGTTCCTTCAGGTTCAAACTGCGCGCTTCCTGCGCCGCCTTCGCCGCGCGGGCGAGATCGAGCACGTCGCCGATCGCCATCGGTTCGCCGGACTGGATCGCGCCCATCGCCGTCTTGCTGGCCAGGGTGGTCACCGCCTGGGCAAGCAGCGCGCCGCTCTTCGCGTCGAACTCCTCGCCCAACTCGGCCACCAGCGCTTCGGCCGCGACCGCCATCTCGCGCTCGTGCGCGATCATCTCCTCGACGCCGCCGCGAAAGCGGCCCAGCGCCGAGCGGCTCGGGATCTTCTCGCTGGGGAAATGCGCTTCCAGATCCGCCCGCAGCTCGTCGAGCGTCAGCCTGTTTTCGCGCAGACGGCGCAGCAGGTGCGCGCGTACGCCCGGCGAGCCTTGGTCGACAGTGGATTTACGCCCCATGTCAGGCGCTCGGCCGGTTGATGCCATCGACGCGCGCCCGGCCGGCGGCGACGTCCTGGCCGCGTTCGGTGAGCGTCGCCACCAGCACCGAGCCGGCCTCGTCGAGCGCCAGCAGCCCTTGCTCGGCCAGCCAGCGCAGCTCGGTCTTCACCTGGTCGCGCGTCACCGAATGACCGAACTGGTCGAGCACGTTCGACAGGACAGAGCTGTTTGCCCGGTACGACGGCATCTCGGTCAGGATGCGCAGTGCGACCAGGCGAACATCCTTGCGCAGGTAATCCGCGTAACTCATGAGGTCCTCACTTGTGTTGCAGCAGGTAATCGTTGATGCGGTCGAGGCTGCGGCCGAGCGGCGCGATGTTGTCGACCACGCCTTCCAGGCGTGCGTCAAGCCGCTCCAGCCGGCCCATCAGCTCGTTCAACTGCGAGTTGTTCGGCACCTGGCGCATTTCCGCCTCGAGCGTGGTGATGCGCGTGCGCAGCTCCAGCAGCTCCTTCCCGCTCGCCGCCTGTCGGCCCACCAGCCACGAATAAACGCCGATGACCGTGATCACGATCCATTTGGTGGCTTCAAAGCTGAAGCTGACGTCATCCACGCTCACACATCCTCCGTCGCGACTTCGTAATAGGAAAACGGCCCGTGCGTCTTCGTCAGCCGGCCGTACGGCACCGCCTGCCCGGTGCGCCGTTTGATCACCAGGATGCGCACGCCGTCGGCCGCCAGCGCCCGCGCGATCGCGCGCATGTCGGCGCGCGCGAGCCGCCCCTTCGCGGCCATGATCTCGACCGTGCGCGAGTCGGTCCGGCACAGCGTCGCGACGGCCATCGGCTCGTCGCCGAACTCGAACGAGTCGTCGGGCGCATACACGCGCACCACGCTCGTCAGGTGCTCGATGTGGATGCTCATGGCGCGGGCTCCGCATGCCAGCCGATCAGCGCGTCGAGGCGGCGCCGGCACTCGTCGTACTGGAGTCCGGCACCGGCGATCCAGCGCGCGACGTCGGTGTCGCTGCTGACCGGCTCGCCTGCAGCGGCGGCAGCGGGTCCATCGGCTGCAGGAGTGCTGCCGGCGGCCGCGGGCAGCTCGACTCGAATACCGTGGGCACCGTCGAGCAGGCGCAAAGCAGGCTCGCGCAGGCAAGTGCTGCCAGTGGTCGCGTGGCGCAGGGCGTCATCGAGCTTCTCCTGGGTAAGGGCCGCCGCGCGGTTCGCGGCGTGCAATTGCGTGGTCAGCGCGTCGCCGCGCGTCTGGGCTTCGCGCAGCGTGCGGTTGGCGTGGTCGGCGAGCGCCGACAGGGTCCGGGAGGCGGTTTCGCGCTGCTGCGCCAGTTCGATGCGCGGGGAAACGCCGCCGAGTCGAAAACCGATCCAGAGGCCGGCCAAGAACACCCCCACGGCCATCACGAACCCGCTGACGAACCTCCCGCCAAGTTGTCCGGCGTAACGCGTGATCGGGCTCACGGCGCCACCCCCGGCCCCCAGGCCGCGTAGCGCGGCTGCAGCACCACCAGGATGCGCCGCGGGTAGCCAAGGTTTTCCGGGCAGTGCGCCGCATGCCGGCGGGCGCTGCCGCAGGCCGCGTCGATGCCGGCGCGCGTCTTGTCGGCCGCGCGGCTGGCCTCGGCCTGCCAGTGCCCGAGCCCGCCGTTGTAGGCGCGCAGCGTCGCCCACATGCGGTCGAAGCCGCGGCCCTGCGCGATGCGCTCCCACAGCCACTTGTCGTAGCCGACCAGCGCCCGCATCGCCCAGGTCGGGTTGCGCGGCTCGCAATCGGCCGCCGCGGTGCCGGTCGCGCTGCACCACCAGCGTGTCGTGGCCGGCATGAACTGCGCCATGCCGACCGCACCGACGCGCGACACCGCATCGGGCTTCCAGCCGCTCTCCTGGTGGATCTGCGCGGCGAACACCGCCACCGGCGCATCGAGGCCCCATTGCAAGTGCGCCGCGCGCGTCAGCTCGCGCCGGTACGGCTCGCCGGCCGCGCGGGCCTCACCACTGAAAAATGCGCCCCACAGCCAGCCGGCCAGCACCACCGCGACGGCGATGAGGACGGACGCGATCAGCTCGTCGCGCTGCCCGGGCGTGAGCTTCATGTCACGCCCCCAGCCCGATCGCGATCATCGCCGCCGCGACGATGACCGCCCGGCGCAGCATCGCCGCGACGAACGCCAGCTCGCAGCCGTGCACCACCTCGTAGTCCGCCGCGTATTCCGGCTCCAGCGTGCCGCGGCGCCAGTCCACGCACAGATACCCGTCCGGCCGCGCATACGGGAACATGCTGCGGTCGAGGTAATAGCCGGCCACGCCGGCCAGCGCGACGAGGCTCAGTTTGTACAGGCTCACCGGCAGCTGGTGCGGCGCGATCAGCACCACCAGCACGACCAGGACGAGCAACACCAGCACCCAGTCAGTCAGGCGCGGCCAGTGGGCAAAGCGGGGTTTTATCACGGTGACGCTCCCATTTCCGTGGATCGAAATGGCACTGCGCAAGCGGCGAGCGGTACTGCCAGGCCGGCATCAACGCGCAGGTGCCGAACGCGGACACCGCCGCCAGGCGATCGTCGGCCCGGCGACCGAAGCGCGCGCAGGTGCCGCAGCGTCGGGCTTCGTCGGGGGTGTCCATGCCGCAAGGATGGCGGCACGGGGGCGCGCTCAATAAATGAAGCGCTTCAATTATTGGCGGTCGCGCGCGCGGGGGAGGATGCGCAGCAGATCAACTCCGGATTGCGAAAGGACTGTGAACCGCCATGGGAACGAACGAATATCTGCGAACGCTGGATCTCGACCAGTTGCGCTACGCCCGCGACAGGGCGAACGGACTGATCGCCGAAAAGGAGGCCGAGAAAAAACTGACGGTGTGGCTGGTACAGGACCGTCATATGAACCTCGCCTGGTTCGCTGCTGACGACTACCTGAAAGCCGCTGCAGCCCTGCTCGAGGAGGCTCGGCGACGCGCGACCCGCACCGAGCCGCCTTCACGGTCAGAAGGAGAGCTGCGTCTCGTGCCGACGCTGGTGCCGGAGTCTGAGTACCCGGAGTGGTTTCCCGACGAGAGCA
>Ga0172380_10009862_pt1 | contig 10105 bp, 8 predicted proteins | sample Leawe162metaG_FD_119747 | JGI IMG/M metagenome (GOLD analysis project Ga0172380, IMG submission 119747) | Leachate microbial communities from a municipal landfill in Southern Ontario, Canada - Leachate well 162 metaG | ecosystem: Engineered > Solid waste > Landfill > Unclassified | place...
AACAACGGAAAAATCATAGGATCATCATAAGCGGAGGAGGCACCGGCGGCCATATATTTCCGGCCGTTTCCATTGCCCATGCCATCAGGACACAGGATCCCGGGGCGGAAATTTTATTTGTGGGCGCTCTGGGAAGGATGGAAATGGAAAAAGTGCCGGAAGCGGGATACAGGATTATGGGTCTGCCAATAGCCGGTCTACGGCGTGATCTTTCGCTGAAAAGCATCTCGGCAAATCTCTTGCTTCCATTCCGACTTTTGGAAAGCATTGCCGCTGCCCGAAAGATCCTGGATGATTTCAACCCAACAGTTGCCATAGGTGTAGGGGGTTATGCCAGCGGTCCTCTTTTGTGGTCAGCAGGCAGAAAAGGTGTTCCCTATATCATCCAGGAACAAAACAGTTTTGCAGGAAAAACCAATAAATTACTAGCTTCAAAAGCCGTTCATATTTGTGTGGCGTATCCGGGAATGGAAAAATTTTTTCCGGAATCCAAGATCGTTTTGACAGGGAATCCCATCAGAAACGATATCCGTCGCTCCACCCCGGAATCGCAACAGGCAGCCCGTACCCATTTTGGGCTGGATCCGGGGAAAAAGACAATCCTGGTAATAGGCGGAAGCCTGGGTGCAGGGACACTGAACCGTTGTATAGAAAATTTCCTGCCCCGCGCAGGAAATTTTCCGGTTCAGATCATCTGGCAATGTGGAAAGAACGGGATCAGGCAGGCCACCACGGCAAAGCAGAATTACCCGGAAGCCACCGTTTATCCCATGGAATTCATACAACGGATGGATCTTGCCTACAATGCCGCTGACCTGGTTATCTCGCGCGCAGGTGCCGGGAGTATCTCGGAATTGAGTACGGCCGGTAAAGCCTGCGTATTCGTTCCCTCACCCAACGTGGCGGAGGATCATCAGACGCACAACGCCATGGCCCTGGTAAAAGAAGATGCCGGGTGCCTGGTACCTGACCATATGGCTCCTGTTTCGCTTATGGATCAAGCCCTGGAAATGGTTTTTAATGACAGCCGCCTGGCGGTTCTGTCTGAAAACATATTGAAATTAAGCCGGCCTCACGCAGCCGCACAAATAGCAAAAATGGTCCTGGAGTTATGATAGAGAATGTTTATTTTCTGGGTATCGGAGGAATAGGAATGAGTGCTCTGGCCAGGTATTACAAAAATGCCGGGGCAAGGGTGGCAGGCTATGATCTGACTCCGTCATCACTAACCGGCCAATTGGAAAGCGATGGTATGGGCATACATTATACGGATGATCCGGCTCTGATCCCGGAAGATTTCCGGAAACATCCTGATAAAACACTTGTTATCTATACCCCGGCAGTCCCTGAAAAACATAAAGAACTTCTGTGGCTCAGGGAAAACGGGTTTGATACCATAAAAAGATCCGTGGCCCTGGGACGTATCGCCCGGGATCATAAAACGCTGGCCGTTGCAGGGACCCACGGAAAAACGACCACCTCTACCCTTCTGGCTCACATCATGCAGGTTTCGGGAACAGGATGTACGGCTTTCCTGGGAGGCATATCTAAAAATTACCGGTCCAACCTGTTGTTGAGTAACAATATGTTTCTTGTGGCCGAAGCAGACGAGTACGACCGCTCCTTTTTACAGTTGTTCCCGCAAACGGCACTGATCACCTCGGCAGATGCGGACCATCTGGATATTTACGGATCCCACAGGGCTGTCAAAGAAGCTTTTGCACAATTCGCTTCGCAGATTGTACCCGGAGGCTCACTGGTATTGAAAAAAGGAGTACAACTGCCTTTGACGTTGCAACAAAACGTCAATTGCCTGTATTATCACTACGACAATCCGTGTGATTTTTATGCAACGGACCATTGCATAAGGGAAGGCGGCATATTTACTTTTGACCTGATTCTGCAGGATACCCTGCTGAAAAACTGTCATCTGGGGATCCCCGGTCGGATCAACGTGGAAAATGCCGTTGGAGCAGCCGCGTTGGCATATTTAAGCGGGATTTCTGCCGATGCCATTAAAGAAGCACTGGCATCATTTCGTGGAGTAACCAGGAGGATGGATGTGCAGTATCATACGAAAAAATACTGCTATATTGATGATTACGCCCACCATCCAAAGGAAATACAGGCTGCTGTCCAGTCTGTCAGGGAATGGTTTCCCGGGGAAAAGATCACGGGTATATTCCAGCCTCATTTGTATTCCAGGACCCGGGATTTTGCGCCAGAATTTGCCCAAAGTCTGGATCTGCTGGACCGGGTGATCCTAATGCCTGTCTATCCCGCCAGGGAAAAACCCATTCCAGGTGTGGAATCGGAAATGATAGCCGGATTGTTAACCGTAAAAGAAAAAGAAATACGGGATGCAACACAGATCATAGACTGTATAAAAAAATATAAACCGGGGGTTTTGGTCACATTGGGTGCCGGCAATATTGACCGACTTGTTCAACCGATCACAGAATGCCTTAAAGAGCTGGATGTATGAGTAAAGGGAAGAAAATACTGCACACTCTGGGTTACCTTGCATTGTCAGGGGTTTTGGGTGCCTATTTTTATTTTGCGGGCAACCTGGTTCGCGCAAAAAACCAGGAAAGGTGCCAGAACGTAGTTGTTGTTGTAAAAGATAGCCTTGAAAACCCATTGATAAAATCCGGTGAAATTGCAGCTTTCCTGGAAAAAAATCCGTTGGAAATGCTTGGGCAGAATTTTGCCGAGATCGATATGCATGTGCTCGAAAAAGAAGTGGAATCATTTGCTTCGGTGCGAATATGCCATGCCGTGAAAACCATAGACGGAACCCTCCGCCTGGAAATACTGCAACACATGCCTTTGTACAGGCTGGAAACATCCGGCGGATCATTTTTTGTTTCCCGGGAACTGTTCATTATACCTATGGTCAATCCTTATCGTATGCCTGTACTGGTTGTCAGCGGTGATGTGCCATTTGACTATCCCGAAGCATACCGGGGATCTATAGAAGCTTCCGATACGTGGTTGCAGGACATGAGCCGCCTGATGGCTTACATTACCGATCACCATTTTTGGAAAGAAAAAGTGAAGCGTGTTTCGGTTGCCGGTCCCCGGGACATAACCATCATCCCCGGTGAAGAACATCCGGTTCTAAAAATCGGTGCTATGGAACAATTTGAATACAAAATGAACAAACTCCTGGAATTTTACCGGGTACTGGTTCCCGGGGGCGGAATGGAAAAATACAGTGCTGTTGATGCCCGTTTTGGAAACCAGCTGGTTTGCACACGAAAAGATATATAAAAATATAAAACTGTCTGACCCATGGAAAAAACTATTTCTGTAATCGATCTGGGGACCACCAAGGTAGTCTGCCTGACTGGAACAAAAACTACTGAAGGCTATAGAGTGATCGCTTCCTGTGAAGCCCCTTCCCAGGGGATCCTCCGTGGTGAGGTGGTCAATAATCAGAGTGTTATGAACACACTCAGACCGCTTCTGGAAGAACTGGAAGCAAAAACGGGGAAACCTGTAAGAGAAGTAACTGTTGGTATTGCAGGACAGTATATCCGGTGCAAAACCGTCAGCAGCACCAACAACCGTTCCAATTGTAACGAAGAGATTTCCCGGGAAGAGATCGACCGCATGTGGCGTAACATGTACCATTCACGCGTAGATCCCGGTGAAGAAGTACTTCATGTGGTACCCCAATCTTATCATGTGGATGAATACAGGGATATGTCCGATCCGGTAGGTATGTACGGAAGCTGCATTGAAGCCAATTATAAGCTTTTTATTGGAAAAAGCGTTTCTGCCGAACACACCAAAAGATGTATAGAAAACACCGGACTGAAATTGTCCAAACTAATCCTGGAACCCCTGGCTACAGCAGAAGCAGTGTTGCACGAAGACGAAAAAGAATTGGGCGTAATAATGATAGACATAGGTGGCGGAACAACCGATGTACTTGTTTACCAGGATAATATAGTACGTCATACTGCCGTTATACCATTTGGGGGAAATGTCGTAACTGAGGACATCCGTCAGGGATGTGAAGTAACCTCCAGACAGGCAGAACAAATGAAGATCCAGTACGGTTCGTGTTATGCCGATCTTGCCCCTGAGAACAAGGCCATTGTCATTTCGGGAATAGGCGGAAGGGAATCACGGGAAATACCTTTTAAATATCTTGCCAATGTAATCGAGGCCAGAATGGATGAAATACTGGATGCTGTTATGTTCGAGATCCATCAAAGCGGGTTTGCAGATAAACTGCCGGCAGGAATCGTTCTTACCGGAGGAGGCGCATTGCTTTCCGATCTACCCCAGTTCATTAAATACAAAACGGGATATGATGCCCGGATAGCACATCCCCACGGACTGATAACGGAAGATTGCGAAGAAGTGAACCAGGTAACCCATTCCTGTGCAGCAGGAATGTTGATCAGCGAATTTGAAAAAGAAGCCAATTTTTCCGCCGAACACAGCAAAAACCTGGATGAAATATTCCAGAATGTAGAAAGTAAAAGCACAGACAGGCCCAAAAAGATCAGAAAACCAAAAACCGTAAAAAATAACAATAACAAAGAAAAAGTGACACAGGGAAATTTATTTATAAATTCACTGAGCCGTTTTTTTACCAATGTGGATAATGAAGCGTAAATGATATGGAAGAAAAAGAAGAATTTATCCCCCTGAACTGGGAAAACAACCAATCCATTATTAAAGTAATAGGGGTCGGAGGCGGAGGCGGTAACGCCGTAAGCCACATGTACCGGGCAGGGCTTACAGATGTTGATTTTGTAGTCTGCAATACGGATGCCCAGGCTCTGGAAATGAGCCCTGTACCGGAGAAATTACAATTGGGAAGTGTTTTAACACGCGGCAGGGGAGCCGGCTGCAATCCCGAAATTGCCAAACAGGCTGCCCTGGAAAGTGAGGATCGGATAAGGACTCTGTTAGAGGGCAACACAGAAATGGTTTTTATAACTGCCGGTATGGGAGGAGGGACCGGGACCGGGGCCGCTCCTGTGCTTGCCCGGATTGCCAGGGATATGGGCTTGCTCACCGTAGCAGTGGTAACGCTGCCTTTCCGTGATGAAGGGAAAGATTTCCTAAAACGCGCCATGGAAGGGATACAGGAAATGCAGCAATTTACAGACTCCATGCTGGTCATTGACAATGAGAAACTATACAAGGCATACGGGGACCTTCCCATATTTGAAGCCTTTCAGCGTACCGACGATATATTAAACACCGCTGTCAGGGGTATTTCCGAAATCATTACCCGGCCGGGATTTATGAATGTGGATTTTGCCGATGTTAAAATGGTCATGAAACAAAGCGGAATGGCCCTGATGGGTACCGGATCGGGCAGCGGCGAAAACAGGGCCGTAAAAGCGGTTGAATCGGCTTTTACCTCTCCCCTGCTTGATGACGCCGATCTGACACGCGCACGGAATGTTCTTATAAACATCACTTCCGGGAAAGAAAAAGCCTTGTCCATGACAGAATTGTCTCAGATAATGGGCTACATAGCAGATTATACCGGAGGTGTATCCAATTTCAAAAGGGGTATCATCTGTGATTCTTCTTTGCAGGACGAGATACGGGTTACCATGATCGCCACCGGGTTCAGTATTCATTCGTTGCCTCCTATCGCCGTTTATGGTAACGAGGCAGGAAAAGAAAAAGAGACGAAGGAATCCGTTTACCTGGACGGTGAACCGGCCGAAAATGACGGCACGGATATTGTTGATGACTTTGCACAAGAATCTTTGGAAACCGAAGACGGAGAATTCCGGATAACGCAAAACAGGAGTGTTTTCAGCGTTCAAAAGAATACCCGTTTGCAACGGGCAGCTCCTGACAAAAAACCTGTCCTGATCCTGGACGACAACCAAAGCATAACGGAACTGGAACAGGTTCCCGCATATAAAAGAAAAGAAGCCCGTTATAAGATGTCTTTCCCGCCCGAAATACCGGGCCCGTCCAAACATAAGATAGAGGAAAAGAACGGACAACAACGTTTAAGTACAGATAACTCCTATATACATCAAACACAAGACTGATATGCAAACAGAAAAAGTCAGGGTGCGTTTTGCTCCCAGCCCGACAGGACCGCTTCATATAGGGGGTGTTCGCACTGCACTTTTTAATTATTTATTTGCCCGACAACACAAAGGAACTTTTGTGCTTCGGATAGAAGACACGGATAAGCAGCGTTATGTCCCGGGAGCCGAAAAATACATCATCGAGTCATTAAACTGGTGTGGTATCGTTCCCGACGAAGGAGTTGCCCCTGATGGCAACGTGATATCTGAAGCTTCTTCACGCCACCCCTTTGCTCCTTACCGGCAAAGCGAACGAAAACATTTATACCGTGAATATGCCCAACAATTGATAGATCAAGGAGATGCGTATTATGCATTCGACACTTCGGAAGAACTTGAATCCTACCGCAAAGAGGCAGAAAGCCGGGGAGATACCTTTATTTATAATTACGCATTCAGGAATAAAACGGCCAATTCTTTAAGCATGTCTGCCCAGGAAACCGGACGTCGCCTGGTGGAGAACAACAATTGGGTAATCCGGTTTAAAATTCCCGAAAACAAGACCGTCTATATGAAAGACCTTGTACGGGGAGATGTAAGCGTGGAAAGTGACACCCTGGATGACAAGGTTTTATGGAAAGCTAACGACGGACTGCCAACATATCACCTGGCCAATATTGTGGACGATCACCTGATGGAGATTACCCATGTGATCCGGGGCGAGGAGTGGCTTCCTTCCCTTCCTTTGCATTATTTGCTCTACGAAGCTTTTGGCTGGCAGGATCACAAACCGCAATTCGCCCATTTGCCTCTTTTGCTGAAGCCTGACGGGAAAGGTAAATTGAGTAAAAGAGACGGGGACCGATTGGGTTTTCCCGTATTTCCGTTGGAATGGAGTGGTGCCGGTGGCGATCGGTCAAGGGGGTACCGGGAAGACGGTTATTATCCGGAAGCCTTCATTAATCTCCTTGCTTTGCTAGGATGGAACCCCGGAACCGAACAGGAACTTTTTTCCATGGAAGAACTGGTAGAATCCTTTTCCCTGGAACGCGTCACAAAATCAGGAGCCCGGTTCAATCCGGAAAAAGCCAGGTGGTTTAATCAGCAATACCTTAGGAACCGTTCCGATGCCAGGCTGGTTCAGGACTTCATTCCCATACTGCAAACTAAAGGAATAAAAACCACTCCCCTTAAAGCGGAAAAAGTAGTATCCCTCATTAAAAGCCGGGCTACTTTTGTCAATGACTTTTGGGATCTTTCGCATTATTTTTTTGTAAAGCCAAGGTCATTCGATATGACTCAACAGAAAAAGCACTGGAAAGAGGAAACCCCCGAAATAGTACTTCGTGCAAAAGAAATTTTGGCAACGTGTACTCCTTTTGATGTTCTTTCCATTGACAAAACATTGCATGATTGGATAGAGAAGTCGCAATTGAAAACAGGTCAGGTGATGAATGCCTTGCGGCTGTGCATTGTAGGAGAGCCTCAGGGACCCGGAATTGCAGATATAATGGCTGTCATCGGAAAGGAAGACACCCTGGAACGGCTTGATTATGCATTAAAAACACTCTGATATGACCAGGTATCCCCGGTGGTGGCCCCTGTTGTCAACTAATTTTCTGGGAGTTCTTAACGACAATTACCTGAAAACCCTCGCTTGTTTTATTGCCGTTGGCTGGGTGGGCGTGGAATATGAAGAAACACTGGTATCTCTGGCGGCAGGATCGCTGGTTTTGCCGTATGTTTTTCTTTCTCCACTGGCCGGAAGATGGGCCGTTACATTAAAAAAGATCCGCGTAGTCAGGATAGCCAAAGCGGCCGAGATCCCTATTATGATAGTTGCATCTGCCGGTTTTTTATTGCACAATGTATGGCTGGTCATGTTTTCCATTTTATTTATGGGTATTCAGAGCAGCCTGTTCTCCCCTTCCAAATACGGTCTGATACGGGATATCGGGGGAAAAGAACACATTTCCTACGGCACCGGCAATATGGAAATGGTTTCTTTCCTGGGTATGATCCTGGGAACCATGATGGCTTCTTTTTTTGCCCTTACCGTACCTGCATGGGGACTCGCCGTCCTTTTTATTATTATCGCGACCGCGGGGCTGGTCTGTTCATGGTTCCTCAGAGCTGCAGAAACCCCTCCGGAAGAAAACCGGGAAACGGCACGTCCGGTTTCGTATCTTTTTATAAGCATTCGCAAGGCAAATACTTACAAAGGACTGAACAGCGTTATTCTGGCATTGTCTGTTTTCTGGTTTATCGCAGCCATGATACAGATGACATTACTGGTCTATTGCCGCCGATCCCTTGGAATGAATGATTTTCAAACCGGATTGGTACTTACTTCCGCTGCCGTAGGTACGGGAGCCGGCTGTTTTATATCAGGTATCATTGCAAAAACATGGGACAGAAAGGTTTTCGTTCCGCTATGCGGCACAGGTATCACCCTCCTTTTCTTCTCGGTTTATTTTTTCCCCGTCAAAGGGATCTGGTTTGCATTGCTTTTTTTTATTACCGGCCTGCTTTGCGGTTTGTACAAAGTTCCTTTTGATGCAGAGATTATAAGAAAAGTGCCCGGGCGCAACCTGGGGCACATGCTGGCATATTCCAATCAAATGTCGTTTATCTTTATTCTTGCCGCCTCAGCCGTTTTTGCCATGATCACAAACCACCTGGAAACGAAAACCGTTTTCCTGTTCCTTGGAATTCTTATGGGCGTTACAACCTTATTTGTTATATTTTCTAAGTATCTTTGGAACACAAATCAGGAATAATGGTTTTTAAAGAAGCTCCCATAAAAGGCATATGGATCATTACTCCCCGTGTATTATTGGATGAACGGGGTTACTTTATGGAATCTTTCCACAGGGAGGCGTTTTCCCGGCATATTGGTCCCATAGATTTTGTGCAGGAAAATGAATCCATGTCCCGTTTTGGTGTTACCAGGGGACTTCATTACCAGGAAGATCCGCATGCCCAGTCAAAATATATCCGTGTGGTTGAAGGCGAAATTTTTGATGTAGCCGTAGATATCCGACGGGCATCCCCTACCCGTGGACAGGCTTTTTGCCTGAATCTGAGTGCTGAAAACAAAAAGCAATTATTCATTCCCAGGGGTTTTGCTCATGGTTTTTGCGTTCTTTCACCAAGGGCTGTCGTGCAATACAAAACGGATGTTCCTTACCATCCCGAATCCGAAGGTATTTTTCATATTGGCTCCCCAGCCCTTGCCATTCCCTGGCCTTTGTCTGCCGGTGAAATGATCCTATCGGAAAAAGACACACGGGCATATCCTTTCAGTTTCTGACATAATGCTGATATTGAATAAACATACGTTGCATGACCCGCCTCCGGACGCCGATATCCTTTCCCTGGACGGGATGGTTCTGTGCATAGACAAACCGCTTACATGGACTTCGGCAGATGTGGTCAGAAAGATCCGGTTCCGACTGCAACGTTATTACCAGATAAAAAAGATAAAGGTAGGTCATACGGGAACTCTTGACCCCCTTGCAACAGGACTTATGATCATTTGCGCCGGAAAAGCGACCCGGATTTCCGATACGTTCCAGGCACAGGATAAAGAATATATAGCCGGTATTCAGTTTGGGGCAACTACACCTTCCTTTGACCTGGAACATGAACAGGATGCCACCTACACGTGGGAACATATTACTGTTAAGGGTCTGGAAGAAAAGTTGCATATTTTTACGGGAGAACAGTTACAGATTCCCCCTGTATATTCTGCAAAAGTCATTGACGGCATCAGAGCTTATGAATACGCCCGGCAGGGTATGGAATCACCGGAAATGAAAAAAAACCTGATCCGGATTGATTCCCTGGAAATCATGGATTATAACGCACCCCTTCTTACTTTACGTATTGCCTGCAGCAAGGGAACCTATATCCGGGCACTCGCCCGCGACCTGGGATTTGCCATGGACAGCGGCGCCCATTTAGTATCTTTGCGCCGTTCCCGTTCGGGATCTTTCGGAGCGGACGAAGCTCTGTCTATAGAAGAATTTGAAAATATTTTCATTTAATTGAAACTTTTTTATTTTTTTTACGTATAATAC
>Ga0172380_10009863_pt1 | contig 10104 bp, 8 predicted proteins | sample Leawe162metaG_FD_119747 | JGI IMG/M metagenome (GOLD analysis project Ga0172380, IMG submission 119747) | Leachate microbial communities from a municipal landfill in Southern Ontario, Canada - Leachate well 162 metaG | ecosystem: Engineered > Solid waste > Landfill > Unclassified | place...
GGTTTTTAACTTCTTTATTCCTAGCTTATTTAATTCCTCTTTCTTTCATGACAAATATTGTTCATTACCGTTATATGTTCCACCTAAGTCCTATTTTATTTATTTTGGGTAGTGTTGGACTTGTTGAAGCCTTAAAAAATATTAAGTGGCAGAGTAAGTATAAAAACATTATTGGATTAAGTTTATTCACTGTTTTATTTTTTGTTTCTGGAGCAGGAGTTTTTATGCCTCAAGATAGATATTTCCTAGAAGCCGACAATCCAGAAGAATTAGGCGACAGACCTAGCTATGCTTATACCCCACAACCAGATTGGAATTCAGCTTATGATTTTATAAAAATAAATAAGAATGAAAATGATTTAATTATTTCTAGTCATCCACATTTTAATAAGATATTTTTAGGTGAAACTGGTTATTGGATTAAATATGATTATTTAGGAATTGATAATCGAGCTCAATGGTCTAAGGATGATAAAGAGTTCTATGTTGGAGCAAAAATTATTGATGATCTAAATGAATTAAAAGGTGTCACCATAAGCAAGCATGGCTTCATTATATTTGATTATATGGCCTCAGATGGCAAAATCCCTGCTGATATTGCCCAATATATAAATCAAAATCTAGAACTAGTTTTTTATAAGAAAGATAACAGTTATTCAGAGGTTTGGGTGTATAAATTCTAGGTATTGCGTAAATGTAAAAAATGTGTTTAAATTTGGTCAATGTTTAAAGCGATGATTAAAACAATAAAAACAAGTCTAATTACCTTTTGGCACGCTTTCAAAAGTGGTGTTTGGCTTAAATCCCCTATCTTTTGGGCTCGCTTTATGGCTTATGCTATTCCCATAGGTTTCTTGCTGTATGTGTTATATATGAACTTTTTACCTTTTGGCTATAACAAAACTTTCACTATTGATGTTGGTTCAGAAAACGACACAAAGGTCGGCGAATTCTATTTGGAACCCTCAAAGGATCTTTCTGAACGAGAAACAGGCACAGACGCAAATGGTAAAGAATATACTTACCGAGAATTAAACGGAGTGGCTTATGCTGTCTTTAAACCAAACGCTGTATTAAAAAATGCCGAAGTAACAGTTTCTGTCGAAGGTGAGGGTGTTTCTATCATTCCTCCTGTTATTGATTTCAAGCCTGAGGATGTTAAGTGGGATTACAGTTGGGATTTTACAAAAGAAATTCCAAAAGATTTAACTGGTAATGCTTTTATGTTTGATGGCGAGGCAACATTTAATGGTAGAGATACTCGTCTGGAATTACCAAATTCAGAAAATATGTTTGAAGATGGACCATTTACTGTATATGCAGAATGGACACCGAAAGACAATGAAAATAACGCTCAGCAAATTGTTGGACATTTTAACTGGGAACTTTGGCAAAACAAAGATAGCGTAGAATTTAGAGTTGGGAGAATGAATGACGCTAATGGTAATTTTTACTCGATTAAATATCCATTGAAGCAAGATTTTTTTAATGGTAAACATTTCGTGGTGATGTCATATAATCCATCAGCTAATGGCTATATTGACCTTTATGTGGATGGAAATTTGGCAGGAAGAACATATTTTGGAGAAGATAAGATTTGGAAAGAATACGGAAAAGATAATATAAGTTTTGGGTGGTCAAAAAATTATAATTATGGAAAGAATCCTCGCTTTGTAGGTTCAATATATCGATTTAGTTATATAAGTAAAAATACAGTTATTAATCAATCTAATATCAGTTTTGATATTACAGAAGACTTTTTTAATGACATTCCCTTTGTATCAAATTCAACTTCCACCCTTAATAAAATAATTATAAATGTTAAACAAAAATAAAACTAACGGACAGTTTTTTTGTGTGAAAAATATTATGCAACATTTTTTGTTATCTTGTTTTACGGTTTGTTTAGTAATAAATATATTAAACATAAATTCTAAAATAATAAGCAGTGCATTGATAACATATATTGGCATAACCTCAGGCCTTATTTTCTTTTTTTTATGGTTTAAAAATTTAGACAAAAAAGATATAAAATATAAAATAATTCTAGAAATTTGTACTGCAACATTTTTATCTTGTTTAGTTATAATAATTATCTCAAACTTAAACATTTTATCTACATTTAATTTAGAATTATTTAAGTATATAGATCATATAACAACATTCATATTAATTTGTTCTGGATCAATTTTATTATATACAAACAAGGAAGCAATTAATCAAAAAATACTTTTGGAAAACAAAAAAGAAATTGAGGAGGAGCGCAAGCTAATTTCAATTTTCTCTAAAAAATATGAGGTATTAAAATTATCGCCCCTTAAAAAGATAATCATTTTGTTTTATAAGGAGGGTTTAGTATATGTATTTTTATTATTGGCTATTATTAGTTTTGGTTTTATTCTTAGAATTTGGGATTTAAATTATATTCAATGGAGTGATACATACAATTTTCTGTCAGCGAAAGCATTGTTTCAGAATGGAAATTTTTATTATATAAGAAACCTAGACTATACATACTTCACATCATTACTTTTTTATATATTCAAACCAAGCCTAATAACCGCCCGAGTGTTTCCGCTAATTTTTGGCACACTTTCAATATTCTTAATGTATCTATTAGGTAAAACTGTAAATAAAAAGGTTGGTATAATATCAGCCCTTCTCTTTGCAATCTCACCAATTACAATTGAATACTCCAGTATAGTAAGAGAATACTCATTAAATCTTTTCATTTTCTTACTTGCAACTATATTTTTGTTTAGTCTTTTTAAAAAACAATTCTCGTTAAGGTGGCAAATATTTTACTGTTTCAGTATTTTATTCGGAATATATATATATTCACTTGTAACTAGAAATACAACACTACCAATCATACTCTTCGGTTTACTAATCTTTACACTATTTTTCTTTTTTTACGAAAGAATAAAAAATAAATATTATTTATTTTCTCTTAGTATAATACTGCTAATAATTTTTAATTTTTTAATATCTATTTTTGATAATTTTTATAGTGGTTTTTTGTGGAATATAAATTGGTTTAGTGTATTTTTTGATTCAAGAATTGCATATCCAATGCAATGGTTCAACGGAGTCAATATTAATATATTTTCAATACTTTTTATTTTTTTAATACCACTATTTTTTAAGTTTGGGAAAAAAATACTACTCTGCTATATTGTTTTTTTCTTTTACATACTTTTATTTGTTTTAAAATTTCAGGATAACTTATCTTATACCGCATCAAGATACCTTTATCATATTCAATCTCTGTATATTTTTATATTTGCAGTGGTAATTTATATATTATTTATATTATTTAAAAGTTATTTTTATAAAATTTTTATATTAATTTTTATACTATCTTGCTTAATTTATATACCAAATACTATTTTGGGAGCAAACCACTATGCTAACCCTAGAAATTATAACAATGGTAACTATCCCCGAATATCATCCATAGGCTCGAGACCAGATGTTAAATTATTTCTAAATGAATTAGACAAATTAAATATAGTAAAAAAGAATTATCCGATTATATTAGAAGGCCTAGATCAATCAGCAATCATATATAAATTTGATTATGATATGGACAAAGACAGAAACTATATTATTCGTAACGGAATATATACTTATTATTACGATATTGGTAAAAACATATATATAGAAGATGAGAAAAATAATTTATTTGGTATTAAAGACGCTATTTCTAATAATAAAGAAGGTGTTTTTATTACGTATAAAGAAGAATATCCTGAAGATAATTTCAAAATAAATAATACTTTATTTACATATGTTGAGACGTTTCAACCAAAAAAAATATATAAATGGAGTAACTAATCTATTCCCAATTTTTCCTTATTTTATCTCTAATAAACATAGACAGGTTCTCTGGCATAATACATATTAAGTATAAGAAGAATGATGTATACCAAGAAAAAAACCCTTCATCTTTCCAGTATTTTCGTATCACATTAAGAACGGTTACAGAATCAAAATCAGACAAGAAAACTAATTTAATTTTTCTCCTTTTGTTTGTTTCATTTAAATCACCTTCAGATTTAATAAGTGTTTTAGGATCAAAAAACTCGTAGCTATCTTTGCCAGTTTTTACTCTCTGTGAATGCCATTCTAATACCTTTTTAATATAAGCTCTTTGTGTTAGAGCCGTACTCGAACTTATAGACTTTTCATGAATTCGATAATATAAAACAATTTTTGTACTCATATACATTCTCTTACCCTCAGAAATAAATCTCAGCCACAGATCCCTATCCTCTCCGTGAGTAAGTTTATCTCGATAATAGACACTGCTATCATTTCTAAACATGACTGTTGGGTGATGAATTATTCCAGACTTTAGGAGTTTACTTTTTATTTGTTCGTTTGTATATTCTTTTTGTTTTTTTCTCAAAATATTTCCATTTTCATCAATAATATAAAATGAACCAGCAACTAGGAATATTTCTGGGTGATTATTAAGATAATCAACCTGAAACTCAAATCGATCAAGAGTACATATATCGTCGGCATCCATTCTGGCAATATATTTTCCCTTTGCCTTCCTTAATCCTAAATTTAAAGACGGGATTAATCCTCTATTTACATCATTATTTATTAATATAATACGACTGTCGTTTTGTTGAAATTTTCTTATTATATTTAATGAATTATCTGTGGAACCATCATTTATTAAAATTAATTCAAAATCACAAAACGATTGATCTAATATTGATTCCAAGGCGAGAGAAAGATATGTCTCAGCATTAAAGATGGGCATAATAACTGAGATTGTTGGTTTAATTATTTTTTCCATTTTACTATTGTTGTATAAATATATATATAAAGAATATCTGATACTAATTTAACCAAAACTGTTGATATTATAACACCTCTAAAGCCGTAATGAATTGCTGAATATATCACCAGCGGAACTAATATTAATCCGGAAATTAATAAAAATCTCATATTTAATTTGGCGTGACCAGTGGGGACACTAAATCCACTTGATATAGTGGCTGTTATCATTTGAGTAAAAAACAGTGGCAATAATAATAAGAAAATCCATTTCAATTCAAAAACATCATACCCACTAAAAAGTATTTTTATAATATATTCAAAAAGTATGAGGAAAAATAGAATGATTGAACCTGACATAAATATTGTAAAAATTAGTGTTTTTTTATATAAATTCCAAATTTTTTCTCTATTATCTTGATTAAACAAAAGAGATATTTTCGGAAAAATAACACTAGAAAATATGTATGTGGGTATAATCATTAGTGAAAATATCTTATTTATTATCTCATAATTTGCAATCTCTTTTATGTATCCATAATAACCCAAAACTATAATATCTATTCTGCTAAATAATATATAACCCAATCCAGAAATACCAATCCACACAGAATATTTTAATATATCCTTGACTATGTTTGTTTTAAAATAAAAAGACCACTTTCCGTGTAAAAAAATAAGCAGGATCAAAGATACAAAATAAAACAAAATTTGTGCTCCTATTGCTCCCACGAGCCCATAGTTTTTAATTAAAACATAAGATAATAGTATATTTAGTGTACCTGATATTATTACTATTAGAGATAATTTTTTAAACTTTTCGAACCCAATATATAAACCTTCTTGAATAGAGTTTAAGGGTATTAAAAAAATTAAAGGAAGAGCATACAAAACATAATTAAAATTTTCTTTAAAAAATAAATGTCCAAAGAAAAATATTATTATAATAAAAATTAGACTCAATAAAAAAACTACGGCTGACATACTGAAGATAATAACTTCTGAGCTAACTTCAGAATTTTCTCTACGCATTGCTATGTGACGTGCTGTAGCTTGAGATATTCCAAAATCACAAAGAAGAGTGAATATTACAATTGATGCCATGACATAGTTATAGATACCGAATTCTTGTTGTGATAAGAGATATGAAGCAAGAATAAAAACTAAGAAAAAAAATCCTTGTTTACCAAAAGTTTGAAGGGCTTTCCAAAAAAAACTGATTGCTAATTCTTTTTTCATTCAATTATTTATATATATTAATTAACTTATTCACAATCTCCAAATCTGAACTAAGGGTTTTTTCTTTAATATTATTAATAAATTTATTATATATTAAAGGATTATTAATACGCTGAATTGCCAAGCAGATATCCTTAGACGATCTAGGTTTTACGACATACCCATTTTCTCCATCAATGACTATGTCTCCCAAAGATCCAACAGACGTTGCAATAATAGGTTTAATATACGCAAAAGATAAGTAGGCGACCCCGCTTTGAGAAGCTTCAGTATATGGGATAACAACTACATCAGCACTATTAAACAGGAAAGGAATATCTGAATCAGGAATGAATTTATTTATAACTTTTATATTTTTATTTAATATTTTAAAATCAATATCACCCTCTCCTGCTATTATTAATTCATACTTATCTTCATCTAAAAAATCAAAAGCTTCAATCAAGTATTTTAAACCCTTATATTCTAAAATTCTTCCAAAAAATAAAACCGCAAATCTTTTATTTATTTGCTTGTTTTTTTCATCATTATGTCCCGTAGCTAGATGGTTGTAATTAACATGTGGAACAATAAAAACCTTATTTCTGTTAACATAAAATGGCAATTCACTATTAATCTTATTAGAATGAACTATAATTTTTTTAAAAAATAGTGAAAACATAAAAAGTTGTATTTTATGAAAAAATATTTTAATTAATGACTCCCCGTTATGAGAAATAGCGTCATGCACCGTTATAACAGAATTAAAAAAATAAAATATTGGATAAATAAGAATCAAAACTGGATATCCACTATTAAGATGTACGACTTTTGGTTTTATTTTAAATAAAAAATAAATAATATAAATAAGATCAATATAATTATAAATCTTAATAGGATTTAAAGACAAATTAACAATTTTATTATTTGATCCTATGTCACTTTTATAATTACTTAGATATATAACATCGTTCTTTTTAGATAAAATATTTACTATAGCATCAGAATAATGACGCATCCCCCCTTTAGACCAAAAATTAATAAATACTATTTTTTCTTTCATTTTAAAATTTTATAAATTATTTTTCACAAACTCCCCATAAATTAGGAAAAATAATTAGTGGTACTTTTTGAAAGATATTTAAAATTAAAATACCAACAAAGCCCATTTTCTTATATACCTTATTTTTATTGTGTTTTGTTAAAATATTACCTTTTTCAATTTTAATTTTACTAAAACCTGTTTTAATCATCATATTTTTTAAAGATAACGCCGTCTGTAATGAACAATGATAGCTCTGCCACTTAGTCAATGATCTACCATTTATAATTTCCCAGGGTATATTTATAAATTTATTTGGTGTTTGAAAAATAAATACACCTCCGGGCTTTAAAGTTTTTTTTACTTTATTAATAAAAATCTCAATGTTTGGAACATGTTCAATAACGTCAAACATTAATACCACGTCAAAAGTATTGTCATTAAAGGGTATATCTCCTGGATTATGTTTACTTAAATTATTTGATATCTCTGGATAAAATAACCTACCTTTATTTATTGAATCCCCTTCAATATCTATTCCAAATATATTTTCATAACCTAGGCAGTATAAATTATAAATCAAACTTCCATAATTACATCCAATATCAAGAATCTTTGCATCTTTTGGAATATTAAATTTTAAAAAGTAGTCTAAAGATGACTGTATATTACCTATTTCATTTTTTTGTATAATAATTTTACTCATATTTTTTTATATATTCTTTTAAAATTATATTCCAATCAAATCTATTTTTAATTTCTTTGATTGAATAATCACTCCATATTTTTTCATTTCCAATCATACCTTTTATCGCTTCGCCCAAAAGTAGTATATTTTTAGGAGGAAACAATATACCCGCTTTTCCTACCGTCTCTGGGCACCCAGAAACATTAGTAGTGATAACCGCACATCCTGCACTCATAGCTTCAAGTAATGCAATACTAGCATTTTCTTTTTCAGAAGCCAAAACATAGATAGCTGATTGTTCAAGCAAGTCTTTATATTCTCGTCCTCTATTATCTAACCATCCATGTAAAAAAACTTTTGTTTTTGATTTTTCTGCTAATTTTTTTAATTCCAACATCATTGGGCCGTCACCCGCAATATGTACTTCATATCCCAAATCTTCCTCTGATACAGCCTCAATTAAATATTGGAAACCTTTAGCTGGTTGTAACCTTCCTGATGAAAATATATATTTCTTTTTTTCCTGTGGTTGAAATCTTTCTAGATCAAAACCGTTGGGAATAATCTCTATGTTTTCGCTTACGAATTGAGGATATGCTTTCACTATCTCAGTCTTAAGAAAATTTGAAGGTGCAATTATTTTTTGAGCATTATCTAAAATAATTTTCCAAGGCTTAATCACAAACGGATATATTAATTTAAAACGATTATTATATCCCAAAACATCACTTCCGTGACTTGTAATAATATAATCTAAACCAAATCTTTTCTTTAATAAGTAAGAAATCACCCCTGTTGGAATAATAAAATGAGTATGACAAATATGATATTTTTGATTTTGTTTTTTAAGCTCTTTGATTAATTGAGCTGATTTTAAATATCCAGTAAATAAATAAGTGAGCTGTTCCCAGGGGTGACAAATTTCTTTTTTACTTCGCAGACATTTTACTCTGTGAACTCTAAAATTTGGATTTATTTCTTCATAATCAGACAAATCCTTATAACCCATTGTTACAACATCAATATCAAACTCTCCTGTCTCAGAAAGCTTTTGAGCAATTTCAAAACTTACAGGACTTGCTCCTCCTCCAAGTGGTGGAAATTCATAATTTAATACAAGGATTTTTTTCATTATAATTATTTATCTCTCAACCACATCCCTCACATAATACCTCTTTTCATAAGGAGAGTTGTTTAAATGAATCTTTACTAATAAATCAATCACTACCCCGAAACTAAACAATATCAGACTAGTTAAAAGTAAGAATGCTCCAACCAAGAAATATCCACTTCTGTTAATACTTGTTAATAAAAATATCTTTTGATAAACAGCCCAAAGTAAAGATAAATTTCCCATTACAAAAGCTGCAAAACTCATATAACCAAAAAGGTGAAGAGGTCTTTGAGAATATTTGTGAATAAACCAAATATAAATCAAATCAATAAAACCACGAATAGATTTTGACATGCCATATTTACTTTTTCCATTTAGACGAGCTCTGTCGCTAACTACTACTTCACCCACCTTAAAACCTTTCCATCGTAAAATAGCTAAAATATAACGATGCATTTCTCCTTGAATATCCAAAGATTTTACAGCTTCATGGCGATAGGCTCGAAGAGTACACCCAGTATCGTGCACTGTGTCTTGAATTAAAATTTTTCGCAGGAAACGACCAATTCTAGTTAGGATTTTTATGCCTCCTCTGTCTTTTCGAATTTTTCTGTAACCCGCTACTACATCAAGGTTATCTTGGCCCATTTTTTCAAGCAGTTTTGAAATGTCGGATGGATCGTTTTGTCCGTCGCCATCTAGAGAAATAATGATGTGACCTGTGGCCATTTTAAAGCCAGCGTCTAAAGCAGTGGCCTGACCATAGTTGCGGTTTAAATCGATAATTTTGACAGCTGTAAGAGTTTTTAGTTCATTTAGAGAGTTATCAGTAGAGCCATCATTTATGTAAATAATCTCAAATTTAGGCGAAATAGGTGAAATAGCCTGTTTGATTTCTGAATCAAGTTTTGTGATATTACCTTGCTCATTGTAGACCGGAACCACTATTGAAAAAGCTAAATCTCCTGCTTTTTTGGCTTGTTTTAACATACCTTGCATAATAACATATTATGTGGTGTTGTGGAAGGGGGTAACTTTTACGATAATTAAAATTAAGTATGGAAGTTTATAGTATTCAACGTCTGACAGGTCCTAAACAAATCGTAGATGATTTAAATTGATATGAAACGTAAAAAATTATCTCCCATATTTGTTGTTCTCTTCTGTGACATTCCACCCACACTCATTGTTCCATGTAAACCCCCACTTAAAACTAAACCCTTTGAGGCTAAATCTGAATAAATAAGA
>Ga0172380_10009864_pt1 | contig 10103 bp, 18 predicted proteins | sample Leawe162metaG_FD_119747 | JGI IMG/M metagenome (GOLD analysis project Ga0172380, IMG submission 119747) | Leachate microbial communities from a municipal landfill in Southern Ontario, Canada - Leachate well 162 metaG | ecosystem: Engineered > Solid waste > Landfill > Unclassified | place...
ATCCTTCAAGATTAACAGTTCCGCCCATTTTTTGTTCCCCCCCCCGATTTTCAAAATTTATACAACCACTCCCCATAAGTGGTATACCAAAGTAGGATGATGTTATCCTATTAATAATAAATAGTTAGTCATTGTGGACACCAAGGATAGAAAAAAAGACAAAGAGTTGTTTTAACCGCCGGAAAAATTTTAGTAACTGCAGTAACCTAACACGCAGCTGCGATTAAGCAGCTAAGTGGTTTTGAGGTTAAAAAATATTTTTATTTTGATAAACAAACATGTATGTTCGTGGAGGGGAAGATGAGGATTTAGAGGAGAGGAAGTGTGTAATTAGGCCCCTGGGTTTTTTCGGATCCGTTTGGTCCTATTCGTCGGTATACCCCCCTGCTGTCGCTCGTCAGCAGGCACACTCCGTCAACCGTCCTGTCCTGTCCTGTCCTGTCCTGTCCTGTCCTGTCCTGTCCTGTCCTGGTGAGCTTCCATGAGCTTGCACCACTTGAGGCACTTTGCCTCGCGTGGTATTTTGCCTCATTCTCTGTTTCCTTTGTGTTCTCATGCTGTTGCGGTAGCTTGTGGCATTGTGCCTCAACTACCCTACCCACAGTATGCTACTTTTTGCGTACCCATGACGCGAATGTCATACCACCAATCATCAATCATTTCGCTCACTTACCTCATTTTCCACGTTCTGCTATGACACGAATGTCGCGGTTTTATTGTTTATCCACTTAGTAGTTATTCAATCATTTCATGTACTTAACCACTTGGCACCTTGCGTGCAATAGCAACCCAGTGTCGGTTTGGTCGGTCGGTCGGAAGGGTTCTGCCTTCCCTTGAAAACAGAATAGCCGTAACGTCTTGAGTTAGTCCACTGTCTATCTTGCGCTTTGCGGAGGTAGTCAAGGCTACTCGTTGACTCGGGAACATGAGTTACCCTGTCAACTGGGCAATCCTTCAAGGGGTTGCCAATGGGTACAAGGGATTGTATCCATTGGTAACCTCTTGAAAAGGGAGAAACATGGAAACCCAGGAAATGGTTGACGTTTTCTGTAATGACGATGACAGCGAATCCGCGGTTATCCAGAACCTTGGAGGTTATGGATACGTGGAGGAGAGTCAGGAAGAAACCAAGGAAGAACGCATTGACCTTGCTGTCCTGGAAAGGGAAGCAAGGGAATACTTCAAGCGGTCCTGTCCTACCCAGGACGAAATCAATTCCGAAATGCACGTCAGCGAATACGAGCAATTGCAACCTTTCGAGGCCGGACCGTGGTTAGTCACGGTTCGCAAGTTCGATGGATACGACAAAGTAACCTCTCCTACCCTTGGAGTAGTATCTATTCCCTGTCTCGTGGACGAGCATGATGTTGGTTACGAGGGAACCATGGATACCCTCGACGATATGCCGTCGAATATGGAATGTGAACACTTGTCCTATGAGAATGGACAAGAGTATATCAGCGACTTGGAAAAAGCCGTTGATAACGCAATCGTTCACGAGGAAATCAAGGGAGCAACCTTCAAACGGATGGAACTTTACGGTAAGATGCTGCGTTGGGTTGATAAGGCAAGTGGTTCTGAAGTTGCCAGAAACGCTAATCGTTTCTGGGATAAGCTGAACAAGTCTCGTGCGATTTGTTCTGAAACGGGTAAGTGGTTCCAGGTAATTCTCACTAAGAAGCAAGTTGAAGTTATCAACTACTTAATCCGTAGTAAATGCGGATGGAAGGATAAGGGTTAGATTTTCTTCTGGCCCCCGCGTAAAAAACGGGGGCCATCGGAAAGGCTAACACTTCAACCGGAGGTCAAGCAAGATGGAACGTATCGTCAGGCATCCTAGCTTTTTCTTAGGGCAAGACACAACGGAAGGTTGTGAAAAGCCTTTCGTGGTAGTCGTTTCAACTGCCGCTGGTAGGACGGTCGAGACTATCCGTTTCCGCAGTCTCGAATCTGCTCGGTCACTGTTGACCGAGTACAATGACGGTCAACCGTGGGTTGCCACGGAGGAGAGGTAACATGGAAAAGAACGAGGGTATCTGTAAGGGTTGCGGGGACGTGGTTCCCACGGAGGACCTTGACGTTGACGGTTACTGCGGTGACTGTCACAAGGAACGTGCAGAGGATACGGATTACTACGGTCATCCGTAGTATTCTCACCGTATGCGAGTGACCCGTAAGTCACTTGTATACGTGAGAGTAACAACCCAAATGTCAGTCAACCGATAGGAGAGTCAAGATGATTACCTTCAATCTTCCCAAGGCTGTTTATGATACGTGTTTCGATACCCGTTACGATGGAGTAGACGAGTATTCGCGTATTATCTGCTCCCCCGACGTTTCGTTTGAGACTCGGTGCAAGGTAGATGAAACGTGTTTCTATCTTGCGTACGGTGATCCACGGGATGATGATGGAGAGTTTCTTTTCTAAAGGATTCTTTTACTTGGCCCCCGGTCAAAAATCGGGGGCCAACAAAAAGAACCTACAACCCACTAACTGAGATACTAAGGTATCTCGAAAGGAAAACGAAAATGAAAACCGTAACGTGCAGGTGCGGTCAGAGGGACATTGGTAACCAATGTGATTGCACCGGTTCCGACGTGACCATTTGGACGCGTTGGGAAGATGGTGTTACGACTTCTCGTACTCTTTCCGTGGAGTCTACCACGGAAAGAGAGGACCACTTGAATGGTGAACCTCTCCCCGGATTTCCCTTGTCCGAACCGCGCTGGTAAGTAACTACTCCCCACCTACCGGGAGTATAATCTTGGTAGGTTTTTTTCTGGCCGCGGAAGTAAAAAAGCCCGCAGATAGCAGGAAGTGTACGGACCGCGTATGTATACCAATCCAGGAAAAAGGCTAAAAAAATTCCTGACGTTTCGCCATTCTTATCCTCTATCAAACGTATTAGGAGAGAAACAATGGAAGGAGGGTAAGCTCTCACCGAAGACGGTGAGGCGCAACACATAAGATATGATAGCTCGCTAATCGCTCGCGTTTTCACACTGTTCTCGTCTATTAAGTGCTCAGTTACCTCTTCTCTTTTTCGCAGTTACGCTTCCCGGTTCTACGTAGCGGGGAACCGCTCACTTCGTTTGCGGGTGATTACAGGACGACTATAGGACGCGCATGTATCCCAATCCTACAATTTCGTTACCGGAACTTCTTCTCTTTACGCTCAATCGGCGCTCGCCTTACGAACGTGGTAGTGTTGTTGTTAAACTTTTGGATTCTCAACCATCTCAGGAGAAGAAGATGACCACCACCACACATCAGCGTCACTGCATCATCTGTGATAATAACCACCACGACACCGCAGATTGTGGACTCGACGACATCGGCGCCGACACCGTCAAGGCTCCGGATGTTGTGCGAACGAAGGAGCCTAACCTCCGCGTGCTGCTGATGCGAATTATCAGTGCTCGGTTTTGCTGTCCGTCGGATCTCGACGCCGCAATCGCAGATGCACGCAAAGAAATGCTGGGGTAGGTGCGCTCCTTTCGGTCACCCTTCCGGTCCTCCTCTGTGAAGAGGAGGATTCGGAAAAGAAAATACGAGGTCGCTTCGCTCCGTGATTTTATCTTTAGTTTCTATTAAGTGCTTAAATCGTAGAGACAAGTTAGCTACCTTATAGTGCTGTTGCCTAAGTTGTAATTCTTTCTATAGTTAGTTACGTTTTAGGAATCGCGGGGGGTAGAGAAGATTATCTCTATCTCGTACCGTATTGGAAGAGAAGAAACGTAATTGCAGGAAGAGTAGGGATGGTCTTATCTTACTCAATCCTGAAAGTAACTACTGGAAACTCTTTCTCTTTACACTCAATCGGCGTTGGCCTCTTCAAACGCCTGAGTGTTGTTGTCAAACTTGTGAAGGAGTTAACAAAAAATGTCACACAAGAAGCAGTACAACTTCAACCTTCTCTGCATCGCAATCTCTCTGTTTGCGATGTTCACTCTCATCGTGAGGCTGTAGGAGAAGCATGTACCAGAAGAAAATCAAATGGACAGTGGAGAAAAACCACAAAGAAACCATCTACATCCCACAGTGTGACGGCTGTCCCATCAATGCAGAAATTCGTGTAGAGAACGGAGCAAACACAGAAGCAACAAGACTCATGTTGATGGCATTCGAAACTGCCTACAACGTAGGATACGAAGACGGAGTAAACGACAGCTACACCGACTAACTCCTAACCGCACCCATAGCTCAGTTGGTAGAGCACCAGACTTTTAATCCGATGGTCGCGCGTTCAAGTCGCGCTGGGTGCATCTTGTTGAAACTTTTGGGTTTTACGCTCAGGCGGCGCTCGCCTCTCAGGAGAAAAAGCATGAACATCGTCATCATCAACGGACTCCTTACTCTAGTCACCAAAGACGCAAGCGGGGTTATCTATGGAAACCTCAACGTGTCTGGTCTCTAGGGTGACATTCCATTCACCTTCGCAACCAACGTGAAAGAGCTACCAGGATGTCACGGACCGCTCAAAACGGGAAACCAAGCTGTTCTTCACGGAACACTCGACCACGACCGCACCGGAATCCAGGTCATCGTTTCCTCATACGCCACCCTCTAAGGAGAACACCATGAAGCCCATGAAGACTCGTCACCCACTCGAACTCATCAACGACCGCGGTCGCTTCTTCATCGCTCGGTGGAGCGATGTCGTCGAGCAGAGAATCAAGCTCAGCGGCTTCTTCGAGACGCGCCTGGCTGCCGAGTGCGCTCTCAAGGTGTGGCTCGCGGCCGACCAGATGGAGAAGGAGATCGCGGAACGGAACTGAAAACATACCAGGAGGGACTAAAGTCCCTCCTGGTTCTGATAAGAAGAATGTAGCTCGCTTCGCTCGCGTTATTAAACTGCTGCGTTTCCTTCCATCAAACACACCTTGTTATCAGCGTAAACGTAGTAGTGATTTTGTTGAACTCGTGGGGGTAAATATGAAAGTATTCACAGGTCGAATCGATTATCGCGGCTCTGATGCACTCGATGTAAGTGTTAAGAGCGGTGATGCGTGCTTCGCTCCAACATGGGCGATGGTGATAGATTGGAAGAAAGGGAAAATCACAAACGCACAATACACGGAAATGTACTACGCACGTATGCGAGAGAGCTATCGCACAAACCGTTCGCGCTGGGAAGAAGTTCTCGCACTTCCAAGCGTAACGCTTCTCTGTTTCTGCAAGAAAGGAACATTCTGCCACAGGTACTTGCTCGCAGACATGCTAGTGAAGCTCGGAGCAGAAAGAGGAACGGAACGTTAATTGCTGATACCTACGTGTTAAATACTCGACACGTAATAGTGATTTTGTTGAACTTATGAAGGTCTTGGAGGTTCTGGCAAACGTGGGAGCCAGGTTGCCAGACAGCAGATACCTCCTAGTGGCTCCTAAGACGCGCTCCGGTGAGGTCCGAACGTTTCGGCCTCATCGGGGCGCGGTAGTTTTCTTGTTGAACTGATGTAGGTTTCACCAACAGCACGCAGCTAAGGCTGCACAGGAGAGCGTCATGAACTACAGCAAGGTGACTCTGGTCGGAAGGCTCGTGAAGGATCCCGTCCACACCGTCGGCAATCCCGAGAAGCAGGTGGACAACCGCACCTTCATGCAGGTGGCGGTCAACCGGTCGTCGGCGAAGGACAGCCCCTACGACGTGTTCAACGTCGTCCTCTGGGCGGCCCTCGCGGACATCGCGTTCAGGTTCTGCAAGAAGGGCAAGGAGGTGCTCATCGAGGGATGCCTCCGCACGAACAACAAGAAGGTCGTGGCGGCGGACGGCACGGTGTCGTGGAGCAACTACACCGAGGTCGTGGCCAAGGAGATCCAGCTCGGTCACGACGCGGGTCCTCGGGAGGAGAAGCAGGAGCCCGCGGAGAAGACGCCGGAGCAGCTGCTCCAGGAGGTCGCGCAGACGGCAGGCGTGAACCCGCAGGACATCGCCAACCTCATCGCTCGGGTCATCATCAGCCGACGGGCGCAGCAGGCGCAGGCGCCAGGTCAGCCGGAGGAGGGGAGCTACACCCCCGACGGTGACTTCCCGATGTAGAAGGACGTCATATCCCACCCAATCTAGGATTTCCAAGTCCCAGGTTGGGTGGGGTTTCTTCTCTTCACGCTCAAACGCCGCTTGGCTCAAAACCATCTTCCACAACTCTAACCTTAACATGTTGTTGTTGAACTTTTGTCGTTCGTGCCGGTTGAACACAACCGGAGAGGCAAAAAGAAGTTCACGGCAACGCAATCCCGAAAATGCCCAAACAACCCGCTCGGGTACAAAGCAGAAAGAAACACGCCAATTCGGGAACTCAAAGCGCCGCTGAGGAGGCGCGAACAGAAATACCAGAAGCGAAAACCAGAACGCTAACTAACTCTACCAACCAGATACGAACTCAAACAACTAGCATAAGGACCCTCAAATGCACACCGTGAACTTAAGCGCCTTCGAGAGAAGCCCGGCGCAATAACAGAAATAGGAAATTGAGGATAAGCCGATTCGTCCTCGCTGCTCACGAGAACGGCATCGTCCGGCAAGACCGGTGCTCTCCCAAAAGAGGGAAGAAAAGAGTGCGAACTCGTGCGGGATTTTATCAAAGCGCTTTTCCCCGAGAATCAGCGCTAACATAAATAGAAACTCAACGGGTGGAGGAGGTGGGACCTTATACAACTCCCACTAGAGGGTATCGTAACGTCGGCTGCGTGCGCGCGGGACGTTACGCGGTATCCGGAAGAAGCCGGACCATACCGCACAAGAACACTACTACAAACATCCATACGCTTGTCAGTTCAATGTAGTAGAACTGACGCGCACCCCATTCGTCCAACAGTAGGACATCCGGCTTCTATGGGAAGTAGTACTACCCTTGAAGCATGCGAGGTGTGGGTTGACTCGCGAGTCACCCAAGAACGGCACGGATACCAAGGGGCAGCACCTTGATGGGGTAACACAGCGGTAAACAACACGGTGGATTCCGTCACTTGTTAGGCCGCAACTTTTGGATTCTTTTCTCTTTACGCTCAAACGGCGCTCGCCTCCCAAACCACAGGAGAATGCCATGTTCAATCGACCTCTCTACAAGTGTGTAACTTGCGGAAGAACCATGTCCGCAATGCAGTGCTTCTCGGCATTCGGTACGTTCCATCACAAGAACGTATTCTACTGCAGTCCACAATGTGCAAAGCTGCTCTTCCTCGATGAGAAGGAAGTGATGCAAGCACTGAAGGAGTACGTAAACAAGACATACAACGCCTCAATCACCGAAAACCAGATTGAGATTGACCCGAAAGGAAACACAGGCGACGGCAACCACTACGGAGCCATTGTCGTCGGCATCAAAAGAAAGTAACAACCGCTTCAGTTTTGTTGTTTAACTTCTGCTCAACAAACAACAGGAGAAACACCATGAAGCGCTAACAAGTCTCCACAAGAAACAACATAGTGGGGTGCGTCACTATAATCGCATGTACACTAGGTAGTTTAGCCAACAAACGAAAGAGTACTTGTAGATCCTGGTAGTCCTTGTACTCAATCATGTTGGATTAGGAAAACTTCCTCGGCCTGTTCGCCATATTGTAATGGCTTACTCGCTTAGGAAACGGCGGTGCAAATCCGCCTCTAGTGTGTAAGTGGGGTGCGTCACTTTTAATCGCACATATTGGTGGTCACAGTCGGTTGGTACCGACACTTCCATATAGCTGGAAGAGCCTGATCAGCAAGTAGGTTCGATCCCTACGACCACCATCTTAGTGTTGTTGTTTAACTTCTGACTCCAAGTTGGAGTTGAGGAAAGAAATGGAAACGCTCCTTCAGAAGTGGCAGAAGATGAATTTCACCCAACGCAAAACGTTCATGATGTTCCTGGAAAGGAACCGAGTCATTCGTCCCAACATCAACCTCCAAGAAGAAACCACCTTCTTCAACTTCATCACGGAAGTTCTCCTCGTGATGGCCAACTGGGATAAGTAAGATGGGAACCGTTCTCATCATCTTCACTCTGTGTGGAATCATTCTCTGGTTCGACACGTTCAAGTAAAACCTTTTTCCTTCCGGCTCAATCGCCGCCGAAGGCTCTCAGGAGAAAGAACATGGACGACTACGACCGCCTCTGTCTGCTCGCCCAACACATGAGGTACCACGAACACGCCGCCACCCTGCTCCCACGAGGGCGCGAACGAGACAACCACAACGAGTTGGCAGCGCAGTACCGGGACCAGATCCTGGGAAACGCCCGCTCGTGCAACACCAACACCCGCAACCACAGCACGGAGAAGTAACATGCTTTCCTGGGAACAGGAACTGGAAAAGCAAGGATTCCGCAAGCGCGGAGTCAACAGCTGGTACGCCTACTTCCAGCTCAAGCGAGAACTGTTCGGATCCGACAAAGTCATGATGGAGGTGTTCAACATTCGTAACAAATACGAGTTCAACTGCCTCGGAAACATCATCAACCTCAACACCCCCGCAGACATCAAAACTGCGTGCAACATCGTACTGGAGAACATCTGATGGGAAAGACCATCCGCAACTACATGGGCAAGAACCGCATCCACGAGAACGCACGCCCGTACGAGCGTACGCGCGAGCTCATCACCAGAGACATCAACTTCCACGAGGTGGACGATGAAGATACGAGCGCTTCGATGGAAGACACGGGAGACGATTCGGATTCCGCTGACTGACATCAGCGGACGCATCGTCAGCATCCTCATCCTCACACCCGCGACATAGTCGCACAAGGAAAAAAACCATGCACGACAACGACCTGTGCCAAAACGACAACCGAGTCCAGTTCCAGCTGGGAATGATCAACGAGAACACTGTCAACGAAATCTGCATGCTCATCGAAGAGAAGCTGCCGCCGCTCCCACCAAGAAAGAAAAACCGTCCGAACGGACCGCAACAGCGCGCCGAGGTCATCCTCAAGGCCCTGCGTCAATACCGCAACCACATGTAGCAAAAGCTACACAAGGAGAACAAACATGGTCTTCATCAAGAACGCCCTCGTCGAGGACAAGATCACCGGCACACTGTACGACGGTAAGCTCTACAAGGATGACATGGGGCTCGAGTCGTCCGCACGCTACCTCGACTGCGGTCAGAAGAAGCTCCTCTTCGACCTCGAGGACACGAACTGCGTCGTGGAGGAGTACGAGGTCGAGGAGAAGAAGGAGTAGAAGAAACACAGACGAGTAGGGACGGTACAACCGTCCCTACTCGTTTTCTGTAGTAAGAAAATGTAGCTCGCTTCGCTCGCTTATTGTTAATCTTTCTATGCTTGCCCACACAAGCGTATAAAGTTACCAGTAGGCTCTCGAGGAGGACCTCGAGGCGCACCATATAAGAAAAGAATAGGACTGGTACTCGTCGGCACGAACTTTGCCGAGCCAAAGTTCGCGCCAACTCGTTCGCTCGGCACGCGGGTTGCTCAAAGCAGCAAGGCGCGCGCCTTCGCTCTCATACGCGGGCGGACGCCCGCTCAAGTACTCAATCGCCGTACCGGCTCAATACATTTCGGAGCGGAACGTTGTTGCCTCCGTATGTGTTGTTGTTTAACTTTTGATTTCTTTCATAGTTGAGACTACTCGAAGAGACCACTAAGTAGATAAGTTTTGCCGTTCCACCAAGAAGAGAATACCATTGAGATCGCAAGAAGAGAAAGAACTATATATAATACTCAATCCTAAAAATCAAGTACAGGAAAAGAATATGAGATTAGAAAATATAATAGTTGTTAACAAACTTTCGATAAAAAATATTCTTTCCTTACGCTCAAACGGCGCTCGCCTCCAGACTTCCACCGTTCTGCCTAAGCAAACCTTGAAGTGTTTTTGTTGAACTTTTGCGGTTTTCGGCACCGCACAAGGAGAAACATGAGCATCGAAACGTTCTACGAAGAGTTCGAGGTTCACTACGAAGACTGCCTCGATGCGTACTTCGAGGAGACTCACGGAAACCACAACATCAGCAACTTCGGACAGAGCATGCCTCTGTCCACCTACATGGAGGGGCACGGCGCAGGCTTCAGCATGCGCGACAGCGAGGAAACCATCATCCTCGACAAGAACGGCGTCGAGTCGGAACTACGGGGATTCCACGAGGACGTGGTTCCTG
>Ga0172380_10009865_pt1 | contig 10102 bp, 11 predicted proteins | sample Leawe162metaG_FD_119747 | JGI IMG/M metagenome (GOLD analysis project Ga0172380, IMG submission 119747) | Leachate microbial communities from a municipal landfill in Southern Ontario, Canada - Leachate well 162 metaG | ecosystem: Engineered > Solid waste > Landfill > Unclassified | place...
CCCCCTTATAATACCCGAAAAAGAGCCATTTTGGCAAGAAAAATACTGTTCCTATCAAGATCGGATACCTGTTTATTTGTCATCCCGGGCTCGACCCGGGATCTAGTCTTTTTTTTCAGAACAAATCATTCTTCTTACTTTTCTTTGACCACAAAGAAAAGTAGACAAAAGAAATTCTCTCCTGCGAACGAATCGATAAATTCTTCGACACCCTTATGGAAGCCTCCAAAGGCGCTTTGCTTCCTCCAGTTGGAGCTTCTGTCCTTTCTGGGTGTCGAGAATTTCTAGCGATTCTTTTCGCGCGGAGCCACGCAGGACCACACAAGAGAGAATGGCATCGTTGGATATTTTTTTGGCAAGAAAAAAAAGGCCTCTGCTCTCGGGGTTGTTCCCCCGAAGACTGAGCGCCTTTGGCTGCGTCGATCAGCTGCCTGGATGCCGTTCCATGGCTTCCTTGAGTTGGTCCCATGCATACTTCGGCTTCCAGGTGACATTGCCTTCCGCGATCGCTTTTGCGACGATCGGATCGTCCTGATGGAATTGCGGGTACGGCCGCTCGATCACGCCGATAATCGGAACCGGGTCGTGTCTCGGAGCGTTCCAGAACGTTTCCTTGAACGGCGACGACCGATTGATAGCGCAAAAGATGGAGTTCACATGGCCGCCCGCGTCGTTGGCAATCTTGATGAGCTTTTCGGTCGTACTCGCATTGTTGATGAGCTCTTCGCCGATAGCGACGATATCGCCCTGCTTGATTTCGCCCTCATAGCGGCCGGGAACGATCTCTTCATCGAAATTGCCGGCATCATTGGTGAACGGTTTCTTCTCGGCATTGATATGCCGACAGCCGAGGATGCGCGCCACCTCCTGCGAAAACTTCACGGCGGCCCATGGCGCACCCAAAATGACATCCGGGATCAGATTGCGGCTCCGTATCTTTTCCGCAAGCGCTTCCGCAAAAAACGTCAGCACCGCCGGATAGCGATCCGCTTTGGAGAAGTTGAGATAGGCGAGACCCACCCACTTCATCTTTTTCCCTCCAGGCCCGTCATAAGGGGCTGTGTATCCGACCACCGGTCCGAGCGGCATCCCATCGGCGTCAGTCGGACACAGGTAGTAGCCCTCGCAGTTCTGAAGCGTCGCGAGGTAATCCCCCGGAACGATCAGATGCGATCCATCGTTTTTCTTTTGCATGATGTCTCCTTGATCGATTTGTGTACGTGCGCGATATGCCGGGTCGGTTTCAGCGTAAAACCGTTCGCCGGCATCAGGGTCAAGTGTCATGATTTCTTCTCCTTCAGTTGTGAGATGCAGCGATAGGCTCGCCGATTTCAGTGGCAAAAGCCTCGAATGCATCAGCGGGATCTTTCGATCCCGTCACTTGACTGCCAGCCACAAGCTCATCGGCTCCGGCATCAATAGCCTCTCTCGGCGTTGCAGAACGCTTTTGCTGACCGAGAGCGACACCCGCAGAGCGTGTACCGGGCACCAAGAAACGCATGCCGGGCAAATCAGGAGATTGCTTGAGCATCCCAACCTCGAGCGCCGAACAAACGACTGTTCGCACTCCAGCCTCCCATGCCATGAGCGCAAACTCGTGGACGATTTCCATGCGGGTTCTGTCTTTGCCATAGATGCGAGCGATCTCCTTGTCATCGAGCGATGTGAGAACGGTGACGGCATAGATTTCTGCAACATCCCCCGCCGCCTTGACGGCATCCTGCATCATTGGCACGCCACCGGAAGCATGCACGGTGATGATCTTCGCGCCGTTCTTCACGAGCGCAGCGACACGCAGAGCCACGGTATCCTTGGTGTCATGAATCTTGTAATCGACCCAGGGCAAAACACCGAGCGCCTCGATCACCCTCAGGACCATCGGACCGAAGGCATCAAGCAGGTCATGAATCTTCCCCGCCCTGAGACGCCCTCCGAATTCCGCAAGGAGACGCATCACGACCCCAAGAGAAAGCCCGTCCAGCGCCAGACATATTTTCGATTGTTTCATCAGATACTCCCCAAAATTGTAAAAATAACAAAAAGAATTGAGCGCGATGCCCAATCCCTCCATTAGTCCAGAATAGACTTGCCATTAACCTATCAGAAAGCCTCATAAAAATCAAAGCTTTTTCTTTTTCCCATCAAAAAAAGCCTCATTTGAGGCCTTTTATATAATAACAAGGGACCAGTTTACGCCTTTTCAAGCTCGGCGAAAAATTCGCCCTTGATCTCCGCGAGGATGCCGAAGTCAGGCGTCCCATCGGCCGACAAAACCTTCATCTTAGCCTCGGTCGCCTGGCAGATGATGACGCGGATCTCTTCCGAAGTGAAAACGCGCTCCTCCTGATACCCGAGGAAAATCACCGTGATGTCGCGCAGGTACTGGATGAATCGCTGGCATTCCTCTTCGGGATATTCCGAAAGCAATTTCTCGACGATGGCATGCACGTCGCTCGCCGTCGAAGTCAGGGACTGGAACTTCCCATAGATGCCCTGCAGAACCTGCTGATCGATACCAAGCGAGCTCGCCATGATATATATCTCCGTCTGGATCATCTCTTCCTTCAGCTGTCTCCCGTTCTCATGGTGCTTTTCCGCGATGAGAAAAAACTTCTCCATGGATTCGAGATAGGTCACGAAAGAATCGAGTTCGGCGTATTTGTACTTCTCGCGCAGACGCGACGCTATCAGCTCCACGCTTTTCTGACGCTTGGCTTCGGGGTTGTTTTCAAGCATTCCCTTCATTATCCGGCTTTCAAATCCCATAATCGTATAGTATCAACTAATATCCAGGATTTTAAAATCCTCACAGGACTATTATACTCCATTCCCACTATTCATCGAAATATTCCGGCGCGAATGATGTTTCCTCGCGACCCGGACTCGGGCTGATTCCTTCTCGATAAGCGCGGCGACACGGGCATAATCCGCGTCATCCGCATGCACCCGCTCTTTCATGATTTCCTCCGCTTTCTTCCTCGCTTCTTCCGCGCGGACGAGATCGATTTCCTCGGCCCGTTCCGCGGTATCCGCGAGCACGACCAATGTATTGCCATGAAACTCCGCGAATCCTCCGGACGTCGCCAGGCTCATCTCATCGCCGCTCGCTTCCTTTCGGATAAGGATCTCCCCCGGCTTCACCGTGCCGATATACGGCATATGGTCCGGAAGAATCGTCACATCCCCGCCTTCAATCGGAAGCGTGATCTGATAGATCCCCTCTTCCTCTACGACCGTTTTTTCCGGTGTCACCACCTTGAGATTTATATGTGCCATAACCTTAGAAGATTTTAGATTTATGATTTTTGATTTACGAATCAGAAACTCTTTTTTAGGACTTATTCATAAATCCTATATCATAAATCATAAATCACTCCCACCAATAATAACAAAACGAAGAATACAGTTAAGCCTTCGAAGTGGCAATAACCTCGTCAATATTTCCTTTCATATAGAAATTCTGCTCCTGGATATCGTCGAGCTCTCCGGAGAGAATGCGCTCGAATCCGCTGATGGTATCTTCGAGTTTCACATACTTTCCCTTGCTTCCCGTAAACTGCTCCGCGACGAAGAACGGCTGCGAGAGATATTTCTGAATCTTGCGGGCACGCGCCACGGTCTGCTTGTCCTCATCGGTCAATTCTTCCATACCGAGGATGGCGATGATATCCTGCAGGTCCTTGTACTTCTGCAAAACCTTCTGCACGGCGCGGGCCACGGCGTAGTGACGCTCACCCACGAGCTGCGGATCGAGAATCGTCGAACTCGAGTCGAGCGGGTCGACTGCCGGATAGATGCCGAGTTCTGAGAGCGCACGTGAAAGCACGACCGTCGAATCCAAGTGTCCGAACGTCGTCGCCGGTGCCGGGTCGGTAAGATCGTCGGCCGGCACATACACCGCCTGCACCGACGTGATCGATCCCTTCTTGGTCGACGTGATGCGCTCCTGCAGAGCACCCATTTCTTCAGCAAGGGTCGGCTGATATCCCACGGCTGATGGAATGCGACCGAGCAATGCCGACACCTCGGAACCTGCCTGCGTAAAACGGAAAATATTATCAACGAAGAGAAGCACGTCCTTGCCTTCCGCATCACGGAATTCCTCGGCCATGGTAAGGGCGGTCAAAGCCACGCGCTGGCGGGCTCCCGGCGGCTCATTCATCTGACCGAACACGAGCGCCGTCTTGTCCAATACGCCGGAATCTTTCATTTCATGATACAAGTCATTGCCCTCGCGAGTACGCTCACCGACCCCGGCGAATACCGAGTATCCGCCGTGCTCCTGCGCGATGTTCCGGATGAGCTCCTGGATCACCACGGTCTTTCCTACACCAGCGCCTCCGAAGAGACCGACTTTTCCACCTTTCATGAACGGACAGATAAGGTCGATCGACTTGATACCGGTTTCGAACACTTCCGCTTTGGTCGACTGCTCATCGAATGCCGGCGCCGCACGATGGATAGATCGCTTCGCTTTCGTCGTTATCTCCGGCTTGCCATCGATCACCGCACCGAGCACATTGAACATGCGTCCCAATACTTCCTCGCCCACCGGTACCGAAATCGGAGCCCCGGTCGCCACCACCTTCATTCCGCGAGCGAGCCCATCCGTCGTACCCATAGCGACCGCACGCACGCGACTTCCGCCCAAGTGCTGATGTACTTCCGCAATCAGAGTCACATCGCCCATGGTGATTTCAATCGCATCATATACCTTCGGCAAAGTCGTTCCTTCGGAAAACTCCGCGTCCACCACCGGCCCGATCACCTGAATAATTTTTCCTTCGTTTGTCATAACATTTTTCACATAACATATAACATACAACATGGAACACGAAACAAATCTTTTTCTCTGATTGTTCTATGCTCTCTGTTACATGCTCTATCTCTGTTTCCTTTTATTAAAGCTTAATTACTTGATTATTCCCGGCTTTGATTGACTTTCACATGCTTTTACACTATCATCCCAAGTTGTAATCTTACCAACCCCGCCAACTCAACCAGAAGGAGTTCCTATGCAAGTAAGCAAGCTGCCCAAGCAAGAGACGGTCCGAATAATGGGCCAAAAAACCTGCGGTCTGGTCGTCGGAAATCGCATCAACATCAGCGCTCCGCTCGGGTTGTCACCATTTCTCATCTGCCCGCCCGGATTCACACTTCTCCTCCAGACGAGCCACGGGGAAGGCTATCATCAGATCATGATGCTCCCGAATGACACCGAGGTCACCTATGACCTCGACGGCAACGATTGACTCGCTCTCCGCTCCGGACCAAACCCATCCGCCCACCGAATCCTCGGTGCGGCGGTATTTTTTTGCTGATCTTTCAAATAACATTCCAGACTCGGTATCTGGTATCTCGCATCATGTATTCTTTTCGGGATACAAAATACGAAATACGAAATACAGAATACTACTTCTGCACCGCTGCCATTCCCGCCGAGAGCTCCGCGATTTCCTGCGTGATCTTTCCCTGACGGATCTGATTGTACGCGAGCGTGAGGTCGCCTACCATCTCCTTGGCCGCATCAGTCGCATTGCGCATCGCCATCATCCGAGCCGCTTCTTGTGAAGCATTACTCTCGAGCACGGCATGATAGAGCTCCATCTCGATCAATCGGGGAATCATTTTCCAAAGCACCTTTTTCGGCGACGGTTCGATCACATATTCCGCTATGAGCTTCCGCTCCTTCACGGTATCAGCATGCCCCATTTCATCCAATGCCTTGTGAACATCCCGCTCCGTTACCGGGAGAAGCGCGCGCACTTTCACCTCCTGCGAGAGCATGGACTTGAAATCCGTATAGATCATGACGACACGATCAATGTGTCCCTTCTCGAATTCCTCGATCATCACCTTGGCAACCGGTCGCATGAGCTCGACATTCGGCGTTCCGAGTATATCCGAAAACGAAGCGATGATCTCGCCACGTCGCTCATGAGCGACCGTGGTCTCGCCAATGATGCGCCTAACCGATGCGTCAGCTTTCTTTCCGATGGTAATGAAGACTGATTCACGTCCCGCATCTTCTTTCAACGTCTGACGCAATTTCTTGATTATCTGTGAATTGAATCCGCCGCACAAACCGCGGTTCGAGGAAATGACGACGTAGAGCTCTTTCTTCACCGGCCGCTCGGTGAGGAGCGGGTGCCGCTCGAATTTCTGAAGCATCGCCAATTGATGCAGCATATCGATTACCGATTCCGCGTATGGACGGATAGCCGTCACCTGAGCCACGGCTTTACGCATTTTGACAGCCGAAATCATCTCCATAGCCCGGGTGATTTTCCCGGTGGCTTTCACGCCCTTGATACGTCTGCGAATGTCCCTTACTGAAGCCATATTTTCAGAATTTCAGATTGCAGATTTTAGATTTCAGATTAAATAATTTTCATAGCAGTCTTTCAATCTGCATTCTGCAATCATCAATCTGCACTTTTCTTATGCTACAAAACCTTCCTTGAATGCGGTGATATGCCTCTTCAACATCTCCTCTACTTCCGGGGTCAGCGCTTTTTCCTTGATGATCGCGTCGAGCGCGACTTTACCGGTCGTTTCGAAATACATGAAAAATTCTTTCTCGAATTTCGCGAGATCCTCCACGGCCATATCATCGAGGTGTCCGCGGGTCAGCGCATAGAGAATAGCCACCTCGCGCTCCACCGGAAGCGGCGCGTACTGCGGCTGCTTCAGAATCTCCACGGCACGGCGGCCGCGTTCGATGAGCGAGCGAGTCTTTTCGTCGAGGTCGGATCCGAACTGTGAAAAAGCTTCCAATTCCCGGAACTGCGCGAGGTCGAGACGGAGCGTCCCCGCTACCTGTTTCATCGCCTTGATCTGCGCGGATGAACCAACGCGCGATACCGAGAGACCGACGTTCAAGGCCGGACGGATACCCTTGTAGAAGAGATCGGATTCGAGATAGATCTGACCATCGGTGATGGAAATGACGTTCGTCGGAATATACGCGGACACATCGCCGGCCTGCGTCTCGATGATCGGGAGCGCGGTCAGCGATCCTCCTCCGAATTCATCGGAAAGCTTGGCGCTGCGCTCGAGCAGTCGTGAGTGCACATAGAAAATATCTCCCGGATATGCCTCGCGTCCCGGCGGACGGCGGAGAATGAGCGATATCTGGCGATAGGCCCACGCATGCTTGGAAAGATCATCGTAAATCACGAGCACATCCTTGCCCTGATCCATGAAGTATTCGCCGATCGCGCAGCCAGCGTACGGCGCGAGATAGGAGAGAGCAGCCGGATCCGATGCGCCTGCCACGACGACGGTCGTGTATTCCATCGCACCGGATTTCTCGAGCTCAGCCACGATGCGAGCCACTTTGGATTCCTTCTGTCCGATAGCGACGTAGATACAGGTGATATCCTGTCCCTTCTGATTGATGATCGTGTCGATCGCGATCGCAGTCTTGCCCGTCTGACGGTCACCGATGATGAGTTCGCGCTGCCCGCGACCCACTGGGATGAGAGCGTCGATTGCTTTGATACCGGTTTGGATCGGCTGATTGACGGACTTTCGGGTAATGACGCCCGGAGCGATTTTCTCCATCGGATAATGCTTAATCGCCTCGATAGCGCCCTTGCCATCGATCGGCAATCCGAGCGCATTCACGACGCGGCCCACTACCTTGTCCGCCACCGGCACCGAAAGAATACGCTTCGTGCGCTTCACGACATCGCCTTCTTTGAGAGATCCCGTTTCAGAAAGAAGCATCACGCCCACTTCGTCCTCTTCGAGGTTCAAGACCACGCCGACGATCGTCTCGCCCGTCGCGGTCACGAACTCCACCATTTCCTGCGACAAGACATCGGTCAGTCCGGAAACGCGAGCAACACCATCGCCCACTTCGAGCACGGTACCGACTTCTTCGCGCGAGGTAACGTTCTCGAAACCGGCGATCTGCTTCTTCAGTTCTTCAATGAGTGGGTTGGACATAGGGTTACAAAAATTTCTAATTTCTAATTACTAATTTCTAAACAATTTTCAATAATGGAATTTAGATTTACGATTTAGGAATAAGACCCGAAAACACATCTTCTCATTCATAAATCTTAAATCAAAAATCATCATTCACTGCAAAAGCGCGGTCCGCAGTTTCCGCACGGCGTTCGAGAGTGTGGCGTCGTAGAGAAATGAATCGCTTCGCATCTTCACGCCGCCGATCAGATCCGCATCCGTCACGAAGCGCGCATCGACCGACTGTCCGGCGAACACTTTCTCGGCCTGCGTGCGAAGCGCTCCCTGCATCTCTGTATCAGCCTCATGTGCGGTAGTGATCGTCACTTCCGCGATGCCCGACTGCGCCCTCACTATCCGCTCGGCCTCCTTCACGATTTTTCCGATTTTCTTCCCTTCTCCGCGACGCGAGAGCCATGCAAAAAAACGCTCGCCGGCCGTCCTGGCCGCATCCGCGCTCATCCCCTTTTCGAGTTCGAGGAGCGCCTGCGCATATTGTGGAATAGATAACCTCATATCTTCGGAATTTTCAATTTCCAATTCTCAATTTTCAAACAATGCTTTAATTTCTTAATTTCGAAATTTCAGAATTGAATTATTGAAAATTGATTGAAAATTGGAAATTGAGACTTGAAAATTATACCTTCTTCTCCTTCAAAACTTTCTCGACTGCCATCACGACCGTTTCCGCGAGCTCGCTCTTGGCGTCAGAGAGCATCTTGGCACGGTCATCATTCATCTTCACTTCGGCATCAGAGAGAAGCTTCTTCACACGCTCTTCCGTTTCCGCAGCCTTCATCGCATCGCGCTTCTTGGCTGCTTCGTCGGTTTCGGCGAGGATCCTCTTCGCTTCGGACCTTGCTTCGGAGAGAACTGCCTTTTCTTTCTCTTCCATTTCACGCAGCTTCACCGAAGCCGCTTCGGCGTCCTGCAAACCTCGCTCGATCTTCGATGTCCGCTCGTCGAGCATCTGAAGCATCGGCTTGTAAGCATAACGCTTGAGTATCCAAAGAAGTATCGCAAAATTCACCACCTGCGCGAGGAGGAGTTTCCAATCGATTCCAAGATTTGCAAGTGCTTCCATAGCTTGAAGAATTTTCAATTTCTAATTTTCAATTTTCAAACAATGCTTTAATTTCTTAATTGAGAAATTTCGAAATTCAATCATTGGAAATTGTTTAGAAATTAGAAATTAAGAATTAGAAATTTCCTTTTTCGATTATCGAAAAAGGATCATCAATGAGATAACCAGCGCGTAAATGGCGATTGCTTCGGTAAATGCGATACCGAGAAACATAGTCATCTGAATCTTCGACTGAGCTTCCGGATTACGTCCGATCGCTTCCAGTGCCTTCGAGAAGAGAATTCCCATACCTGCTCCCGGTCCGATCGCTCCGATACCGATTGCGAGTGCTGCTCCGATCATTTTTGCTGCTTCGATGTCCATACCTTTGTACTTAACTTATTACTGAGTATCGCTCTCAAATCTCACTGCATGAATAAGAAAATACAAATTATTCATGCTTGTCGGCTAAAATTTCATCATTTCGGCTGCAAATCTCGAAAAGCTTGTCGGAATATCCTGATATTCCTTCGCACTTTTCAAAATTTTCGCTCGAAATGATGAAATTTTATACTCGACATGAGATTTGAGAGAGATACCTATTGTTACTAGCGACGACTCATTATAGGGGAAATTTCGACTTCTGTCCAACACTTCAAATTGCAGATTTCAGAATGTAGATTTCAGATTGAAATACTTCTTATTTTTTCATTTTTGCCTGGTATTAAAATCTACAATCTTCAATCAACAATCCACAATTCCCTAATGTGCCGCCGGAGTCCTCGCCATCTTGATGAAGACGAGCGTCAACATCGCAAATACCGCTGCCTGAATAAATCCGACGAAAATCTCAAGCAAGAGAAACGGCAACGGAACTAGATATGGCACGAGATGAAGCATCACCGTGAGAAGCACCTCGCCCGCGAAAACATTTCCGAATAACCGGAAAGAAAATGACAAGAGCTTCGCTACTTCACTCACCAACTCAAGAAGTCCCATCACAGTGCCAAGTCCGTACGGCTTGTGCCATGGTGCGATGAAGAACTTAGCAGCATACCCGCGAAG
>Ga0172380_10009866_pt1 | contig 10101 bp, 4 predicted proteins | sample Leawe162metaG_FD_119747 | JGI IMG/M metagenome (GOLD analysis project Ga0172380, IMG submission 119747) | Leachate microbial communities from a municipal landfill in Southern Ontario, Canada - Leachate well 162 metaG | ecosystem: Engineered > Solid waste > Landfill > Unclassified | place...
GAAACAGATGGCGTTCAAAAATGTTTTCTGTAATGTTGAGTTTGCCATTTACAAACCAACTGATTTTTGGCTCATGAAAGTCCCATTCAAGAACCTTGTCCCATCGTTTGTGCCAGTAAAATGAATCAGCCACATTGTCCCAGAATCCGGTTGGATTGGCAACGCTTTTTTGATATTCGTGGATGTATCCGCTGAGTGTTGAAATTTTAGGAACCATGTTAGTTTATATTAGTGAGTAAATGTGAAAAAGCAATTCTCCGGGTTAAGGCAATTACAAATCTTTTTAAAAATTAATCATTGTATGGACTACCCTTTCGGGGAACTAAAGAATCACCGGGCTAAAATAAAGATTTTGTCAGTCAAAAATAGAATTTTGTGATTTTTGATGTTAAATATTAACAATTGAATTGGTTTTCAAACCAGTCAATTGCGAAGAATATTAGGACGCAACGAGTTATCATTCAATTAGATGAAAATTATTTCATTTAGGAAAAGCACTCAAAATTTACATAAGATTATAGGAAATCATTGATCAACTGACAAACTTTTCAATCAAATTGTCATGAACGACTAGGGGTATTTTACTTTTTAATTGTCTTATAGGCACTAAGCTGTTATTGGTGTTGATAACGAAGCCCCATTTCAGAGAACCTAACATGAACTTAATGCCCCACATAATAAATGTATTTTATTCTACAGGATTAATGAAATTAGAAATCGGACCAGAGAATTTTGTGCAGAAACGGGATTGTATCGCAACATGACAAATTACGGATTAACAGCCGGAAAGAATTTTAAAGAACCAATTGATAACTATTAGGGATATTTATCTATAAACAACTTAGCCAGCACAGAGCACCATTTCCAGGATGGTGCTCTTTTTTTATAAGGTAGTTTGGCGTTCAAAAAAAATTAAAAATAGAACTGCCTCCGGCAACCAAGCTATCGAACTGCCTACGGTTGTCAAGCTATCGATTAACGAATGATGATTTTGAAGTGGATTCTCCTTCGACATTCGGAATTCGTTAATCGGCGTTCGGCGTTCAAAAAGACTAAAAAAAGTTGAATATCGAATATCGAACAAGGAATGATGAAATTTTGAAGTGGATTCTCCTTCGACATTCGAAATTCGTTAATCGGCGGCTTGACTGCCGAAGGTAGTTCGCCGTTCAAAAAAACCTATCAATTGAATATCGAATACCGAACCGCCGGGCAGTCAAGTTTACGAATTATGAAATTAGAAGTGGGCTCAATCTTCATAGCCCCTCCTCCCAACAATAAATCACCAAAATAACGACTCTAAAAATCAAACCGATAAAATAATTAATTAGATTTACCCCATCAAACACCCAATGATTCGTTTACAATAAAGAAGAAAGAAACTGATATTGCTAATTATAAACGGTTGAAAATTGGCAGGTTACTAATTGTAAAAAGGTTAAAAAAAAAGCAATAGATAAATAACGGCTAGAGGTGAGTTTATACGTTCGTTACCGACAAGGCTTGGGCGACATTGCTGACTTTGAACTGACTGACTGTAAATCCAAAAAAATAATTTAACCGAAAATGGAAAAAAGTGTAATCAAAATATTAGTTGCTTCACCAAGCGACACCAAAGGCGAAAGAGACAGTTGCGTTAGAGTGTTTGAAGAATTAAATCAAGGTATTGGTGATAAGCACGGCTTCGTTATTGAAAAAAGAATGTGGGAACATAACACAAGACCAAGTGTTGGCGATTACAGTCAAGCAGTTGTCAGCGAACAACTTGGTAGCGACTACAATGTATTTGTTGGAATAATGAACAACAAGTTTGGAACAGAAACAAAAAAAGCAGGTTCAGGGACTGAAGAAGAATTTAATAACGCATACAACAGAATAGTTAATAAGGAAGTAGTTGAAATAATGTTTTATTTCAACGATGAACCTGTTAAGAAAAGCGAACTCAATACGGAAGAACTTAACAAGATAAACACATTCAAGAAAAAAGTTTCCGACTTAGGCAACTATCATTGGACTTACAATGGCGTTCACGATTTTGAAAGAGTTTTTAGAAGACAACTAACGGATTATCTTCTAAACTCACACGGACAGAGTAAAAAGGAATCAACAAAAAGTAATGTTCAGTTTGAAGTTCTGCGAGCAAAATTCCAAGAACGATTGGACAAAGCATTAAAAGCCTTCAGTTCTCAACCTATTATTTGGTTGGAACCAGTATTAAGTAACACGAATGAAATCTCACAAAACCCCGATGAGAATTACACAAAGAGAATCCATATTTCAGAATTGATTGACAATCCCGATTCATATATTATAAATGCTCCCCCACAATTTGGAATGACATGCTTAGCACACCATTTGGTTTGTGAGGCATGGGAAAAGGGTGACTTGTGGTTGTATCTTGATTCTGACGAAACAAAATCACACAGTATTCACAAAGCGGCAATTCGTGAAGTAGAATCTTTGGGAATGAAAATAACCAATGTAAAAGCAATCATACTTGATTCATGGAACAACTATGAAATTGATAGTTTAAGAAAATTAAAAAACTTGTCGGATTCATACAAAGACATTCCTCTTATTGTGATGCACAGAATTGAAGATGCTAAATTTTTGAAGGAGAAACACGACATAAAAATTGAGAGAAATCTTCAGCCACTTTTTTTATTAGCACTACCAAGAACAGAAATTAGAAAGGCAGTTTCGGAATACAACAGAGTAAGAGAAATTGGTGCAGAGGATAAAGTTCTAAGCAAAGTCATTTCAGATTTAGAAGTGTTGAACATTCATAGAACTGCGATGAATTGCTTTACACTCCTGAAAGTCGCTGAAAAATATTTTGATGAAAGCCCAATAAATAGAACTGACATGATTGAAAAAGTATTGTTTGTTCTTTTCAATATGGATGGGTTGCCAAGATATAAAACCAAACCTGACTTAAAGGATTGCGAATATGTTCTTGGGAGGTATTGCGAAAAGATAATTAAGAATCAAAAATATTCCTTCACAAGGGATGAATTCATTAAAGACCTAAAATCTTATTGTGATGAAAAATTGATTGACTTAGAGGTTGACTTGGTATTTGACATCTTGATTGCAAACAACATTATAGTTAAGCACGAATTTGATTTTGGTTTCAGAGCAACGTTTTGGATTTATTACTTCGCTGCGAGAAGAATGCACAGCGACCCGACTTTTGCAGAATATATTTTTCATTCCAAGAACTACATTGCATGCCCTGAAATTATTGAGTTTTACACAGGCATTGATAGAAGTAAACTTGACGCTTTACAAATACTTACAAGAGATATTAGACAGACCTGTGACATTGTAAATTCCAAAGTTCGATTAACAGGCGACATGGATATTTTTTCACATATTCACTGGCAACCAACAGAACAACAAATTGAATCTGCTCAAAACCAACTTAGCGAGAGTGTTATCAATTCTGGACTACCAGATAATATCAAAGACCAACATGCAGACATTTCTTATAACCAATTGCGACCATACAATCAAAGTATTCAGGCATTTTTTGAGGAATACTCAGTGCATAACCTTATGCAGAACATTAAGGCATCAGCAAGAGCATTAAGAAACAGTGATTATGTAAATCCTGATGCAAAGCGTGAGTTACTTAACGAAATACTTAGGAGTTGGGAGCAAATTTCAAACGTGCTTCTTGCTTTGACTCCAATCCTTGCTACCAAGGGACAAGCAGGTTTTGATGGACAAAATTTTAATTTGCGGGGAGATTTTGGTGATACCGTTGAAAAAAGAGTAAACACACTCATCCAAGTCAACATGACAAATGTTGTTGGCTTTTTCAAAGAAGATATTTATTCAAGCAAACTGGCTCCACTACTTTTTGAGCAATTTGGAAAAGAAACTGACGCAAGAAAGAAACACAAAATTGCTTTGCTACTAATTTTCACAAGACCAAGAAAATGGAAAAAGGAAATTGAAAACTACATAGTTTCCTTGCAAAAAAACTCATTCTACTTATACGACACTTACAATGCACTACTTGCAAAATATAACTACGACTTCACAACTGAGGAAGAGAGGAGTGAAATTTCATTTCTCGTCAAAATGTGTTTTGCAAAACATGAGTTTGGTTCAAAAAAGCCAGGCCTTCATGAGATAAGAAATGTTCAACTTAAAAAGTTAAAAGATGTTGACGAACAATGATAATAGCCCAGCCGGTAATAACGTGTATAAAACATTTGGCGGTCAGTGGGTTATTGAGCGACACAGCTCGTATCAAAAGTAGTCGAAACTTGACAGGAAAGTGCTTCGAAATGCCAAACGTTTCATACACGCGAACGTTGTATGCAAGGCTAAAAAGACAACCGAACACTTATAGACAGATTTAAAAATTGAAAAAACGGATTGAAAAAATACACTCATTGATTAAAGGTTTGTGCAAGAAAAAGTTAGTTTTTGCCCACCCGCTTCTGCCCTTTGGGACAATTGGGGATGCCAGCACACATTGCACACATTTGCAAATTGCACTAGCTGACACACAAACCAAAATTTGCAAAAGAGTGCAATTTTTGCCTTCGCTCAACTCACTCTTAATTAGTATATTTGGTTAATGGAAAAACAAATCATAAATAACAGAGATTTTCTGAATATTCTCAAGGAAAAATTAACAAAAGGGAATAAGCGGTCTATCCATTTGAACGTTCTTCCAAAAAATTCTGCTACAAGAATTGATTTAACTGAACTTGAATTTATTGATAAAAAGTTTTCCGAAAAATTTTTATCAAAATTATTGAGTACCCCTAAATTCAAGATTGAGTTAACCTTTGACAATGATTTTGATTTTAACGATTTAGATGAAGCAGAGCAGGGTAAAACACAAAAAGCAATACGGAGATTAAAAAGTATTTGTAAGCAAAATAAAGATTACTTTTTAGAACATGGACTAGAACCTTTTGGTTTTGGATTCCCAATTATTTACAAAAGAGATAAAACAGACCCAAAAAGCGTTATAAAGGCACCTCTTTTAATATGGTCACTTGGAATTGAAGAAGATAGGCAGTATTCAAATAAATGGATTATAAAAAGAGAAGAAGATTATCCAATTTATTTTAATGAGGTTTTACTTTCCCATATCGAGAGAGATGAGAATATTAAACTTGACCAAATCTCTCATGAATTGCTTGAAGATTCTATTATTAACAAGACAGAGCTAATTCAACTTTCTGAGGAGTTCCTTAAACGGTTTGGTTCTAATTTGACAACAGAAATAATTCAAGATAAAATTTTTGAAATTACTCATTCGGAATCCTTACTTGATAAAATTGACCTTATAACTGATAAGCCAGCTATTACTGGTGGAGGTGTTTTTGGATTATATATCAATCAAAAACAGAGCATAATTGAAGATGTCAAGAATTTATCTGAACGAATTGAATCCTCTACATCCAATGATTTAGTAAATGAAAATTTTAAAATAAATCCATTTTCGTCAGTATCAACAGACCCATCTCAACAAGGAGTTTTAAGTAATATTTTTAAGAACCAACGAATAATAATTCATGGGCCTCCAGGTACTGGAAAAAGTCAATCATTGACTGCAATTATAACCAATGCACTTTCAAATAAGGCGAAGTGTCTTGTTGTTTGTGAAAAAAGAACTGCCCTTGATGTAATTTTTAATAATTTAAAAGAGGTTGGTTTAGACCAACTTTGCGGTCTAATTGAAGATACATCAAAAGACCGTAGGAAAATCGTTGATAGAGCACGAGAAACAATTGATAATGTACTTCAAACAAAGTACAGATATACTGATTTTAAATTTGATAAAACCAAATATGAGAGAATTCTTAGTGAAATAAGGCAAAATTCAAATTCATTAAACAATCTACACAAAGCTATTGACAAACAATTATTAGGTAATTCCAATTGGTCGAGCCTAGTAGGTGAATTTCTTAGAATTACAAAAATCAATACTAACTTTGATTTATTGGAAAAGAGTTTGCCAAATGATTCTTTTTCTTTTAATGAAGAAGAATACGAAATACTATTAGAAATTGTCGCGAAAGCCGAAAAACTTTTGGTAGATTATAACGAGCTTGAAAGTAAACTGGAAGTATTAAAATATGAAGTCTTTGCAAGCAAACAATATCTTGATATAAAAGCCTTTTTTGATTCAGAAATTCCTGAATTCATCCGTATCATAAACAAAAATTTGGAAAGTCTTTCAAATATAAAGGGTAAAGAATATAAGAAGAATTTAATTGCCATTTTAAGTGTATTTAGCAAGAAATACAAAGGGATAAAAAACTATTACAATTCATATAAAGAAGTTTTAACAAAATTGAATGCTTCTGGATATCTTAATAATATCTTTGAAAATGAAATACTTTATAAAAATATAGAGAATCAACTCATCCAAATAATTCAGGATTTCTCAGAGTTAAATTTAGAAAAGGGAAAGATTGATTCTTTTATTGAATGGCATCGTTTTAAAGATACTTTATCAGAGAATCAAGTATTCTTAGTAAATGCACTTATAAGCAACTCTATTGAATTAACCGAAACATTCAAAGCTTGGTATTTTAATCGGATATTAAGTGTAAACTATATTCCAAAAATTTCAAAATCTGATTCTTTGCCTGAATTGTTAATACCTGCATTTGAAGACCTTAAAAAAGAAAACACAAAAAATGCTTTACATTATTGGCAGGAAAAAAGGATTGAATCCGTTTATAGGTATAATAATAAAAATGAATATCTAAATGCCAGACAGCTATACTCAAAAGTTAATAGAAATGAAAAAAAGAAAAGCTTAAGGCAAATTATTAAAAAAGATTTTGAACTCTTTACAGATATTTTCCCTGTTTTATTGGTTAATCCATCAGTTTGCAGTTCACTTTTTGACTTAAAAGAAAATCTTTTTGATGTTGTAATTTTTGATGAAGCAAGTCAATTAAGGATTGAAGATACCTTTTGCGCATTAATCAGAGGCAGAATAAAAGTAATTTCAGGTGATGAACATCAAATGCCACCTTCATCCTATTTTAGTTCAACTGACTATGAACTAGATTCTGATGATTATTCTGAAGATAATGATGATGAAGAACAACAGAAAAAGGATGCAATAATTAATTTGGCTAATAAAGAGTCTTTACTTGAATATGCAACAGACTTAAACTATTTTGATACTTATTTAGATATTCATTATCGGTCAAAACATCCAGACTTAATTGAATTTTCAAATGCGGCTTTTTATTCAAGCAGATTAACACCAATGCCTGCATTTGACAACTATAAACCAATTAGATTTATTTCGGTAAATGGTGATTATGAAAATCAGGTAAATATACTTGAGGCAAAACAAGTAGTTCATATTCTTAAAGAAGAAGTGAAGGAAAATAATACAGGAATTTTACCAAGTGTCGGGATTGCTACATTTAATATTCATCAACGAAATCTTATTTGGGATTTTATAAATAAAGAAGCAAAAGCTGATTCACTTTTTGGTAATAAAGTTGAGAAATTATTTGAAAATGGTTTGTTTATAAAAAATCTCGAAAATATTCAAGGTGACGAAAGAGATATTATCATAATTTCCACAACATTTGGGCTAAATAGAAATGGAGTTTTCTCAGAACGATTTGGTCCTTTAAATGTAAAAAGTAAAGGTCATCGTTTATTGAATGTAATTATCACCAGAGCAAAATATCAATTATTTATTTGCACTTCTTTCCCTTTGGATGTAATACAGCAGTATAAAGAACACATTACAAATATGGGTAATGTAGGCAGAGGTATTTTATATGCCTACCTCGCCTATGCTAAATCTATTGAAGAGGAAGATTCAGAAACAAGAAGCTTTATTTTAAACTTATTAAGCCAAAATGGAATTCAAAAAACTAGTAATGAAGATTACAAAACAATCTTTGGTACTGAATCTCCATTTGAACAAGAAATAGTGGATAGCCTAATAAATAATGGTGTTTCTGAAAACAGAATAGAATTGCAGCACAAATGTGGTGGTTTTCGTATTGATATTGTTATTAAATCTTTATTGTCTGGAAAACCTGTAATAGCAATTGAATGTGATGGAGCTGCTTATCATAGTAGCAATGAAGCTTATATGTGGGATACTTTTAGGCAAAAGCATCTAGAAAATTATGGTTTTAAATTTTATAGAATTTGGTCAACGAATTGGTGGCAAAATCAAGAATCTGAGCTAAAACAATTATTAAGTTTTATTAAAGAATTTGATTCAAATGATAAACATTTAATGCAAACATTAAAATTTATTCAATTAAGTACTGATAACATACAAGTATTAGAGAAACTTGATAAAGTCGTTGAGAAAGATTCAAAAGTTAAACTATTGAACTTAAAAACGAATAAAGAACTCATTGTTAAGTTTTCAAATCAACAACAGCTTAGGATGAATTTGAATGGTAAAGTTCAAAACATATATGAGAAATCTCCAATTGCAAAAGTTGTTATTGGAAATAAAATTGGTGACACTTGTGAAGTTGAACATTCAGGTGAACTATTTAAAATCTTAGAAATTGAATAATCTGCCCACACAGCCAAGCACAATTGCAATTCGCACGAGCCTACGCTCAAACCAATCCCGAAGCTGTCGGGATGCAAAAGAGCTTGCAAAACTTGTCCCGATTTTTCGGGAGTCAATGCTACAGAAGAAAAAAAAAGCTTACAATATAAATTAGTATGAAAGAAAACCATTCAGATTTTATTTTATTCAAAACCGAGGACGAAAAAATATCGGTAGATGTTCGCTTTGAAGATGAAACAGTATGGCTTTCGCAAGAGCAAATGGCTACATTGTTTGAAAGAGACAGGAGTGTAATTGTTAAGCATATTGCTAAAATATTTTCGGAAGGAGAATTGGAAGAGAAAAGCAATGTGCAATTTTTGCACATTGCAAATTCCGATAAACCGGTGAAATTTTACAACCTAAATGTTATTATTTCGGTGGGGTATAGGGTGAAATCTAAAAGAGGAACCCAATTTCGTATTTGGGCAACCAAACGACTGAACGAATATATCCGCAAAGGTTTTACCATGGACGATGAACGCCTGAAAAATTTGGGTGGTGGTGGCTACTGGAAAGAATTGTTGCAACGAATACGCGACATTCGTGCATCCGAAAAGGTATTTTATCGTCAGGTACTTGATATTTACTCAACCAGCATTGATTACAATCCCAAAGCTGATGTTTCCATCACATTTTTCAAGAAAGTACAAAACAAAATTCATTATGCCGTACACGGTAAAACCGCCGCCGAAGTAATTTTTACCCGTGCCGATGCCGAAAAAGAATTTATGGGCTTGATGACTTTTCCGGGCAGCCGTCCGTACCTGAAAGATGTGGCAGTTGCAAAAAATTATTTAGACGAAAAAGAGCTTCGTTCGCTTGGACAAATAGTATCGGGGTATTTGGATTTTGCCGAGCGTCAAGCCGAACGAGAACAAGCAATGTCAATGAATGATTGGGCTGAACATTTGGATAAAATTTTGACAATGAGTGGCGAAAAACTGTTACAGCGGGCAGGTGCTATCAGCCACGAAATAGCTATTGAAAAGGCTACCGCAGAATACAAGAAGTATCAACAAAAAACATTGAGCGAAGCAGAAAAAAATTATATGGAAAGTTTGAAAGTATTAGAAAATAAAACCAAAAAAAAGGAAAAATAATGCCCACGCAATTGCAAGCATCTGGATATTTATCGGAACCAAAGGCATTTTTGCCATCGCACAATAAAACAAAATAAACCTGCCCGAGCAGTAACACAATATTACGACAATGAAACAGACGATAATCATTTTGACTTTAGCAGTTTTTGAACTGACGAGTTGTGTGCAAAAACATACCACGGAAATTCGTGAGGACTTTAAAAAGTATTATGACGAATTTAACGTTGAAGGTTCATTCGTTCTTTATGACCAAAAACAAGACAAATACATTTTCTACAACAAAGAACAATTCAAGCAGACCTTTTCACCGGCTTCAACTTTTAAAATTTGCAACTCTCTTATCGGACTTGAAACAGGAGTTATAAAGGACGAGAACTTTGTAATTCCTTGGGACAGTGTAGTTCGACAAAA
>Ga0172380_10009867_pt1 | contig 10101 bp, 8 predicted proteins | sample Leawe162metaG_FD_119747 | JGI IMG/M metagenome (GOLD analysis project Ga0172380, IMG submission 119747) | Leachate microbial communities from a municipal landfill in Southern Ontario, Canada - Leachate well 162 metaG | ecosystem: Engineered > Solid waste > Landfill > Unclassified | place...
ACACTTGTAAGCTCCCGGTTGCCCCCTCGCTATGCTCTCCCCCTTAGAAGGGGGAGGAGCTGCGAGTAGGTACGCCATGTGGGCTAAGCAGATCGGGAGGTAATTAATGGACAGTTTCTAAGTGTGGCACAGGTCAAACTGTTACGGAGCGCCGACGCGGGCTGATCCGATAAAGGTTATAGTTGCTCCAAAGATTTCGAACGAAAGCTTGAGTATTCTCTAAAATTGAATGACGAGGTGTGCGATGAAAAAAACAATGTTTGCCATTTGTGGTTTTTTGCTGGGCGCTTATTCTACGCTAATCTGTGCCGCAGACCCGGTCTTTGATGCAAAGACAAACGTATTGAACTTGCCATCGGTCACCGTGAGCACCTCGGTTGGCAATACAGTGTATTATAATGTCAACATTCTTCTCAACCCCAGCGGATTCGGCAACGGATGGCTGCCGCTGCCTAATGTTCCCACCTGCATGACGGATTCGCCGCCGACTTGTCCCGGCACCCAACCGCAGTTGATTTCATTTACCATTTCCGGGCCTGACACGATTCCTGAAGGGACTTCGGCGACTTACTACGCGCAAAGCGAGTGGATGTGGTATTTCTTCGATGCGCAAGGACAAATACACTGGGAAATTAAAAAAGGCGAAAGCGGCTTGCCGATTTATCTGGCAGGCACGGCGTATGCAGTGATCGACAAAGCCACCGTGACGGCGAAACAGGTCACCAAAGATACGCCCATCACGCTGACCGTGTACGACTCATTCCAGGGCGTTCCCGCCACCGCCACCAAGACGGTCACCATTATCAACGTGCCGACGGCGGCGCCGGTTTCCGGCATCATCCAGAATTTCACCGATTTGTATCCCGGATCGATTTTCAAAGTGTTACAGGCGGATGGGGCAACAACCAGTTGGATACTCAGCGCGACATCCACTTGTATTCTTCCGCAAACGACCGCCACCGGAACCACGGCGAACGTAACGATCTATACCACAACCGCAGGCACCATCATGAAGGTCGATGGCGATCCGATTTCCTGCCCGATTGAGCCTTTATAGAAAATATGTGCCAACCTAACGGTCAATGCTCAGGAGAACCATCATGAAGCGATTAGCGACTATGCTCTATGGCGTATTGGCGCTGCTGCTGTCGGCACATTCCGTCGGCGCCACAACACCCGCAGTGGGAGCGGGAAGCGGCATCAGCGCAGCGCTCAAAGTCGACGGCACCGTCTGGACCTGGGGCAAGAACGATTCCGGTCAACTCGGCAACGATTCACGCGACTTGCAAAGCGTTTACCCAGTGCCGGCCAAGATTACCGATGTAGTCGCCATCGCCGTCGGCGATGCGCACATGCTGGCGGTCAAATCCGATAAAACTGCCTGGGCATGGGGAAAAAACGACAACGGTCAATTAGGCAACGGACTGACCGCCAAATCGCTGGTTCCGCTGAAAATCCCCGGCCTGCCCAGTATCAACGCCGTCGCGGCGGGCGTTTACACCAGCGCGGCGCTCGATGTCGATGGCAAGGTCTGGACCTGGGGAAAGAACAACTACGGGCAGCTTGGCAACGGTGCTTTCGTCAATTCGAGAGTCCCTGTGCAGGTGACGGGTCTCACGAATGTCACCGCAATTGCCGTGGGCGCCGATCATATGTTGGCGCTAAAAGACGACGGCACCGTCTGGGCATGGGGGTTAAACAATTTCGGGCAACTGGGCAACGGCACTTATTCTCTTTCCAATGTTCCGGTGCAGGTGAAATCGCTCGTGGTTCAGGACCCCGTCGGCAACCCGGTGCTCGATGTAGATGGCAAACCAGTCTATCCCGGCGTGAAAGCAATATCCAGCGGCAGCAATTACAGCCTGGCTGTCATGAAGGAAGCCAAAGGACAAGATGGGACAGTGCTTCAGGCGGACGGCTCGGTGCGGGCTTGGGGGGACGCGGCGAAGGGGCAGCTCGGCAACGGGAACGGCGCGCTGGACAGCCTTTGCATAGAAGTGGTCAACAAGCGCGAATACGGCTATTTTTATCCCGTGACGACGGTTGAGTCGGTGGTTATCAATACGTTGCCGCCAGTGATCACCCCAGCGCCGACGCCGGCGCCGACGACGACATCAACTGCATCGGTCACTACGGTAAGCTGCTCACCACCGGACGCACCGACGGAAATCACTAGAACGGTCACAACAACGACGACATCGCCTACGGGCGCCTCCACTCAAGTAGTGACGACTACCACGTCAACTTTGCCGCTGACCGGCGCCGTTGCGGTATCCGGGGGAAAGGATCACGCGGTTGCGCGTTTGTCGGACGGCGTCGTCATGGCGTGGGGGGTTAATGGCGGCTTGCTGGGCAACGGCACGCCGGAGAAGGGTAAAGCCGATCTGGCCGACACCAACGCCCCCATGAAAGTGTCGGATTTCCCTGTCGATTCCGTCAGCCTCTCAATCGCTGCGGGTAGCGACCATACGCTGGCGCTAGGCAAGGACAATACGATTTGGGCATGGGGAACCAACACAAGCGGCCAGCTTGGCAACGGTTCTAGTCTCGATTATCCGTTCCCGATACAAATCACCGCGTTCGACGGCAGCGCGTTCCTGGTTTCAACGCCCCCCACAACCGCACCGACATCCACTGCTGCGACCCAGGCGAAATGCGAATCCTCCAGCGATAGCGATGCGGATAACATTTTTAACTGGGCGGAAGCCACTTACGGAGAGAGCGCCAAGGAAGCGTCCAACCGGCTGTTTTACCCACCGACTGCATCGCAGAGCAGCAATAACTATATCTACCGATATTACAGCGGCACCGATTCCTATCTTGCCTACAAGGCGGAAAGCGTCAAACAATACGACAAGCCCACCAATTCCTACTATGATTTCCAAGTAGGCAATATTTATTACTATGCCCCACAGCACTTGGACCAGATTATTTCGCTCGGCAGATCCTGCATATATCTGAATTTGGCGAATGCCAAAAAATAGAGAACGCTCATGGGCTTATCGTTTCGGCTAGGGTGAATTTATTCTCGGAAATTCATGATGAAAATCAATGATGGCAAATGTTCATGAATCCCGAATGGCCTTACAGCGTTTTCAATATTCGATAGTTACAGCCTTTGATCTATCCAGCAGGTTTGCTCCCTTCTCCCGCAGGCGGGAGAAGGGCCGGGGATGAGGGTGTTTGCGCTCAAGCCAAACGTTATCGATGTGCAACATCCCTCACCCCACCCCCCAGGGTAAATTTGTTCTCGGCACGGAAAAAACCGATTCACCGCAGAGGACGCGGAGGAAGAACATGAGGGGTTTCCTCTGCGCCCTCCGCGTCCTCTGCGGTGAAAAAGGTTTTGTCTTTATGGGTTGCCGCCATGAGTCAAGCAGCGTCGAGTAGAGTCGCGCCAAGTTTGCCTGAGATTCATGAACATTTTCCATCATTGATTTTCATCATGAATTTCTGAGAACAAATTTACCCTGGGCATAAATCCCCGGCGGCTATCGATAACGCACCGTTTTCCGCTAAAATACCCGTTATGGAACACATGACAGCCAATATTTTTTTGGTCGGATTGATGGGGGCGGGTAAAACCACCGTAGGCAAGTTGTTGGCAAAACACTTGCGCAAAACCTTCATCGACTCCGACCATGAAATCGAGAAGCGCACCGGCGCCAACATCCCGCTGATTTTCGAACTGGAGGGGGAGGCCGGTTTCCGCGCGCGTGAAGCAGCCGTCATTCAGGAGTTCTCCAGCATGAAAAACATCGTGCTGGCTACCGGCGGAGGCGCCGTGCTTGATCCTCAAAACCGGGAACGCCTGGCCGCCAACGGCATCGTGATTTACCTACGGGCGAAAGTGCGCGACCTGTGGCAGCGCACCCGTCATGACAAAAGCCGTCCGCTGCTGCAAACGGGCGATCCGCAAGCCAAGCTGCACGAACTGTTTCTCCAACGCGACCCCCTGTACCGCGAAATTGCCGACATCGTGATCGACACCGGCGAGCAAAGCGCACACGCGTTGGCACATCAATTGGAAAACAAAGTCAAAAAAAACCCATGCAAACGTTGAATGTCGAACTCGGGGAGCGCTCCTACCCCATACTTATCGGGGAAGGCTTGCTGTCCCAGCCTAGCCTGATTTTGCCGCATTTGGCGCAAAAGCAAGTTGCCATCGTCACCAACACCACGGTCGCCCCTCTCTACCTGCAAAGATTGGTTCAGGGCTTGGAGCGCGACGGCGTCAAGGTGGCATCCATCGTTCTGCCGGATGGCGAGGCCTATAAAAACACCGAAACACTCAATCGAATTTACGATGGGTTGCTCACCCATCGTTGCGAGCGCAAAACCACGCTGATCGCCTTGGGCGGCGGCGTAATCGGCGACCTCACCGGATTTGCCGCCGCCACTTATTTGCGCGGCGTGCCCTTCATCCAGATTCCGACCACCCTGCTGGCGCAAGTAGATTCCTCCGTGGGCGGCAAAACCGGCATCAACCACCCGCTCGGCAAAAACATGATCGGCGCATTCTACCAGCCGAAACTGGTGCTGGCCGATACCACTACGCTGAACACCCTGCCTGACCGGGAATTGAGTTCGGGACTGGCGGAAGTCATCAAATACGGACTGATCCGCGATTTAGCCTTCTTCGAATGGCTGGAACAAAACATGCCCAAACTGCTCGCGCGCGAACCGGCGGCGCTTGCCTACGCCATTCGCCGCTCGTGCGAGAACAAGGCAATGGTTGTCGCCGCCGACGAAAGGGAAGGCGGCATCCGCGCCTGGCTCAACCTCGGTCACACGTTCGGCCACGCCATTGAGGCCGGCATGGGGTATGGCGTTTGGCTGCACGGCGAGGCGGTGGCCGCCGGCTCCCTGCTGGCGGCTGATTTGTCGCGCCGCCTGGGCTGGATTAGCGAGGCGGATGTGGCGCGTATACGCAAGCTGTTCGAACTGGCGAAGTTACCGACCCTGGCGCCCGTCTTGGGGGTGGAGAAATACCTGGAAGCGATGGGGCTGGACAAAAAAGTGGAAGGCGGCAAGATACGTTTTGTCTTGTTGCGCGCCATCGGCTCAGCCGTCGTCAGCGGCGAAGCGCCGGACGAAATGCTGCGGGATACGCTGTGCGGCGCCTATGTCGGCTGAGCTTGCGCGCTATGCCGCCAGCCCGGAGAATTCGCGCGGACGCAGTTTCCCCGAGCCGACGCCGGCGGGGCGCAGCGAATTTAGCCGCGACCGCGACCGCATCATACATTCCACCGCGTTCCGCCGCCTGGAATACAAAACCCAGGTATTCGTCAATCATGAAGGCGACCTGTTCCGCACGCGCCTGACCCACAGCATCGAAGTCGCCCAGATCGGGCGCACCATCGCCCGCAATCTATGCCTCAACGAAGAACTGGTCGAGGCCATCGCGCTGGCGCACGATCTCGGCCATACGCCTTTCGGCCACGCCGGCCAGGAGGAACTCGACGCCTGCATGAAAGATCACGGCGGTTTCGAGCATAACCTGCAATCGTTGCGCGTGGTGGACAAACTGGAAGAACGCTATGCCGCGTTCGACGGGTTGAATCTGACGTTTGAAAGCCGCGAAGGCATACTCAAGCATTGTTCGCCGCAAAATGCCGAGCACATCGGCGAGATCGGCGAGCGCTTCCTGCATGGCGGACAGCCCACGCTGGAAGCGCAAGTGGCCAATCTGGCCGACGAAATCGCCTACAACAATCACGATGTGGACGATGGGCTGCGCTCCGGGCTGGTCTCCATCGAGCAATTCGCCGAGGTGCGCATTTTTGCCCGCCATCTCGACGAAGTGCGAACGCTATATCCGGCGCTCGTAGAGCGCCGCGTTATCCACGAAACTGTGCGCCGCATGATCAACACCCTGGCGCTCGACCTGATCCGCCAAAGCGCGGAAAACATCCGCGCCGCAGCGCCGACCAGCCTCAATGAAGTGCGCGCCGCTGCCCCGCTGATCGCCTTCAGCCCCGCCATCCAGGCCGAACACCGCGAACTCAAGCAGTTCCTGCACCGGCATCTCTACCGCCATTACCAGGTAATGCGCACCAGCAACAAGGCGCGGCGCATAATTCGTGAGCTTTTCAACGCGTTCGCGGAAGATGTCCGCCTGTTGCCGCCGCAGCACCAGGAAAAGGCGCAAGAAGACAAGCAGCGCGCCATCGCCGATTATATCGCCGGCATGACCGACCGCTACGCCAACCGCGAACACCGCCGCCTGTTCGCGGTGGAGGATGTTTAGCGCGGCTTCCCGCGTTATCCAGTACAATTACCCGTTTTCCGATGCAAACACAGGGATGAACCTAGAAAGCTCAGATGAAAAGTTGATGTTGGAAGGGAAAGACCTCTGCTGTGTGCGGGGCGCACGGACATTGTTCAACCATTTGAATTTTACCTTGCGCGCCGGCGAGTTGCTGCAAGTGCAGGGCGCCAACGGCAGCGGCAAGACCAGTTTGCTGCGTATGTTGTGCGGCCTGACGTCGGCGGCGGAGGGCGAGATATGCTGGGACGGCGCGGAAATCGGCGGGCTGGGCGAGGCGTACCGCGAGAATTTGCTCTACCTCGGCCATCACAACGCCATCCAGGAATCCCTGAGCGCGCGCGAGAATCTCCAGGCAACGGCAGCTTTGGCGGGGGTCGCCCTCAATGAGAGCGAGGCAGGCGCCACACTGCGCCGCATGGGCTTGCTCGGGCGCGAGGATTTGCCGGTGCGCTTCCTCTCCCAGGGCCAAAAACGGCGGGTGGCGCTGGCGCGCTTGATGTGGAGCCAGGCGCCGCTGTGGGTGCTTGACGAGCCCTTCGTCGCGCTCGACACAACGGCGCTCGCGTTGCTTGCCGGCGCCATCGCCGGCCATCTGGATGGTGGCGGATCGGTCGTGCTCACCAGCCACCAGATCGTTGAAATCGCCGGCAGGACGGCGCAAATTCTGAATCTTTCGGCATGAAACCGACTGTAACCGTTTAGACACCCTTCCAGCCATAACCTCATTTTCCCTTAAAAGTCCATAAAATGAAGCATATTAAGGGGTTTTTTTAGTTGATTTTTTTGCATGGACTTGAGTAACTGCTTCCCTTTTGATTATGATCGCTCCCGCTCCCCAAACCCTGCCTCTGGACGTCGCCTTACAACAGGCGGTCGCCCATCATCAAGCAGGGCGGTTGCGCGAAGCGGAGCAGCTTTACCGCGCCATCCTGCAAGCCTCGCCTTATCAGCCGGACGCCAACCACAACCTGGGAGTGCTGGCGATGCAAGTGGGGCAACCCGCAGCCGGCTTGCCCTTTTTGAAAACTGCGTTGGAAACCCATCCTGCCCAGGAGCAATACTCGCTGTCGTATGCCGAGGCGCTGCTGGCAACCGGCCAGGCAGAAACCGCGCTGGACGCTCTCCAGGCAGCCGGCTTTAACACCCCGGCGGTTCAAGCCCTGCGGCAGAAAGCCGAGACGGCCATACTGAATGCCGCTCCCGCAGAAATAAGCCGGCTGGCCGCCCTGTTCAATGCCGGGCGCTATGCGGAAATAGACGAGCGGGCGCGCTTGTTGATTGGTCGTTATCCCGATTACGGGTTGGCCTGGAAGGCGCTGGGTGCGTCTCTCCAGATGCAAGGGAAAAATGCCCTGACCGTTTTGCAAAGGGCTGCGGAACTTTTGCCCGACGATGCCGAGGCGCATTACAACCTGGGCAATACGCTGAGTGATCTGGGGCAAAACGAAGCGGCTGCGGCAAGTTATCGAAGGGCGCTGGCGCTTAGACCCGATTTTGCGGAAGCGCTTTTCAACTTGGGCAACGCGCTACGGGACCTTCGGCAATTCGACGACGCGCTGGCAATCTATCGGAGGGCGCTGGAGATCAGACCCGACGATGCCGCAGCGTACAACAATCTGGGCAATACGCTGAACGATCTCGTGCAATTCGACCAAGCCATGGCAAGTTTTCGCCGGGCGCTGGAAATCAAACCCGACTACCTTGAGGCGCACAGCAACCTGCTATTCTCCTGCAACCTTCTGGCCAATCGCCCCCCGGCGGAAATATTGGCCGAAGCGCGGCGCTATGGCGAATCAGTGGCGCGCAAAGCCCGCCCGTACAAAATTTGGCACAACCCACCGGAACCTGACCGATGTTTGCGTATAGGGCTGGTTTCCGGCGATTTGCGCAATCATCCGGTAGGTTATTTTATGGAAAGCATACTGGCGGCGTTGGCGTCCCATGCTTCCGGTCGGTTGGAGTTTATCGCCTACCCCAATCATTTTCGCGCCGACGAGCTGACCGAACGGATCAAGCCCCTCTGCCACGGCTGGCATTCGGCGGTGGCGCTTTCCGACGAAAGCCTGGCGCAGCAGATACGCGACGACGGCATCGACATCCTGATTGATCTTTCGGGGCACACCGCCTACAACCGCCTGCCCTTGTTCGCCTGGAAACCCGCGCCGATACAAGCCAGTTGGCTGGGCTACTTCGCTACCACAGGCGTAACCGCCATCGATTATCTCATCGCCGACCCCTGGACGCTGCCGAAAACCGAGGAAGCCTATTTCACCGAATCAATCCGACGCCTGCCGGAAACCCGGCTGTGCTTTACCCCGCCGGATATAGACGTGGCCGTTTCAGCGCTGCCCGCCTTGGCGAACGGCCATATCACCTTCGGCTGTTTCAACAACCTGGCGAAGATGAATGATGACGTAGTGGCGCTGTGGGCGCGGGTGCTTGCGACTGTGCCGGACAGCCGCTTGTTCCTCAAGGCCAAGCAACTCCAGGGGGCTACGGTGCGGCAAAGCGTCAACGAGCGCTTCGCCGTCCACGGCATCGATGCGGCTCGGCTGACGCTGGAGGGTTACTCTCCCCGAGCGGAATATTTGGCCGCCTACCGGCGGGTGGACATCGTCCTTGATCCATTTCCTTACCCCGGCGGTACGACCAGCGCCGAAAGCCTGTGGATGGGCGCACCGGTGCTGACATTGGCAGGGGAGCGCTTCCTGTCGCGCCAGGGCGTCGGTTTGTTGATGAACGCCGGGCTGCCTGAATGGATTGCCGCCGACGCCGATGAGTATGTCGCTCGCGCGGCATCGCATGCCGCCGACTTGCAACGCCTGGCGGCGCTACGCGACGGACTGCGGCAACAGGTGTTGGCCTCGCCCCTCTTCGACGCCCCATGTTTTGCCCGCCATTTCGAAGTCGCCCTGCGTGACATGTGGCGGAAATGGTGCGCTTCGCGGATAGCGTGAGCCAAATCGCAATCCGTCGCATGTGATGAGCTGGAGTTCCGTAGGATGTATACCTTGCCTCGCCACAATTTACCGATTTAGCCGCGCCTCGCGGGATGCGATGCAACGCGGAAGTCGCGCCCGCGAGGCGATGGATAAATGCGCAATTTGTGACCGCGTAACGTGTATGTTCAAAGAGCCGCTCCTTGTGTGTCGGTTTGCGAACATGCCAGCCCCCGGTAGCTACCGTTCGCATTTATCCAAGTGGGCGCCCATGGTTGCCTCGCTATTCTTTATTGCATAATTTTCCCGGAATAACTAAAATGGGGAACCGTTATGGCATTCTTGGGAGATTAAAATGGCCTATGACCTCGTTAATTTAAAAACTATTAAAGAGTTATCTGCCGCTGGTTCTGTACGTACAGCCCAAGTGGTTGGCGCCTGCGGTGGTTTTGCCGTGCAGTTTAACTATGGTCTGGCGATCAAAACCTTGCAAGCGAAGCGCGGGAACCCGCGCATTTTTAGAACGCTCGACGCTGTCGCAAAGACGGTGCGCGGCATAGGGGTCGCACGCCTGGAAGCCGATCTGGCAGGGTGGAACCCAGTTGAGCCGAGCTTACGTGTTCGAGACGAAAAAGCGCTCGCCCATCGCCAGTTGCAAAAGGCCATGACCACGATTCGACGCCGCGCCGAATCGTTAAGCCCAGAAGATGCGCAGCGGCTGGCCGACGAAGCAACCCTCTATGCACGCACCGCGCAAAACAGCTAAGGTACAGCATTTTCAATCAAGAACAATTACAAAAATTATAGTTACAGCCTTTATGCTCTAATGCAATAACAAACGACAACAAATTGTCGCTTGTGAAGTTGCGATTTTCAAGTGAAGGTCGCAAT
>Ga0172380_10009868_pt1 | contig 10100 bp, 17 predicted proteins | sample Leawe162metaG_FD_119747 | JGI IMG/M metagenome (GOLD analysis project Ga0172380, IMG submission 119747) | Leachate microbial communities from a municipal landfill in Southern Ontario, Canada - Leachate well 162 metaG | ecosystem: Engineered > Solid waste > Landfill > Unclassified | place...
ATTGAACGCGTTCGGACTATGCGAACTTCTGCGCTGAATGCAGCACTTGTCAAGTCTCAAAAGATCACCAAGTCTGCCATGAAGAACATTTCTAAGAACTCTGGAACTCAGAAAGGCAAGAAGATGTTAGCTGATCCTACAAAAGCTGCAACAGAATTGCTTGGTAAACTTTCAGCAGAGCAAATTGCATTAATCACGAAGCAGTTTCAAAATTTAAACTAGGAACTATTATGAAAGTAAAAGAGTTGATATCCATATTAGAAGAAATGTCACCAGATGCTGATGTAAAACATCTATGGGATGGTGAAGCAAGAACTTCAATTGAATATGTGTGGCTATCTCGCGGAGGAGATGTAATAACTGCTGATTATGAAATGGTATGTTATTCTGAAGAAACTAGACCAGCTAGTGCTCCAAGTAAAAAAGAATACCAGTATTGGGAAACTCCAGCAAAAGGATATTTAAAATAATTAATACCTTAAAGGATATAAAATGCAACTTTTTCAGATTGAAGAACGTAACATCTCAGATATTATCATCAAAGATCGTGCTCGTATGGAAGTCGGTGACGTCTCCAGTCTCGCTGATTCAATTTTTATGATTGGCCAGCTTCATCCGATTCTCATAGATTCGAATAACGTATTAATCGATGGATTGCATCGCATTGAAGCGATGAAAAAGCTTGAAAGAACGACTATCGAAGTTCGAGTATTCGATGGCATTACGGAAGACGATCATTTCTTGATTGAACTCCTGAGCAACATGGACCGCAAGGAGTTCTTGTGGCATGAGGAAATCGAACTCAAGTATAAGCTGCACAACTATTGGGTAGAATCCGCAGCGAAAGAAAACAAATCTTGGGGCTATCGTGAAACTGCCAAGAGACTTAAGTGCAGTCTCGGTGGCTTATCTACCGATCTTGCCTTTGCAGAGGCTCTCAAAGTCTTTCCAATACTGAAAACACAGACAACTAAGGGCCGAGCTAAAGAAGCCTACAAAGCTCTCGGCGAGCAAGCTAAAGCACTTCAGCGAATGGGTAGCTTTACCGATACTGAAAAGGAACGCCTGGCTGCTCTACAAAGTGGAACCATGACAGCCCCAATAAAGAATACTGTCAAGCCAGCTGTGTTTGAAAAGACCAAGCAGGCTAAAGAAAAACTTGTCGAGATTAATGATGATCAAGAACTTGAAGAGGAACAAGAACAAATTAGTTCTAACATCCAAGTTATTTATGTAGCCGAAAACTACAAAACCTTTCTCGATAAGATTCCAAACAATTCTGTGGGAATGGTAGAGCTTGATCCACCATACGCGATTGATTTTAACGACAACTATGGTAAGACTAATAAGATCGAATGCAAAGCCCAAGACTGGGATGAGAAAGAACTTTATGAATTCTATTTCAATTATCTGCCTTTAGTCTATGAGAAGATGCTTGACTGTAGTTGGGCTTTAGTATGGACAGGCAAGGAACACTTCATTCAAATCAACAATATTGCAAGAGAAATAGGATTTGGTGTACAGTCTCCAGGCGCATGGAACAAAACTGGCGGCAGCACAAACAAGCCCAAGACTAACATGGTAAGTAACTGGGAGATGTACTTGCTACTTCGCAAAGGAAATGCACAGTTCAATACTCCTAGTTTGTCATCTTCAGTTAATATTAATACAGTCAGTTCTGCTCAACGAATCCATCAGTGGGAGAAACCGATTGAACTTTACGATCACTTTGTTAAGGCCTTAGGTAAACCTGGCACCTTATTTATGAGTCTCTTTACTGGTTCTGGTAACTGCTTGATCAGCGCAGCTAAAGAAAAAATGATGCCCGTTGGTTGTGATAAAAGCCAAAAGTATATTCCAGAATTTTACCAGAGACTTGAAAATTATCTTGGGATAACTGCTGAAGTGGAAGGACTTTAAATGTTAATTGTATCGAAAAGATATCATAGACTTTGGATGAAAGATCGAAGTAAACTTGCCTGGACAGAACAAGTTTATAATTACTTATTAGCATTAAAAAGTTTTTGGCGAAGTCAGGGTATTAATAGATATTAATGGATAAGTTATGACAAAATATAAAGTAGGCCAACTATCAGAACAGAAAGCCCTACCTGTGCCTGGTTCTAACTGTTGCCTACACAAAAACATCGTGCCACTCGAAATAGGTTTTGCATCCAAGAGCTGGCCGAATGGTTATAAGAATGAGCCAAATTATAACTTTGCGGTCAGCATGATCAGTGCAAATGTTATTCGGGTTCGTTCTTATCTTTGCTTAGATTGTAAACAAGAGATTAAGGCTCCGAATCCAGGAGCATTAACTAAGGATAGGATATGACTAAGCAGCGTGAAGAGTTAAATCTTATACATGCAATAAGTCCAGAACCTGGAGATTACTGGGATGAAATGTGTGTAGGAATATGTGTTATACTTGAAGTAACAGATGATAATGTTGTTATTTGTAAAACAAAGAAAAATGTTGATTCTGATCATTGGACCTGGGATTTAAGTAATACTACTTCTTTAAGTAAGAAAGAATTTAAAAAATGGCTTGAATACGATACTATACCAAATAAGTTTTGGGCATCAGTCAATCCAAGAAAACATATATGGGCTGTAGAAGAAACTATTAAAGGAGATCAAATGGAAAATCCAAAGCCAGTTCAAATGACTTTTACCATTGCTAGTATTACTCAAGGAATTCAATATTGGTTAAACAATGTAGTTTTAAGAGAAAACACAGTTGTTGATAAAATTATATTTGACACTCGCGATAATGTGTTTATTGTAACGCTTGCTAATGAAATTCAAGTAGGTAAAAAATTATAAGGAACTTTCAATGATCATTCCATCTATATTAACTACAGCACCAACGCAGAAAGAAGGTTCTTTCAATTGCTTAGCTGTAGAGTGTGATCCAACTGACAATATACTTACAGCCGAGATCGCTATGGTTGGCGAAGCTCCAGGAGAAATTGAAGTCCTGAAGAACGAACCATTTGTAGGGCCAACTGGATCTCAGCTTAATCGCATCTGTGCAGCAGTCAGACTAGCAAGGTACAAGATCTATCTAACTAATGCTTGCAAAGCCAAGTTTCCCAAAAACAATACCGCAGTATTATGGAATGACAAAGGCTACCGTCATCCAGACTGGAGCAAATTGCAAGCCGCACTAATTGATGAGCTTGCACAATTTCCTGGCAAAGTCATAATGTTGCTCGGTGCAACTCCAATGAAACTCTTGCTGGATGAGCCACGCTATGATTCGATTACAAAATATCGCGGTTCATTCTACCATGCTGAAGACTTCCCACATTTGAAAGACAAACTGGCTGGCAAGATAATAGGTTTGTCTTATCATCCATCTTTCACCCTTCCCTATGGGCAGCCAATCCACTTTTATACAATGATCGCAGACTTTACAAAAGCTCTGAAGATTATTGAAGAACCTGAACTGCTTACTGATAATGTAGAAATAAAAATCAAGCCTAGCTTTGAAGAAATCATGCAGTTCTATGCATTGATTAAGACAAAGCAATATGTTGCGTATGACATTGAAGCTACGCCAGAATTTATTACCTGCTACTCATTAGCTGTTTATCACGATAACAAGATTCTATCCATGTCTGTTCCTCTAATGAACAACCAGGGCAACTATTGGGCAACAGGAGAGGAGGTAAAGATATGGATTGGTTTAGCAGAAATACTTAATGATGAAGCAATCGGTAAGATTTGTCAAAATGGAATGTTCGATATCATGTTTACTTTTCGTACCATGATGATTAAAACAGATAACTTTTATTTTGACACAATGCTTGCACAGCATATATGTTATACAGAACTCCCGAAAGGGCTTGATTATCTAACTTCAACATACACATACTATCCATACTATAAAGACGAAGGAAAGCAATCTCACCTTAAGGCGATTAAGAACTGGCCTCAATATTGGACTTATAATGCCAAAGATTCAGCATACTTATTGCCAATAACTGAGAAGCTCCTTGAAGAGTTGTGTGAATTCGATTCTATGGATGCTATGGATTACACAATGAATCTCCATAAGCCACTCATGGAAATGGAATTCAATGGCATCTTGACTGATCCAGCAGGAATTGAAAATAAAAAGAAAGAACTTGAGCTTGAACTGGTTGAGTTACAAAAACAGCTGAACGAGCTGGCTGGCAAAGAGCTGAACATGTCCTCGTCAAAGCAAATGATTGCGTATTTCTATGGCATTTGTATGATCAAGCCATATGTAAATCGCAAGACTGGAGCAGTATCATGTGATGCGGTAGCTCTTCACAGAATTGCCAAAAAAGGAGTCAAAGGTTCAGCCGAGGCTAAAGTCATTATCAAGATGCGAGAAATCCAGAAGCTCGTATCAACTTATTTTAATGTTGCAGTAGATGAAGATAATAAACTTCGTTGTAGCCACAATATCGCTGGAACAGTTTCAGGTAGGATATCCACACAAAAGACTTATTTTGGAACTGGAACGAACCTTCAGAATCAAACTTATCTTTTCAAATATTATCTGCTTGCAGATCCTGATTGGATTATGTGTGAGTGTGATCTTGCCAAGGCTGAAGCACATGTAGTTGCATACCTTACGCAAGATGCTAACATGATCCAGTCGTTCGAATCAGGAATAGATGTGCATAGCTTTAATGCTAGTAAGATCTTTGGCGTTCCGATTGAAGAAGTTATTCATGAAGCTAAGACAAAGAAGTCTGATCAGAAAGCTACCATGCGTTACATGGGCAAAAAAGTAGTTCACGCTTCAAACTATAGCATGGGCGCCCAGACTTTCTCTGACAATCTTGCAAAGGAAGAAATCTTTAAAAGTCAATCAGAGTGCAAGAGACTTCTTGATAATTATTCTGACCGATTTCCTGGCCTGAAACGCTGGCACAGATCAATCGAAGAAGAAGTTCAAAAGAATCGCGTTCTATATAACTTGTTTGGTCGGCCACGCAGGTTCTTAGGTGAAATGAATGCAGCATTATTCAGAAATGCTTATAGCTACAAGCCTCAATCAACCGTTGCAGAGTTGCTTAATCGTGGAATGATTAAAGTAGTAAATGATCCCAGGCTCGGCAAAGATGGCTTTGATATTCGATGTATGACAACTGTTCACGATTCGTTCGTGTTCAGGTTTCACAAAAGTCAGATTCCAAACTTAACTCAGATCCTTCTGATCATTAAAGACCATTTGACACATACGTTTACTTACAAAGGTAAAAGTTTCACTATTGGCTTGGATGCCAAGATTGGTACACAATGGGCCGGCAACACGGCTGAAATCAGTAAGTTCACTCAAGAAGAATGTGATAAAGCTATTGAAAAGATAGGTTTTTAATTAAGAGATAATAAAATGGGAAAGCCCATTCAACAATCGTATGTCGCTATTCAAGGAACCTTTTCATGTCGAGGCAATTAGATAATTGGCTATCTCACTATATGAAATATACTCAGCGAACAGAGCCACCAGAACTTTATCATCTTTGGAGCGGACTAACAGCCATTAGCTCTGCCTTGCGAAGAAAGTGCTATTGTAACTGGGGAGCACTTCGTGGTTATGTTTATCCAAACTTATTCGTATCTCTTGTCGGTCCACCTGGAGGACGGAAAGGCACAGCCATGAAAATTGCAAAGAGCTTTGTACAAAAACTAGACGTTAATATCGGAGCAGATTCGCTAGGCTCAACCCAGGCATTGTACAAAGAACTTATGGACAGCGAAGATACTTATGTTGATCATGCTGGATTTACTCGCAAGCATAAGAGTGTGTCAATCTGGTCAGAAGAATTCCAGGTATTTCTGAATGACAGAGATCAGATGCTTCTCGCATCCCTGACTGACCTGTTCGATTGTGCAGATACTTGGAAGTATAAAACCCTAGCCAGAAAGACTGAAGACATATCCAATTGTTGGCTAACGCTTTTTGGTTGCATAACTCCTAGTCTTTTGCAATCTAAACTGAGTCAAGATGCAGTTGGTGGTGGCCTGATCTCTCGGATTATTTTCGTAGTTGGCCAAGGTCCCAAGCAAAGAAGAGCTTTACAGTTCTTGACTGAAGAGGAAGAAGAGACACAAATAAAGTTAGAAAACGACTTGCAAGAGATTGCAAACTTATCCGGACAATTCAAACTAAGTAAGGAGTTCCTAAAAACTTATGTGCGTTGGTATGAACAGGACTATGACGAATCTGGTGTGCCAAGTGAGCGGTTCTTAGGCTATAATCATAGGCGGCCACTTCATTTGAATAAGGTCTGCATGCTTGTGTGTGCTGCCGAATCTGACAACATGATCATCACGGCTGAGCATTTCGAGCAAGCCTTAGCAATAATGCAAGTAACCGAACAAGAGATGCCAAACGCCTTCTATGGATTAGGTTTGTCAAGTCAGGCTAACGTATATGCCAAGATCCTTTCATTCATTGATAATCACGAATCTTTTGAATGGACAGAACTGGTTAGAAACTTTCACTTGGATGTAGACAACATACCTCAACTACGTGGATATGTTGAAATGGCTGAACAGTCTGGAATACTCAAAGCCGAGAATTCTGCTACGACTTGCAGGTATAATACCATTCGTAAGAAACACAAGATTAGAGATCCAACATATCTTGACAGAATAGTATTTAGATTGATGGATAGGAATGTTATTAAAAATCAAATGGAGAAGAGCTAAATGACACCAGAAACAAAAGTATTATTTTTTGATACTGAAACTTCAGACTTTATTAAAAAAGCTCTTCCTGCCAATGATCCCGAGCAGGCATGGACAGTACAGATCGGCGCAATTCTTGCAAGTCAACAAGAAGAATTCGACCAAATGAATGTCATCATCAAAAGTAATGGTCGGTCAATGAATTATTATGCACAAGAAGTGCATGGCATCACAGTTGAACGTGCAGACACTGAGGGCATTGAAGAACTTGAAGCAGCTGAAAGATTTGGCAAGATGCTACGAGAGGCAGAGCTTGTTGTCTGCCATAACTTTTCTTTTGATTGGAACTACGTTTACCAGATGATGGAACGAAACCTTGATGACTTGTCTGACGAGGCTAGAAGCGCCTTCTATCTTGACCTGCCAAATCATTGCACGATGAAAGATAAGGCAGTAGTCAAAATGTGTGGCTTAAAAAATAAGGCTGGCCGTCCCAAATGGCCAAAGCTAACCGAGTTGCATGAGCACTTATTTGGTGAATGCTTTGATGGGGCACATGATGCATATGCAGATATCAGCGCAACTAAAAGGTGCTTTTTTGAGTTAGTGAATAGAGGAATTGTTGTTCCGAACCTAGAGGGTTAATATGAAAGTTTATATGGTAGGTAATAAAACAGCAATTTTAGCTTTTGAATGTAAGAAAGATGCACAAGATTTTATTTCATCTCAGTCTGTAACGATAGGATTGGAAATGTGGGCTATGAATGTTATACCAAAAGTTAACAGCAAAGCAGTTAAAATTGTGGAGAAATAATATGGATAAAAATATTATGCTATCTTACCTTAGAAACCCTTATGGTATTGATGCAAATGAATTACGTACAGCAAGATTACAAGCTGCTGATGAGCTTGAGAGGCTTTATAAGATTGAAAAAGGATTGAAAGATCTTGTATCAAAAATAGAAAAACAAAATAATGGTTTAAACATGGAGTTGAAATGAAAATATTTATATGGAATATCTATAAATGGTTATCTGCACATAGATATATTTTTGGAATGAATCCTAAAAATTGGAGTGAAGAAGATGAAATAGAATATCAAAAATGGGCACAACAATTTCCTGATTGGCGTGGATTTTATAAATAACTTTTATTCAAAAGTAAATAATTAATGGAGTTTAATTATGCAAATTGATCCTTTTCCATTAGATGAAGATTACGAACCTAGTCCATCACGCAGATCAATTGAATGGACAAATTTTTCTGCTATAGTATTTAGTCATATAGAAAACTATACTGTGCCACAATACGGAGATAAAGGCCACGATCAATGTTCAGAATTTACCGAGGCTGATTTTATCACACAGATGAAAAAATACCTAAATAGGTATGGAAAGAACTCTCGTGAAGGCCAACAGAGGCTTGACTTGCTAAAGATTGCACACTATGCAGGAATGCTTTATACAAAACTAGGTGAAAAAGAACAAGAACTTGATAAAATAATTAGGCATGAAATCTAATTATGAAGAAACTAACTGAGCTGGACTTACAAAATGCTCTTGATGAATGTGAATTAATACAGTTCAAATCTCATGGAGCTTGGCTGGCTGGAATGATCAAACGATTAAATATCGCACTAGGCAATACAACTGAAAAGAAAAAGGAAACAAAACGCACAGTGATTAAGATTAGCAATTCTACCGAGCCTGAAGTTCCATGTAAGAGTTGAAGTAATTAACTACACCTGGAGGGTGTATTGAGATGATAGCAACTGTAAAGGTTGAAATTCCTGATGGACAAGATTGCATTGGATGCAACTTTCTAGTATCTCCGTATTGCAGACTGTTCAATTATCAACACCTGAAATATCATGCTGACCCATGCAAGATTGAGCCGAACATGCCATTGGTATTCTTAAAGTGTGAAGAATGCAAAGAGTTGAATAAAAAACCATGACAACATTCAAAGATAAGATACTTCAAAAACTTCAAGTCTTTTTATCCCAGCGAGAAGCAGAACCAGTCAGGGATGACGCAAACATAATAATTCCTGATGGAGTTACAGCCGCCGCAACTATTCAGGCAATTAAAGATTGTATTAAAATCGTTGATGCCTGCAATAATGAATAACTAAAATGAATTAAATAAGGAAAGAATATGAGCGGAAATTGTTTTGAAGATAATCAAGTTATGAATCGAATGCAGGTTATGTGTGCAGAAAGTCTTTGCCCAGAGCATTATAAAATATGGGAAATTATTAAGAAAGCACTTTATGAAACACGAAGTAGTTTAAAAGAATCTACTAGTGATTCTGATAAAACTATTGAAGCTATAGAACTTATTCAAGTGCCAATAAAAGATTGTATTAAAAATAATAGAGGTTATTAACGATGAAATATTATAAAACATGTAACTATTGGATAACATGTAAATGGCCAGAAGGTACACATGAATGTAAGTGTCCAAAGATTAATGAAGACTACAGCAAATTTGCTTTCGCTGATGATGCATTAACTTATAGTTACCCAGAAAATGGATGTTTCTATACTGGTCCAAAGTTTGGATGTGTTCATCATGAGGAGAAGTTATGAAAATAACAGCAACTAAAATAACTAATCTATCAGATGCACACCTAGCTATTGAATCTACCATGCACGCCGGCTTTGCAGCTAAGTGTTCACTTGATCAGTTGTATCGCTGGGAGCATAGTCCTAGCCGCACTCAGTTATTTTGGATAAACATGCTAGATATACCAACTAAGGTTAGTGTCCACTTAGTTCGACATGCCGCAGTTGGACAGCAACACTTTGTTATGAGCAATAGATCTGATCGTGGTGGTGCTGGAGATGATCAAGTCACAAGAAACTCTCCAGTCAATCACAGGATGTTACTGAATGCTCAGCACTTAATCGATATGAGTAGAAAACGACTTTGCTTTCAGGCAAGTACAGAAACTCGTGCTGTGATGATGAAGATATGGGAAGCAATACAAACGGTAGATCCTGACCTAACTACTTATATGGTTCCAAACTGTATTTATCGAGGCGGATATTGCTGTGAACCAAAGCCTTGTGGAAATTACAAAGTTAGGAAATATTCTACTAGTGAAATCTTAAAAACAATAACTCTTATTTAATAGGTCTTATGAAAAACGATCTGCACACATACATAGACAAGCATAGCATTCCAGGAGCATTACTTCGCGAGTTCATAAGCAAAGGATTATGGTCGGCTGCCTTGATGTCTTGTAATGAACTTATCAATACAAAACATACAGAGATTGAAAAGTTGCAAACTTTGCGAACCTTACTTATTGAGGAGACAACTAAAGATGTCAGTGACTAAGCTTTGTACAAGTTGTAAATATTTTAAGACTACAGGATCAATATGGATTACTGGAGATTGTACATGCAACAATTCTAGTGC
>Ga0172380_10009869_pt1 | contig 10099 bp, 6 predicted proteins | sample Leawe162metaG_FD_119747 | JGI IMG/M metagenome (GOLD analysis project Ga0172380, IMG submission 119747) | Leachate microbial communities from a municipal landfill in Southern Ontario, Canada - Leachate well 162 metaG | ecosystem: Engineered > Solid waste > Landfill > Unclassified | place...
CTGCTTGCAGGGGGGGAGTAAGGGGGGGTCTCCCTGCATTCTGCATCTCCCGTTTCCGCCCCTCTTCCGTATCCGCCAGCAAATAGAACGGATACTTCCCCGCCATCAGCCTCGTCCGCGCCAAAGCCAGCGCCACCCGGCTGGTATCAATCGTGATCCACCTCCGCCCCCACTGCTCGGCGACATAAGCCGTCGTTCCGCTCCCGCACGTCGGATCGAGCACGAGGTCGCCGGGGTCGGTGGTCATTAAAAGGCAGCGTTCGATGACACGTCGGGCTGTCTGAACCACATACTGTTTATCCTCACTCCATCCTGCAATTGCAGTGTCCTCCCACATATTGCTGAGTGGAAGGGCTGGAAAATCTGCCAAGAACCTAATGTAATTCATGGAAGTAGAACGAATGTGAAGTCGCCCTGCTCTCTCAAGACGATGCATACCAATTATATTCGTCTTCCAACCACCAGAACCTGGTATGAAGTTATTTTTCTTGAAAGTAAAGCTAAAGCGAGTAGTGTCACCTCCGGATTGTGACGTAAGATTATCAATCCGTAGCGAGCGTTCGGACTTCTCTTCGTCAAGCAACTCGGTTGGTGTAAACCGAACTATTTCTCTTGCTTCGTCCATGTAATAAGCGTATTCATCTGCGCCTTGTGTCGCGTGAGTCTTTGGTCGGAGAAGTGTTCGGAATTTAAGGCAATTTATATCTTTACCGTACCAAATCAATGAATCAAACGTGCTTGGCAGAAACGATGAAGTCGCGCTCGATGTTTTCAGGAATCCCACTGTGGAAACATGATTCTCACTCCCCATCACCTCATCCATCAAGCATCTGACCAGATGGACATTCTCGTCCCCGATCTGTACGAAGAGACTGCCGCTCTCGGTCAGCAGTTCCCTCGCCACGACGAGCCGGTCGCGGAGGTAGCTGAGGTAGGAGTGGATGCCGAGTTCCCATGTGTCGCGGAAGGCTTTGATCTGCTCGGGCTGGCGGGTGACGTTGTCGAAGCCGGTGTCTTTCACGTCGCGCTTGCGGGTCGAGACCTGCCAGTTGGAGCCGAACTTGATGACGTAGGGCGGGTCGAGGTAGATCATCTGCACCTTGCCCTTTAAGCCTTCCCGTTCGGCGAGCGAGGTCATCGTCAACAGCGAATCGCCGAGGATCATCCGGTTCGACCAGTGGTTCGAGTGGCGGTAGAACTCGACCTGCTGTTCGAGCGTCAGTCCGTTGAAGTCGCTGAAGAGTTGGGCTTGTTCCTCGTTGCGCTCTTTGGCGGCGAAGGCGCGGAGTTCTTCGATCAGCGCCTGCGGGTGGATCTTCTCCTGAATGTAGATCGGCACGGAGGGGACTTCAAGCGGGGCGGAGTCCTGCTCATCCTTGCCTTTCCAGACGAGTTGCGGGTCGAGCGACGGGTCTCGTGGGTAGAGCACGGGCTTCGCTTCGGCCTGTTCCTTGGTCATGAAGCGCTTGGTCTCCTCAGTCGGGATGTTCGCCCGGGTCGAGGAGTGTTTGAGGGAAGAAATGGGGGTTTTAGGTTTAGGCACTGGATTGGCCAAGAGTTACAAGTTTGTGGTTCATAGAATAGTCACAAGCGAGTTTGTGGATCATATTTTGCAAAAAGTGATCCACAAATAAGTTTGTCGATAATAGGTGATCCGCTAATAAGCGGGACGGTCTTCGACAATGTTGAACAGCTTCCAAAACAGTAATGTAGCGGGTTTACTACCACCGGACTTACTCAGTGTTCTTAATATATCATTCTGTTTCAGTACCTTAAGAATCCTTTTGGCTGATGGGGCTGGTATATCGGCATTATTCAGGAATCTGGAACTTGAGAATATTGGATTGCTGAAAAGAAAATCGAGCGCTTTGATGGCATGTTGGGAGTGGGTAGCTTCGGTAATTACGATCTTCTTACGATCATAAAGTTCAAGAATAGCTCGTGTTTTGTCGAGATTTTCCTGTGCCTGAATGACAACCGCATTAAGAAAGAATCGACACCAACCTGTCCAGTCTCGATCTCGCGAAATTGCTCGGAGTCTATCGTAATATTCATCGCGGTTTGATTCCAAATATGCGCTGAGATAAAACATAGGGCGAATCAGAGCATTCTTGGAGTAAAGGAACAATGGAACCATCATTCGACCCAAACGTCCGTTACCATCCAAGAACGGATGCAACGATTCGAATTCTGCATGTAATATGGCGAGTTGAACGAGTAGATCGGGTGCATCTTCGTGTATGTACTTCTCCCATGTACTCATGGCATCTGGAAGTAGTTCAGCCGAAATGGGAATAAATTCTGCTTCTTCTATTTTACTGCCAGGCTTACCAATGAAGTTTGCTAATCGTCGATATTCGCCGGGTGCTTTGCTATGTCCACGGACGCCAGATAAAAGAATTTTGTGCGAGTCTTTGAGAAGTCTTTGGGATAAGGGTAGGACTTTCAATTGGTTTACAGCATGATTAAGCGCCCTTCGATAATTTATGATTTCGAAGATGTCATCACGCTTCTTCTCAGAGTATTTGGCTGACTCACCTTCTGCTTCATACTTATAGACTTCACCCATGGTAGCTTGAGTTCCTTCAATTTTCGATGAAAGAACTGCTTCACGCGTGGTCAAGGGCGCTATCAAGATGTCTGGGTTTGGAATAGCTGCCAGCATACCGTCATAACGTGCGATTGCGGCATTGGCAGGCCCAATGAGCGGTATTAAGGATTTCCAGTCTATGTTTTCAGGCGGAAAACCGCCAAGATGGTAGTGTACGGGATTAGCCATGATTCAAATTCTTTCTTGCGTTTTTGAGCTTTAACTGATTTTTCTTGACAACCCGGATGCGAGGCGTTACCTTTGTCTTAGCAGATCGACGGACAAAATTCGGACTTGTGCCGTGTGACGACTCGCCGAAATCGAGGAGCCCTATATCCGCCGGTTTACTATTTTTGCCAATGACATAATGCTCGTCGTCTTCTCTCTGAAAGCCAAGCCCTGACTGAATTCTTAAGATTGAACGGATCAGTCACTTCCAAGAAGTCCCACCTCCCGAACCTTCCATCGTTATTGATTGCCGGAACCCACATATCGCTCATGGTTGCTCGTTTCGCCTCTTTGTCCCGGCGAGCCATTCCGCTTATCTCGACGATCAGGTTGAGAGGCTCCTCGCCACCATCCTTCAGCCGGACAATAAAGTCAGGGATGTAGCTCCGGTCACGCCCGCCCATTGTATAGGGGATAGTGAAACCGAGTCCCTCGTTCTTCACGTAGCAAATCACCTCGTCCATCGACTCCAGCGCCTCAGCGGCCTTCTGCTCCCAAGTCTCGGTATCAGCGACGACGTAGTTCAAGTGGCATTTCTCAGAGGTGGAATAGACGGCTTTGGCAGTCTGGAAGTTGACATAGCGTGTCGAGCCGGTCTTGTTAAAGGGATGAAGGATTGGAAGCAGGCGTTTCTCACCCTCGTAAGACTTCAGAATCGCATGGTACACCTTGTCTGCCGCCTCATGCGCCAGATCGGAAACGAGCAGCATCCCAAGATAGGTATCATCCTTGCGCTTGACGTATCCCTTCTCAATCCACTCCCGCACAATCTCAATCAGATCAGGCATGAACCAAGGCTGGATTCCTTTCTCCTCATCGAAGTAGTATTTGTGCAGAACAAGCTTGGCAACGGCGAAGACGATTTCTTGCTTTCGCTTCTGCATCAGGTCGTCGATTTCTCGCTTGAAGTTTTCCCCAAGGATAGAAGAAACCAGTGTATGGGTAGGGAAATCTTCGGGCGAAAGCGTTTGAGCAGAAGATTCGTCGAAAGTTGCCCGAAGCTTCTCGCGGGGCCATTGATAACGGTATCCGACGAGGCGGGGGAAGGATATTTCGGACTTTGATCTTTCCGACAGTGATTTAACGTGGTAAAGTTTGGGCGAAACGCCAATTGTACCCTCTCCTGAGAACCGGGCAAAGTTGAAAGGTACTCCATAGACCTCGGAATACTCCGGCTCGAACGATTCGAAGGAGACGCTCTTCCCATTCACTTCCATCGTCCGATTTACCGTGTGATGACTTCGCCTTCTGAGACCTCGACCAACAACCTGCTCACAAAGAAGCTGAGTTCCGAATGCTCGAACTCCGAGTATGTGGCTCACCGTCGTAGCATCCCATCCTTCCGTAAGCATTGAAACAGAGACGACACAGCGAATGTGCTCGCCGAGACGACCGGGCTTGCCGATGGTGTTAAGCACCTCGCGCAGGAGTTCCTTATCCTCGATCTTTTCCCCTCTTCGTCCGGGGAAGCGAGCGTAAAGTTCATCCTTGAAAGTCTCTATTTCACGCCCGGCAACCTTCTTAAACTCCGGTGACATTGCCTCATCTGATTCAAGCTGAGAGCTATCTATCAGAATCGTATAGGGACGTGAGCGCCATCTTTTGTTCTCCTCATTGCTGAACAGAGGCAGTTTGCCTGGCGCAACAATCGGCTCATTACGTTCATTGACGATCTGAGGTTGTTCCCATCCGGCGATGTGCTCATAGACAAGCTTGGAGACATTGGTATTATTACAAACGACGATAAAGACCGGCGGAGTTGATTCGCCTTCGCCGTCCCGTACTGACTCCCAAGCCTTGAAATGCTTCTCATAGTTGCTGTAAAGGGTGTGCAGACAAGCTTCAAGCTTGGAAGGAAGTTTCGGCTCAATCCACGTTCCCTCTTCCTTTGCCCGGCCATAGACAGGTAGCTCTCCTTTGATGTATGGCCAAACGTGGCGGAACATAGGCATATCGCTTTTCATGGCATTGTCTGCAACAGGAACACGAGGAACCTTGACGATACCGCTTTCGACTGCATCGACGAGCGAGAAGTCCGAAACCACCCAAGGGAATATCTTGCCCTCGCCATAACCGGATCCACGAAGAGTCTGCGGAGTGGCAGACAGGTCATAAACAGCCCTGATCCCAATCTTCTTACGAATAGCCATTAAGCCATTGATCCAGAGTGCCGCTCGTTCCCGATCCTCGCTCGCTTCGCTTCGCTCTTCCCTTGAGAGCTTTTCTTCGACTTGGTCTTTGGGCAGATAGCAATGATGAGCCTCATCATTGATAACGATGATGTCACGGGCTTTGCCGAGGTTTCGCATGACTCTCATCACCATCTGACCTTCAGTTTCCTTGAAGGGGTTTTCTTTCTTGCCTTTAGTGAGGACTTGTTTATTCAAACCGCTCGCGGGGGAGTTTTCCTTTAATCGGAATTGGTGATAGTTAATGACATCGATCCGGGCTCTCCAAAGTAGCTCTCTCAGGTCTTCTGGGACCAAATCCCACTTGGTGTAATAGTTATCAGGATCATTTGGTAGAAGAACGCGCAAGCGGTCTTTAATTGTGATACCGGGAGTGACTATCAGAAAGCAGGAGGAAAATCGTTTGTCTTGGGCATAGGTTAGTTTATTAAGAGCCTGCCAAGCTATCAGCATAGCCATGACAAGCGTCTTGCCAGCACCAGTTGCCATCTTCATTGCGATTCGTAAAGGCAGGTCAGGATTAAAGGATTGATTCGCTCTGCGAATCTCTTCGATGAGATCGTTCTTCCCTGCCTTGGGGGCAATCTCACTCAAATAGATTGCAGTCTCAATCGCTTCTAATTGGCAGAAGTAGAGTCGCTTGTTGTCCCTTCGTTGTTCAATATCTGTCCAGTGTTCGAGAAGTCGTCGAGTTATACGATTGGGAGCCGGGGTGTACTCGTTCCTTCGCCAAAGTCCAACTTGTGCTCGAACGTCGTTAATGAAGGGGAGTTCTTCTTCAATTTCAAGAAGAGTACCTTCAAAGCCAAGTTGCACTTGGTCACGACTCTTGCCTCTCGATTTAGGGAGTGGGATAGGAATACGATAGGTGCTGTTTCGCCTTCCTTCAAGGATCTCGTCGGTGATGCCGAGTTCGTTGAAGCGGAAGTGGAAACGAGGTTCCTCGTATGGTGAGTTAAGAATGGGATTGGTGATACGACCGGTACTAAGATCACTCATTGCGGGATTACCTTCAATTCAATACTAAAAGGCAATATAGCATTACCTTCAGTTTCTTGCAAGCAGAATGGTTGATTGACTAATCCATTAGTGGACGATTTTGGATAAAATGCACTTGACAAAAGTAAATCTGAGCATTATCTTGATGCAAGATAAGTATCCTTATCCTGCATCAACTGATTTTCACGGAGTCACAATGAACCCGGACAATTCGATGGTCGTATCTCGCCAAGGGGGGGGAGCGGTTCAACAAGCCGATAACGATCTCCACCTAATCGAACTTTGGCTTCATGGTCGGAGTCATCACACAAAGCGAGCCTATCTTGCCGAGGCGAGTCGTTTCCTGCATTTCGTTGGAAAGCCTCTTCCTGTTGTAAGGCTTGCAGACTTGCAGGCTTTCACTGACACCATCGAAGGAGAGCCTACTACCAAATCACGAGCCCTTGCCGCTGTTAAGAGTCTGCTTTCATTCGGGCATCGTCTTGGTTATCTTACATTCGATATTGGCAGGGCAGTCAAACTCCCGCCCTTGAAGAATCGCCTTGCTGAGAAAATACTCTCTGAGGATGAGGTTCACAAGATGCTCGCATTGGAACCAAGCAAACGGAACAGGGCTATTTTACGCCTTCTGTACAGCGCCGGATTGCGGGTAAGTGAATTATGCCACCTCGCATGGAAAGACGTTCAGGAGCGCAAGGAAACGGCTCAGATAACGATCTATGGCAAAGGATCGAAGACGAGGTTTATTCTGCTTTCAGAAGGAACTTGGAAAGAACTCAATGCCCTGAGAGACGGGAGCGACGGCGAGGCTTTTCTCTTTCATTCGTTCAATCGTAGGACTTCGACAAATGTCAATCAGGATGGTCGGATTGACGCTTCACAAGTGCTTAGGATTGTCCGGGCCGCCGCTATGCGTGCGGGAATCACCCGACCGGTTTCGCCACATTGGTTGAGACACGCTCACGCAACACATGCGCTCGACCGGGGAGCGCCAATCCATTTGGTGCAGGCAACGCTCGGACACTCTTCGACCGCGACGACCGGCAAGTATCTTCACGCTCGCCCCGAAGATAGTTCAAGCCGTTATTTAGGCATTTAAGTCAGACTTAACCAATTTCTCTGAGAATACAATGGCATCTCTTGAAGCTCGTAAAGTTAAGCACGGAACCACTTGGCGAGTCGTCTATTGGTGGCACGGCAAGCAGGAAAAGGTTCAAATCGGAATTACCTCGAAGCGCGTTGCTGAACAACAAAAAGCCAAGGTTGAAGCAATACTTGCAAACGACGAGAACCCAAAGCTCGCACGTAAGCGACCGAAAGCCGCTCTTCTCTCGGATTTGATCGTAAAGGATTCTGAGTGGTGTGAGTCCAGAAGACGGGCGAGAACCATTGAGGTTAACACTCAAGCGCTCAAGAAATTGCAGGAATACTCAGGAGACAAGCTAATTGAGAGCTTTGACCGGAGAGTGATGGATGGTTTTCTTACCTATCTACGAGACGAATGTAAGTATAGCCGCACGAGCATTAATATGTACCTTCGGCAAATTAAAGCTGTATTTCATCGGGCGGTCGAGGAGCATGGACTCTTAAAAGAACATCCGTTTCGCACCATAAAGCCATTTACTCAAGCCGAACCAGCTCGGAAAGCCTTGTTTCTCGATCAAGAGCAGATTAAGTTAATGCTCGCAGGGATTGAAGATCCTCATCTTGCAAGATTGATCCAGTTTTATCTTTGGACTGGTTGCAGAAGAACCGAAGCAACGGATTTGAAATGGAAAGACGTTGACCTTCCAAATGGGCAGGTTTACCTTGGTCAGAGTGATAGTAAGACAAAACTCCGAAGAGGATTTCCTCTAACAGATCGGTTAATCAGTCTATTGCAAGACCTGAAAGCGGACAGCGAAGGCAATGATTATGTCTTCTGGAGGTTTTCAAAGGATCCTCGAAGAGTCTCAAAGCGAGTTCGACAAATTCGTGAGAAGGCAGATGGTTTGCCTGACAATTTAACATTGCACACACTTCGACATACGTTTGCCTCGCATCTCATTATGAGTGGTGTTGACATCTCAACCGTAGCATCGTTATTGGGTCACTCTTCGACTCAGGTCACCGAACTATATTCCCACTTGCAGCCCGACCACCGTATGAAGGCGGCAGACCGTCTTCCATATTGAAAGATAAATGAATAAATTATTAATTCCATTTTATTGGTTTCTTAAACCGCCAATCGCTATTAAAGCGGCTATCATCGGCGCCGTTGCCCTTTTCTCTACTACATTTGTTATGTTGAGTGCACAAGTCTGGACATTTAAAAGTGCGACCATAATCCGACCAGTTGAGGTTCCCGAGTGGTTTTACAATTTACCATCAAATCCTGATGTCATTTATGGAACAGGATACGGGCAGAATGAGAGCCTACCAGACGCTATCGAAGAGTCCATCACTAATGCAAGAGCTGAAGCAGCAAAGTCGTTTGAATGTTTCATTAAATCTTCACAAAGGTTATTTACAGAAGACAAAGATAGGAGTCCTTCGCAAAAGACTTATTTTCAATCAGTCATAACTTCAACATGCAATATCAAATTGAAAGAAAGCAAGGTAATTAATACCAGCTCCTATTATCAGAACAATCAATACACGGCATTTGCCTTAATCTCTGTACTTCGTACGGACATAGTAGAAACTCCCGATGACTCAACTAACCAGGATGAAGTTGAGAGTGCATTTGAAAGACTCGATAGAGACCTCAAAGAATACGAAGAATGGAAAAGGATTCACGAAAACGATCAAAAGGATGAGGCAGAATAGTAACGAAGAATTTGTCAAAAGGATAGAGCTAAACCAACAGACAATCTGAGGGAACAATATGGGAACGTATGCTGTCAACACCGAGCGACTGAGATCGACGAAGAATGACGAAGAATAGCAAGATAACAAATTGTATTTATAGTGAATAATGGCAAATTCGACTTGTTTAGGATAGTCGAATAAATGCCATAAGTACTGCTTTGGGAGCAGGGGGTCGCTCGTTCAAATCGAGTCGCCCCGACTTAAAACCCGCCTTAATTGGCGGGTTTTTTATTGCCGAGATACATCACTCACAACAACCGAGCGAGTGGAGTGTCTCGCAACCAATAGTATTTCTTAACAAGCATTAAAGGATTTGCATTTTGGTGTGTAATGAGTTTATCTTATAATCATCCATGCGGAGAGGGCTTGTTCCTATCCAAGCCGCGATTCTCCCTTTCTAACCAAACTGCAACTTATCCTTTTGAAATTCGAGTTGTAATTGAAGCCGATCCCATTTCTCGACATTCTATTTACATTGACGTCACTTGCTTTGATTTTTGGTTGTCTTTCTTTACTATTAAAAGGTGAATTCAAGCCTTTTCTACGACTTGCCGGTTACGGCGCTATTGTATGTGCCCTTCAATTAATTATCATCGGTTGGTTGATCTATAGCTGGCCGTTCGGCAAGCTATTTGAGCGCTACATCACTCACGGCTTTATGTTGGTGCCGTATCTTATAAAAGAGTATTTCTAAGTATCTCAATAGCAACAACTTTTGAGATAAAGTTTCTTTGGAGTAAGAATGAAAATCATGCGACTTCTCGGCATACTCCTCCTACTGGGATTTGCCGGAAGTGGATTCGCCATCGTGCAATCAGACGTGGTTGGCTACTGGACACATGAATTCCGTCCCGGCTTTAACCTCGTTGCATTCCCGGTGCTTCCTGATACTCCGACATTACAGGAAGTTATCGGCGACAGACTCGGCGCGGTGGAGATTACCAGCTATGACTCCCAGCTTCGGAACTATCGTCGGTCAAGCTTCAGCCCGCAGACCGGTCTCTGGAGTGGAAATCTCTTCCTGCTCGGACGAGGAACCGCTTTCTGGGTTTATATTCCCGGCAACGAGTCGAAACGACTGGTGGGGACCGGTCATCCGGAAGTTTATACAAAATTCCGCTGGAGTCAGTTGCGACTTGGCTGGCAGTTTTACGCTCCGACTTTTGGCAAAGCTGAAAATCTAAGCGACCTGCCTCCTGTCGAATCGCGTGATCTTTTGCTCGGCTGGGATCCCAATCGTGAA
>Ga0172380_10009870_pt1 | contig 10099 bp, 7 predicted proteins | sample Leawe162metaG_FD_119747 | JGI IMG/M metagenome (GOLD analysis project Ga0172380, IMG submission 119747) | Leachate microbial communities from a municipal landfill in Southern Ontario, Canada - Leachate well 162 metaG | ecosystem: Engineered > Solid waste > Landfill > Unclassified | place...
GGAGGCAGGCACTGATCACAAAAGTCGGAACCCTCTGCCCGCTCCCCGATGCCGCCTGCATCGCGCTGGAGAACGCGGACTCGCTCACAGAGGCGGCACTGGATGAGCCGGAGGTGCAGCTCTTCTTCACCGAGCTCCCGCGGATGCTGGAGAACGGATTCGTGCTGGACCGCTTTACGGAAACTGTTCGCGCGCAGAGGGCGAGCGGTCTCGATCCCAAGAGCGCTGTGCGCTTTGCGGCACAACTCGTCTGCAACATCTACAGAGGAGAACTGATCCCGCTCAAGCCGGAAGAAGGCGGCCCGTTCTTTGATAAGAAGCCGTGGTGGTTCAGGGAAAACATCGACCTCACATCCATGCAGGATACCGAGGAGCAAGCACAGGAGCGGGAGGAGAAAAGCGAGTGTGCCATCCCCTTTGACGACGCAGGCAGGGCGTTGCTCCTCAAAATCGCGGAGGCGGGATCCTTCTCCACCGAGTATCTTTTGGAAACCTACCGCACGATCGGCCACAAGCTCGCGGCGATGGAAGGAGTGGGCGAGGACGTTGCCGTGGACCTCTGCAGTGAGGTGGTGTGGGAGTACGGCATCGGGAATCCATCTCGCGCTATCCGCACACTGGAGTACGCGGTCCTGCTCGCGGAAGAGACGCCTGCGGAACAACGCGCGGAAGTGCTGGAGGAATTGTTCCTGGGGCACGTCCTGCGTGAGCGTCCGGGAACGCCCATCATTGCCGCGCTGGAACCGGAGGATGCGAGCGTGGCCTTCCCCGGATTGCTGCCGCTCCTGCATTCCATACTGGGCAGAGACCGGATGGGAAAAACCAACTCCTCATTGCGAACATCAAGCCCGACCATGTGCGCGATCTTGATGCCCTCCTCAACACCACCCCGCAGAAGAAGCGTGCATGTGCCAGGATCGCCTCTGCCGCAGGCACAATGCACGAATATGAGCAGCACCGATTGCTGCCGCGCGCCAATGCGGGCGCCCCAAAGCTGAAGTTGCCTGCGCTGCAGGAGCAGAAGCTGCTGGGCGGCACCACGATCGCTCCGTTTACCGGCCTGCTCGGATTCTATAAACAGCTGCGCGAAGAGTGCGAAAGAGATTATGAGAGTGCCGTACTTCTCTACCTCTCCGTGTGCGCTCCGCGCATGCGCGATCCGCTGCGTCCGCCCAAGGGACTGCTCGGCCTGCTGCAGAAGTACCACAGCATTCCCGTGGTGACGCTGGAAGATATGGAAAAGGATCCCTTCCGGTCTACTCTCGACAGGAACAGAAGCCATTCCACGGAACGCTGCTGCGACCAGATCATGACACTCTCACATCTGCTGGATGCCATGGTCATGGGCGCCATCAGTGAGGAAGAGTTGGTGGAAACGCTCCGCTGGCTCACCGTGGATGCCACACCGGAAGAGCAGAAAGCATGCTGCTGGGACGCACACGAAGAGGGAAGACAATGGCGCACAAGACAGATCTACTCGCAGGATGACGAAGGGAAAGAAGTGGCCCACGTGGAGGAGCGGGACGAAGACTGGGAACTCAATTGTTTAATCCAAAATGCCATCGGAAAAGTGGAAGGCGCTGCACGGCAGAAGAGACTGCAGGCATTGGACGGCGTACTGGAAAACTGCGCAGTACTCACTCAAATTTCGGGCAGAGCCGGCGTCCCCCGCGAGGAAGTTCTCTCCATCCTGCACACGGGAATCCTCAAGTGGAAACAGGGGGCGCTTCCCGCATTCCATGACGAAGGAATGGAAAGCTGGATGCGCAACGAGCGCATCAATAGTCTCCAGATCTGCCTGGATGCAAGAATCATCGATTGTAAGGCGCTCCTCAAAGATTTCCGGCAGGCGATTGAGTGCGGCGAGAGCATCGTGGATCTGCTCGCTTCTCTGCCGGGCGCGGCCGAAGCGCTGCGGCGCACAAACGAGCGCATCCGGTTATTCTCGAGCCGCCTCGACATGCTCACCACGCCGGGCCGTGGTGACGACCGCTTCGCGCTCATCCGGCAGGAACTCAACTTGCTCCGCACGGAACTGAAGCGCGAGTACTGGGGAGGGGATATTCCCATTGTGTACGTGCTGCCGGACGTCGTGGACCGGCTTATCGCAACAACCGAAGTCCCCGCAGCAATGCAGCTGGAGAGTGCCATGCGCGCGGTGAATGAGGAGCTCCTGCCTGCCGAAACTCCCGCGGCACTGCTGCAGAGTGACATACCCGCAGGAGAGCAGCCGGAAGGCGGACAGCTGAGCACACAGCACATGCCGGATCAGATCTCCGACATTCTCTCTGCCACCCGCGGATCACTGAAGTCCCTCCCGCTCCTGTCCATTCCCGTGTACGCCGCACTCGCCCCATCGCGCACCAAGCGCTACTCCCGTGCGCGACTGAAGGAAGTGCAAACCGGAGAGCATTTGCTCAAACCCTCGCCCAAAGTGCTCGCGCTCGTCCATCGCTACGAAAAGATGCTGCGCGAGCAGGGGTCGGAAATGCGCGAGCAGATCCGCAGCTGGCGTCTGGCAGGTCGCGGTCTGCTGCCGGTGGGCGGGAAGGTGCACGTGGACGAGGCCTTCAAGGAGCAGAGTGTGACATTGCTCAGTGCGCTGGTCGGGGAGAATCAGTACGACGCTCACAGCGGATTCCACCTCATCCATGCCGCCCGATCGCTCCTGCTCCCGCCGCGCCCGTCGGTGGAGGAGTGGGAAACGGCCATCGCCGTGCTCATCCGGCAGAACGCCATCAGGGACCGCCACCCGCAGCTGCAGGTCGGGCTGCCGGGGCGCATCGTGCCGGAGCATTGCGGGCACTTGGCCGTCTCCTCACTGCTCACCACTCAGTGGAGCGCGCGCTTCACGGAAGACGCATTCATGAGCACGCATGATCACGCCACGGGCGCACGTATGGTCGCCTACGATGCCGGTGCCCCGAATGCCGCGCTGCCGTTCATGATGCGACGCGGAGATGCGAACCTGCTGGGCCGCACGGACGTCCTCGGCCGCCGCCATCCGGAAGACGCACGCACCATCCAGCTGGTGGGAACGGCGCTCGTCGATCTGCAGACGGGAGGCCCCTTTGCAGCGCTCGGTGAGGAGTACATCAGACGTCTGGAAGCCATTCTGGATCACTACGGCATCTCCGGCGTACTGAATGCGCCATGGGTGTTCCAGAGCGACCGGGAGAAGTATGAAAAAAACGACGCCGCCCATCTCGCCCATTTCCATGATGGCGTAAAACCCTGTCAGGACCTCTATTTTGACTGCGCAAAGCACTATCAGGAAAACGTGCGGCAACTGGGGCCGGAAGCCCCGCGGGAAGGTATCATCTTTGATGTCCGCTCAAATGTTGACTGGCTGCGACGGCAGGTGGAGACTCTGCAGCCACAGGTGATTGATTCCGATCCCCGGTACCGGGAACACCTGCGTTACCTCCTCCACGTCTAATCCCCCTCTCTCCCATGTGCGATTCTCACCGCGGATTCCGGAGTTCCCAAGAAGGCGGCGTGGCCGTCGCGGAACGACCGCGTCAGAGACGCAAAGATGTCCCGAAAACGCAAGAGGAGAGAACGGCAGAGATGCGGGCAATGCTGGCAATCACACAAGGAATCGCGCCGAGTGTGGACTCGGTGATCAATACGCGCACAGGAGATGAATATATTGTAACGCCGGAAGGTGAAACTGAATTTCACGGACCGGCAACGGAGAACGATTCTTCACAACGACTTCTGGACGCAGAAAAAAATGAATCGGGTGTTCACTCTGAGGCTACCGTGGGACGCACCAAAGAAGAAGTTCGCGCCACCGCAAAGGCGGCTCTGGCCGCACCCACACCTCCCGTTCAGGCTCCCGCCAAACAACCGGAGAAACCCCAAGCCGTCGCCGCACCGACACCCAAGCCCACCACGGCCCCACGGAAAGATCCTCCCAAGGCACCGGCAACTCCCATGAAAATGCCGCAACCGACTCCCGCACCGACGAAGAAGATACAGCCGTCAACAGTGGCGCAGAGCCCCGTCTACCACGCTGCGCCTCAACAGACGGAAACGCCGGAAGCACGCAAGCTCCGGCGGGTGACAGAGATGCTTACAAAGGTCCGCGAGAGAGAAGCACGAGGACCATTGAATTTTACGATGCTTCATCAGGTACTCAATGATTTCGTGAATCTCCTCGGAATCCCCATGATCATTGCCAGCGCATCGACGGCCAAGAAGAGGCAAATGGAAAATCGTGCGATGAGTGATCTGACACAGAAATTGCGGCAGCTCAAAATCGACGAAGCGCTCTGGCCGCGCTTTATGAAGCGTAATTGATCCGAATAACCCCCCTCTTCCCTCATCCCACCCTCTCCCATCCGACTGGAGAGGGTGGCGCTTTGCCACCGGCGGTCGCGACCGCTGTGGTTTTGCGCCGGGTGAGGGAAGAAAGGAGAAGCCTTTTTGGCTTGGCAAGGGGCTCCGCAGCCCATTCCTAAAATAGGCCATTTGTGGTACTATGTTCTGATACCCACTCCGAATCTCTTCCTATGGTTCTGCTCCTCTGTGGCGCCACCGAAATGTCCCGCGGCGTGATCGTCGATCAATTCCTGACGGATCATCCGGACTGGCGTCATCTGGCGCTGGAGGATTTGCAGGGAACCGAGGATCCCGATGACGTCATCGGAATGGGCGCGTTCTTCGCGCTGCTGGTCGCCTGCGAGTGCGCCAAAGACGCGCTCAAAGAAGGATTCAATGTGGTGATCACCTGCCCCTCCGCGGAGATGATCGACACGGTGCAGGAATCATTCCCCAAGGATCTCAAGTCCGTCTATCTGGGCAAAAGCCTGAAGGCACAAAAAATCTTCGACCATGCCATCGACACACGCCGCCAATCCGTCGGAGAGACGTGCTCCGTGCTCCATAAACTGGTGGCACGATAAGAGAGGGAAAAGCCGGAATGAATGTATCGTCAATCGGGTGACAATTTAATGACCGTATTGTGGTTACGGAGCGGAATCGTGCGTACAATAGACTTGCCATGAGGATTTCCCCCGGCTGACGATGAAAATACTTTTCACCCGCTTCCCACTGGTGAGTCGCTATGGCGGAGCGGAATTGCATACGCTGTCTCTGATGCAAGGACTCCTGAAGAGACGGCATGCAGTGGCCTTCCTCGGAAGCTGCCCGACGTTACTGCATATCTGCTGGGATAACAGCATTCCTGCGGCGGAGCTCTTCATCGGGGCGCCACCCGTCTCCAAGCGCTATGCCATCAGTTTTATGTGGAGGAAAAAGCAAATGCAGAAGAAGCTTGCCGCCGCTCTTGATGAACTCCATGACATTGATGCGATCGTGATGTTGAGTCTGTCTGAAAAGATTCTTTTGACTCCTCTCGCACTCGAACGCGGGCTCCGTGTGATCTGGTTGGAACATGACGGCATCGGCCGCTGGCTCACCAAAAACCCATGGCTCCCGCAGCTGAAAGAAATGGCCAAGAAGATCACGACTGTCGTCGTCTCTGATCTCAGCCGCGATTTGTACATCAAGCTCGGATGGCCCGCCGAACACGTCGTGAGCATCCCCAACGGCATCGATCTGGAACGCCTGCAGGAGTCGCTACCCACGGATGAAAACATCGACCTGACAGAGAAGAGTGAAGATGCGCTGCATGTGGGATGTATCGCACGACTGACGGAGGACAAAGGCATCGACCTTCTCATCGAGGCCATGACCGATCTCCCGCAAGTATCGCTCACCGTCGTCGGGAGCGGACGGGAGGAGAACTTTTTGCGGAAGCTCGTGGAAGGGTACGGACTCACCGATCGCGTGCGCATCATTCCGTCCGTAAGCAGCATCGGTCCTTTCTACCGCTCTCTCGATGCCTTCATCCTGCCCTCCCGCACACATGATCCCTTCGGCCTTGCGGCGGCGGAAGCGATGACACTTGGCATCCCGACGATCGTCACGGATGTCTGCGGCATCGCGCGGTTTTTGGAACCGGGTAAGGATGCCATCGTGGTGCGTCCGGACTCCTCAGGAGCCTTGCATGAGGCCATGCGCGCACTTCTCCAGCGCGACAAGCGCGCGGCCATCGCCCACAGCGGAAAATGTACGGCGAGGGAGAAGTTTTCGCTCGAGAGGATGATAGACGCGTATGAGATTCTTCTCGTGAAGAAATAAGATTAAGGTATTACAAACTGCTCACATCAATATTTCCTTCAACCTTAACCTTTTACCTTATCCTTCTTTCTATCGGCTATACTCCCCGCCACGATGCGACGAATTGTTTTAGCTGCGCTTCTCTGTTCATCGGCACTGATCTTCGGGATTGACCACGCGGGAGCCGCGGGTGCGCGGCCGAGGATTCTCACGCGCGCGGAGTGGGGTGCGGACGAGAGCCTTCTCTACGCGGATACAAAGGAACCCAAGCCCGCCGAAACGTTCGTCCCCGCGGATGAAGACACGGTGGTTCCCGAGCGTGTGAAGAACTGTGAGGAGGCGCAGCGAAAATACCCGACGGAATTCAAGGCGGCGCGCACCGTGACCACGGACGCGAGCGGCAGGAAACTCCGTTGGCCGCAGAGTTATTCCTCTTCGATCAAACTCATCGTCGTGCACCACACCGCCCAACTCCTCAAGGGAGACACCCGCACGCCTCTCGAGCGTGTCCGCGCGCTCTACCAGTACCACGCCGGCTCGCTCGGCTGGGGGGATATCGGCTATAACTACGTCATCGACGAGAACGGACAGATTTACGAAGGTCGTGCAGGCGGAGACAAGGTGATCGGCGGACATGCGTACTGCGCGAACGTGGGAACCGTCGGCGTCGCCCTCATCGGGAACTTCGAGCAGGAGGAGCCGTCACTCGATCAGACGCGCAGTCTTCAGTGGTTGATCGACGATCTGGCAAACCGCTACGGGCTCGACTTGGAGCACAACACCGTCTTCCACGGCAAATCCATGCCGGTGGTCGTGGGCCACCGCGATACCGTCTCCACGGCCTGCCCGGGATATTTCCTCTACGGCGTTCTGGATCAGATTCGCAGGAACGTGGTCACAGGCAATCTCACGGCTTCCGTGAATTTCCCGCCATCGCTCGACAAGAACTATGCGGACAAAACCGATGACCGGCGGACTCTGCGACTGAGAGCATTGAACCTGCAGCCCAATGACCCGACGCTCACTCCCATCGGCGATACCGCGGTGAGTATCCGGCCCGGCGGACAGGCGACCGTCTCGCTCCTGTTCCGCGCGGGAGGCATGGCCGTGCAACGACGCGCCCGCATCGCTTCGGTGATGCGCAGCTCCAACCGCATCGGCATCTGGCAACAGCTCGATAAGGATAATCAGCGCATCCGCGAGGAGATCTTCGCGCCGCGCCTGCTGCATGAAGGAGAAGTGGAAACCATCCGCCTCCGCTTTCAGGTTCCCAGTGAACCGGGAACGTACACGGTGGATATCGGACCCGTGACCTTCACGCTGAATGCGGAAGGACGCCGGACCCGCTCCCCGACCGGCGAGCCCGTGAGCATGAGCTTCTCAGCGAGTGACCGCGTCAATATCCCCACACCCGGCTCCCGGCGCAATTCTTCTGCTTCCTCTTCCCCCTCTGCTTCCTCTGTTTCCTCCCCCCTCATCCGCATCCGCCTCACCTCACGCGAGAAGCTCGGACAGACCTGCACATCCTACGACTTCACCGATCTCAGGCTCCGCTACCGCGGTGACATCACCTGCCAGATGATTGCAGGAAAGGCCGCGCTCATCGATGAGTTGCTGCTTGAGGATTATATCGCCGGACTGGGCGAAGAACCCGATACGGAGCCGTACGAGAAGCAACGCGCCTTCGCGATCGCCGCCCGGAGCTACGCCGTGTTCTATCTGGATGCCGAGCATCGCAAGTTCCCCGGCATGCCCTACGACGGCGATGATTCCCCCGCCACCTTCCAGCTCTATCAGGGGAAATACGCCGAGCGTACGAATCCCCAATGGGTGAAGGCGGTCGCAAGCACTACGGGGCAAGTCCTCACCAAGAACGGTGGGATTGTGAAGGCGGCATACTTCAGCAGTGACGATGGACGCACGCGCTCCCCTGCGGAGAACGGGTGGAACACTTTCCCGTTTGCGGAAGTTTTTGTGAGTAAGGATGACCCGTGGTGCAAGGGTCTCCCGATGGCGGGACACGGAGTCGGCATGTCCGGCTGCGGAGCCAAGGCACAGGCGCAGGAAGGGAAGAAAGCCGAGCAGATTCTGGAGTACTACTACGCAGGGACGAAGGTGGAACAGCTGGCACGGTAAAACATTTGTGCCGCGTAGCGGGGCAGAGATATCTCTGTCCGACGTGGAATCCTTCGGCTTGTCACCTACCTCAACCCATCCAGCCATATCGTCAGCGCCGAGAGAAATTCTTTGCGCTTAAACCGAACAACTTCCGGAAGTTCGCCGAGAAGTCTTTTCTTATGAGCTTCCACATCTTTTTCTGCAGGGAATATCTCCCCGGCCGTTATCGGCAGCCGCATGTCACTCCGACCATTCCAATCCTGTACCGGAAACCCGAATTTCCTGAGCGGCCGGTCAAAGATCGCATCAATAGTGACCCATTTCCCGTCGATCTTCACTTTGAGAAAATCATGAAAATCCGTGAGGACCACCGACTGAAATTCACAAAGCTCCTCCGGCCAGGGTAAAAGGGGGAACTTGGAGAAATCATGTTTGGCGAAAAAACTCTGCACCTCATAACCCAACCCCTCCAATAGGAGTTTCAGAAGAGCGTGTTTTCCGCTGCATGTGCCCTTCTTTGCCTTCAGAACTTCAAAAGGATCCCTCGATCCGATGTCCCCGTAAGGAATGTCTCTCACAAAATTGAAGATGCAAACTCTTGCCTTTGCGGGAGACAATTCACGGCACTCATCGAGGATTCTCCGGACCTCTGCTTGAGAAGATGGTTGCATCAGATGCCATCATACATGCATGGCCTCCGCTACGTCGCCGACCCGCGCCTCCTCTGCGTCAGCAACTCCTGCACACGCCGTTGGATATTGATCGGAAACTGCGGAGGGTCCAGCAATGTTGCCAGTTCCCCCCGCAATTTTTGGATCACCTGTTCCGGCAGAGCACCCGCCTGAAGCATCTCATGTGCCTTCGCGACTTCCTCTGCGTTGAGGTCATTCGCACACAACCTGTTCATGGAAAAATGGGGAAAGACGACTGTCAGCGTACCGCCGCAGCCTTCGCTCCATTGGTGCTCTTCTGTGTGGCCGCACTCACCGCCTTCAGAAGGTCATTGATGCGCGGCGTCTCCTCCCACTTCACCTTCAGATCCTCGCGACCCATGTGTCCGTACGCCGCGAGGTTACGATACTGCGGGCGGAGTAAGTCGAGGTCGCGGATGATGGACGCGGGCTTGAGATCGAAGACTTCCGTGACGGCCTGCTCGATGACGCGATCATCGAATGACCCCGTGCCGAAGGTATCCACGCGGATGGAGACGGGCGCCGCGACACCGATGGCGTACGCCACCTGCACCTCGCACTTCTTGGCCAGCCCCGCCTTCACCACGTGCTTGGCCACCCAGCGGGCCGCGTACGCAGCCGAGCGGTCCACCTTGCTCGGATCCTTGCCGGAGAACGCGCCACCGCCGTGACGGCCGTAGCCGCCGTACGTATCCACGATGATTTTGCGTCCAGTCAGACCGCAGTCTCCGGGAGGGCCGCCGACCACGAAGCGTCCCGTGGGATTGATGTGGTACTGCGTCCGCGCATCCAGATACTTGCCGCAGACCGGTTCGATCACATGCTTCTTCATGTCCGTACAGATCTGCTCATGTGATGCGGACTCCGCATGCTGCGTGGAGATGACGACGCACTGCACGCGCACGGGCTTGCCGTCATCGCCGTACTCCACCGTGACCTGACTCTTGCCGTCCGGACGAAGGTACGGAACCGTGCCGTTCTTGCGTACTTCCGCCAGACGCTTCACCAACTTATGGGAAAGTGAAATCGGGAGCGGCATGAGCTCCGGCGTCTCATCGCAGGCGAAGCCGAACATGAGGCCCTGATCACCTGCACCCTGTTCTTTCTTCTCGTTCTTGTCGCAGTCCACACCCAGCTGGATATCCGCGCTCTGCTCCCCA
>Ga0172380_10009871_pt1 | contig 10099 bp, 13 predicted proteins | sample Leawe162metaG_FD_119747 | JGI IMG/M metagenome (GOLD analysis project Ga0172380, IMG submission 119747) | Leachate microbial communities from a municipal landfill in Southern Ontario, Canada - Leachate well 162 metaG | ecosystem: Engineered > Solid waste > Landfill > Unclassified | place...
GATACCCCGGAGGGGCGGCGGGGGCGGATAAAGGGGCATAGGGCCCCGGCTACCAGGGTAATAGAGAAAACCTCCCAGGAGGGCACTAAGCCGGGATATACCCGGGCTACTTTCATTGTCTCAGAGGCCCTGCTGAGCAAGGTAAAGGGCTACGCCTACTGGGAGCGGCGGAGCATTAAGGCCGTAGTAGAGGAGGCCCTGGAGCAATACTTTAAAGACAAGCGGGTTAAGCCCGTACAGGAGGCTTAAGATGATAGAGGTAGACGGGATTAAGTTTTATACAATCCTAGACGCGGCTAAGCTAATGAACGTAACGCCTCAGACGGTCCGCAAGTACGTTAAGCTGGGGCGGCTCCGGGGCCAGCGGGTAGGTAGGCCCTTTCTAATCTCAGAGGGCAACCTGTTTAAGTTTATGGAGGGCGTAGACCATAACGCCCCGGCTCAGGCCGCTAAGTAATGCCCTCTAGGGACCAGGTATGGAGGCCGGGGTACGTACACGCCCCCGGGGGAAAGTAATGCTTATACTAATAGCAGAGCTGGGGGGCTTAGGGCATTTCCTACGCCCCGGGTATTTATTACCCGCTACCAGCTCCTACTACTGTAAAGCTTACATTACAGAAGTAGAGATACTAGGGGTAAACAGGGGTAGAACATGGTAGATACTAAGACTAAAGCCCGGTTTATTGAGCTCAGGGCTCAGGGCTGGAGCTACCAGCGGATAGCTAAGGATCTTAAGGTAGCTAAGCAGACGGTTATAGACTGGGGCCGGGAGCTCCAGGGAGAGGTAAACAGCCTGAGGGCGGTAGAGCTCGAGGCCCTACGGGAGCGGTACGGGCTACTCCAGGAGCATAGGGTAAAGACTTTCGGGGAGACCCTGGAGGCGATAAGGGCGGAGCTGGCTACCCGCAAGCTGGAGAGCCTGGAGACCGATAAGCTACTAGAGCTCCAGGCTAAATACCTCAGGCTCTTTAAAGAGGAGCCCGAGCTGGAGTTTATGAGCTCAGCCGAGATAGCAGAGGCTAAGACCCTGGAGAGCTGGGGGAGCCTGAGGCCCGGCAAGTAGAACCAAAAGCGGACCGAAAGTTTACCGGGTAAACATTGTAAACCCGATAAACAGAGGAGGCGGCGGACATGGGCGAAACAGAAAGCAAGGCCGAGAAAAGAGCAAAGGCTACAGCGGCTCGAGCGGGCCGGGGCTTAGCTAAAGTGCTGGGCGGTAGTGCCCGTAAACGGGCTATGCTTATGGTAGAGCATACGGCCCGGCTAAACATGGGGGCAAGGGTATGGCTAGGTCAGGATGAGCTTCATTACTTGCAAGAGAGCTTTAAAACCCCGGATGAACGGATACTGCTAAAAAGGCTCATGGAGGCGGAGGAGGCCCAGCGGCTCCAGCTCCTAGCGGCTCGAGCGGCCCTTAGTGAGCTTATGGAGTATGTAGAAAAATATGCGGGAAGCTGGACCCTAAAGAAAAACCTGGAGGCGATGACAATTAACTTAAATAATCTCCTGGATATATTCAATACCTCCAGGAGCCCTAAGATTAAGGTAAAGCAAATAGACGTATCTAAGCCGGGAGCCAACGAAAAGCTAATAAAAAAAAATAATCAATCAATTATAAATCAGAGATTTAAAGGGCTTCATCGAGAGGCTTTAAGAAAAATTTTAAATGAGTTTAAGGGGCCTCATTTTAAATTTAGGTTTAGCCTGGCAGATCCCCACAACCCCATAAAGCTAGATGAAAGCGGCGGGGGCCTTAATATAGACCGGGAGCTAGAGGATATTAGGGGGGAGTTATATAAAGCCCAGGACAAGCTTAAAACCATATTAAAGGTTAACCGGGATCTTTTGGCGGCACATAAGGTTAAAATTAAGCCTTATGAGGGGCTTATAAACGAGATAGACAAATACGCCGGGGTAATAGGTAGGCTTAGGGGGTTAGATATTAGGCCCTGGGAAAATGCAGAAATAAACCAGGCACTCTATAACCAGCTAGCGGCGAACATTAGCACGTGGAAGCCTGTAGGGAGAGGTAGGTAACATGGGAAGCGAAAAGAGACCCGGGGGAGTTGTAGCCCTGGTACAGCCCCAGCCCCCAGAGGTAGAACGGGGGTATACTAAATGGGGGCTACATTATATTAAAAGCAAATTCAGGGACCCGGCGCAAAAAGAACTACCCTTTGGAGAGATACTCAGGAGGGCCTCCGGGGAGGACGTACAGGAGACGGCCCAGGAGCCCGGGCAGGCAATACAGCCTAAGGCCGGGGCCTTAATAAAAGATTTTGGCATAGGCCTAACAGGGATAGAGCATAAGGTAGTAGAGGGCATTATTAAGCGGTTTAGTGAGCTGGATTACCGGGGAGACATAGAGCCCAAATCACTAGAGGCCGTCCGGATAGAAAAATACGGTAAGGACGGGGACCTCCCCCAGGCGGCCTACGCTAACATACAAGAGATACCAGTAATACGGCTAACGCAAAGGGGGCTACTAAAGTATGCCGGGCTTACGCCTAATGCAGGGACATTCGAGCGGGCAATAAAGGCTATAGATACTCTGAGGAGTAAGCAGTTTTTATTTTACTACAACCGCTTAGCGAAAAAAGACGGTAAGACCATACCTAATAAAAGGGGGGGCTATAAAATGGAGACGGTAGACGGGGTTATAGATACCCTGTTTACGATTAAGCCCATACGGGACCAGGATGGAGGCTTTCTTTACTATGAGATATACCCCTCTTTTATCTTTTTAGACCAGAGGGAAAATTACTTTCTTATGATACCCTGGGGCTGGAGAAAAGAGGTAGAGGGCCTGGTAGGGATAAAGCACACTAAGTACCTCTACCTATTCCTTACTTGGCTAATGGCTAACTTTGAAAGCATAAGGAGCAAAAACGATACCACGCTAAAGAGTAACGCTAACAGGCGGAGAAAAGGACTAAACCCCATGCCGCTTAAGCCTTATGCCATAAACAATAAATGGGAGACCATATCAGAGATACTAAAAATGCCTGAGACCATTTACAAGCGGAATAGAGCTAAAGCCCGGGCCATTTTAGATACGTGCTATGAGGCGGCTAAAACCCTGGGCTACCTAGACGGGTACAGGCGGGAGGGGCTCTATGATACCCTCTACCTTAAGGTAGAGAAATACTATACCCCAGGTAAAGAGCTCTCCAGGGGAGCACAAGCGGGATAGGTTTACAATGTTTACAGTGCTAACCAAAAGTTGCAAAAGTGCTAACCAAAAGTTGCAAAAGTGCTAACCAAAAGTTGCAAAAGTGCTAACCAAAAGTTGCAAGGCCATTTTAGAGACCCTTATAGGTAAAGGGTTTTGGGGATTGCCATTTCAGACACTTATATTAAAGATATAAGTAAGGGGCGAGGGAGTACGCTTACGCTCCCTCCCCGCCCTTAAGAAAAAGAGCCGGGCTCCAGCTCGAGGGCTACAGTTATACAATGGGGAAACAAAGAGACCCGGGCCCCTCCCGCCTGGGTTAGTTGCCTATGCTCGATATAAGTATCCCCCGCCTTATACCACGGGGGAAAAATCAGCCTTATTAGGGGATAGCACAATGCACAATAGATCCCTTGCCATAGCACAATGAACCGGATCCTGATTATATTATAATCAGAACCAATGATTCATTTTACCGCCCATATATGGAAAAGCCCATAAAAACGGGGGGCAAGTACCCTACACCTGGATTAGCCGCCCGTTTTAATAACGGGAAAAAAACAGGAATAGCCCCCGTAAATGAACGGTAAAATACGGTGAAATACGGCCTTTACCATGCTAGGGATTGCTAGGGTTTTTAGCTTAAAAAAAGCCAAAATAAGCCTATTCCCCCTGTTAACTTTTGTTAACATTAGAACCTGAGAAAACCTGAGTTTAGAACTAGATAAAACTTGACTTTTAAAAGCCCTAAAATATGGCAATAAATGGGCTTTAAGGCATAGGCGGCTACTACGGAAAACTACGGTTTTAGAACTAGGGAAAACTAGGGGCCCGGGAGCCTCTAAAATAGTGGCAAGTAGTGGCATTCCCCCGGTTAAAATAACCTATATCGCCCCCTCTGGGGTTAGCGTAAAATACGCTGATTTACGCCGGGATTACCAGCAAGCCTGGATAACCGCCCAGGGCTGGGTACTTAAGAAAACTTAAGGTTTAGATGTTAGTAAAAGTTAGTATTTTGGAGGCAACCAAAATAAGGAAATCCGATAGTACCAGGGCGTAAACCGCTACGCTCTTTACGCTGACACACTTCGGACCGCTACGCTGTCGGGTTTAAAATCCCTTATTTTGGGCTATATCGCCCATTTCCCCCGCTTAATCTATTTTAACCATGAGCCGCTATTAGAACCGCTCCGCCCCTCATATCCTCCAGTCTATCGGCTCTTTATAGAGCCGCTTAATAAACCGCTCTATGCCCTGTTATGCAGGGGTTAACTGGTAGCCCCCTACCATTACCGCCCCGTTAAATAAACCGGGAAAAACGGCGGGGAGGCAGTTTTAAAAACTAGATAAAACTAGACCAGGCAGGCGGGATAATGGCGGGGATTTTTTGCCATATTCCCATAAAAAGAGCCCGGCTTTAACAGCAAGCCTGCAAAATAGCCCGGGCCTGCTACCCTGGAGGGCTGGCAGGTCCTCTGCGAAAACCCCCAGCAAAGCTGGCATAGCTGGCAAGGGGTTTATAACTTAACGCCTATTGAGCATATTACACTAAGATAAAATTCCATGAGGTAAAGATTTTAGTTGACATTCTACAGGACACAGTTTATATTAAGTACATGGTAAACATTACTGAGTATAAGGGGGCCCAGGTAGAGACCATTACCGACCCGGCTATATCTCAGCTAATGGAGAGCTTTTTAGCCTCCCAGGACGTTAAGCCCAGCTCGAGGGCCTTATACGGGCGGACGCTGAAACAATACTTTAACTGGATAGGCCGGGAGCACAAGCGGCTACAGGACATAGCCCGGCCCGATATACTCCAGTATAAGCAAGCCCTGTTAGATAGCGGGCTTAGTACCCTTACGGCGGGATCCTACCTTACGGCGGTCCGCCGCTTCTATGAATGGGCGGAGGCTCAGAAATACTACCCTAACGTAGCTAAGGGGGTTAAGACCCCTAAGCGGTACAAGGGCTTTAAAAAAGACCCCCTAAGCATAGACCAGGTTAAACAGCTCCTCAGCTCCATAGAGACCGCTACCCCTCAGGGTAAAAGAGACTATGCCATTTTAAACCTACTCCTCAGGACGGGGCTAAGGACCATAGAGGCGGCCCGGGCTAACGTAGAGGACATTAGGCACAAGGCCGGGGAGACCGTTTTACATATCCAGGGCAAGGGGGAGACCGATAGGGAAAAGTACGTACTGCTAACAGAGAAAGCCTACAGGCCCATAGTAGAGTACCTGGAGGCCGTAAGTTTTCGTAAGGCAGGCGAGCCCCTATTTAGCTCTACCAGCAATAACAGCCGGGGAGGGAGACTTACTACCAGGGCCATAAGCGGGATAGCTAAAAAATACCTCCGGGGCATAGGGCTTAACAGCGGTAGGCTTACCGCCCATAGCCTTAGGCATACTGCCGGGGTAAACGTGATACGGGCGGGCGGAGACCTCTATGCCGCTCAGCTCTTTATGAGGCATGAGGATCCAGCTACTACCCAGCTCTACCTAAGGACCGTAGAGGAGGAGCTGAGGCTTAAAAACGCTCCAGAGAAATTACTGGACGCTATGTTTTAGGTAAGCATGGTAAACAGGGTAAACAAAACTTACAGGGTAAGCGGGGGATACCATGAATGAATTAAGGACGTTTTTAGAGCTCTGGGAAATACCCGTAACCCGTAGGAGCCTGGAGGTAAAGCTGGAGGAGCTACAGCATATATTTAAAGAGGAAATAGCCGCCCATAGGCAAGGGGCGGGTAAGATAGATGTACGCATTTTTATCAATACTGAAATGCCTACAGGCCCGGAGCCCATACAGTAGATAAGCATGGTAAACAAAGTAAGTAAAAGGCTACATAACAAGCGGGGGGTAGTGGGAGACGGTATGCTTTTAACTGATGAAATGATAAGGGCGGCGGCCCGGGATGAGGGCAATAGAAATATGCGGGCTCATGGGCGGCGGACCTGGAGCCGGGCGGATTATAACGTAGCGGCTAGGGCGTACAAGCGGCTAAGCTCCCAGCCTAAAACGGCATTACTCCCCGGGGGTAAGCATGAATGAATTAAAAGCCCCCAGGGGGAAAGCGGGCGGCGGTAGGCCCCCTACGGGCATAGCCCCCTCTAAGGCGGATCTAATTAAGCTTTATGTTAAGGGGGGTAAGTCTCTACGGGAGGTAGCGGAGGCTACCGGGGCCTCTAAGGATACGGTACAGCGGGCCCTTAAGCGGTACGGGATAGCCCTACGCCCGGCCCCCAGGCGGGCGGGGCTTAAGGACGTAAGCATTAAGCGGCTCGAGGCGGACGTTAAGGCTCAGGGGCTAAGGGCTACGGCCCGGACCCTGGGGGTAGACAAGCGGGCGGTAAGCTACCATTTAGGAAAGGCCCGTAAACAAAGGGGATAGGGGCGGGGAATGTCGCATAACTACTGTTATGTAAACCAAGTAAACAGAGTAAACATTGTAAACAGTATAACGGGGGTAATATGGTAGATATGGAGCGGATATACCAGGGGCTATATGATAGGCTACCTGAGGCCCTCCCGGAGTTTGGGTTTAGGGAGGAGGCTAAGGGCTACGTCTCTACTACCGGGGCTAAGATAACGGGGGAGAGCGGTAAGGCGGGTAAGGTTTACGTCTACAGGGATAGGCCCGGTATGCTTAAAGACTATACCCGGGGGGCTAAGTCTATATGGAATTATCTACAGGAGCGGGAGGGGCTCAGTAATGGGGAGACCCTTAAGCTTCTATCCCAGCTCTCAGGAGTACCGCTACCCGAAATTGCCCGGAGCCCGGAGGCCCTGGAGCGGCTCGAGCGGGAGAATAGGGCGGCCCAGGTATGGGAGGCCGCTAACGCCTTTCTAATGGAGGGCCTTAAGCTCCCAGAGGCCGGGGAGGTACTGGAGTACCTTAAGGGGCGGGGCTATGAGCCCTCAGAGATAGAGGCTATGGAGCTGGGGTATATTCCCTCCCAGGAGGCCCTTAAAAAGGCCGTAGGGGAGGACCTTAAGCTAAATCCCGATATAGGCAAAACCCATAGGCTAACCATACCCTATAAGGACCGCCGGGGGATACGTGGAATAGCGGTAAGGGATATTAAGGCGGTAGACGGCGGGGAGAAATACCGCTACTCTACCGGGCTCCAAAAAGCGGAGGCCCTGTTTAGCCTGAGCCGCTTAACTGGGGATAAAGACCTTACCATAGTAGAGGGGCTCCTGGATTGTCTCATAGCCCAGGTACGGGGCGTACCTAACGTAGCGGGCCTGGGAGGTACAAGCCTAAACGCTACCCAGATAGAGCAAGCGGTACGGGCTGGGGCTAAGCGGATAACCCTATGCTTAGACAATGATAACGCCGGGCGGGAGGCTACGCTTAGGGCCATAGATACCATTACCGCTACGGCCCCGGAGCTTAAGGTTTACGTAGCTCAGCTCCCAGAGGGAATTAAGGACCCGGACCAGGCCATAAAGGATCTAGGGGTAGACAAGTTTAAGGGCGTACTAAGCGGGGCCCAGCCGTTTTACTTTGCTAAGGCGGCGGCGGTATTAGCCAAGTACCCGGAGGACACTTATAAAAACCTGGATAGCATTTTAGAGGAGCTCCATAAGGTAGGCCTCCAGATAGCGGATCCTCAGGACCGGGATAGGTTTATTAAGCATATCGGGACCGCTACGGGCGGGGCCATTACCCCAGAGAGCTTTAAGCAAGTGGCGGACAAGCTCAGGGCGGACCAGGACCAGGCAAGGCAAAAAGAGCGGGCCGTAGCCCTCATGGGGAAAGCCCAGGCCCTTATAGCGGAGGGCAATACCCCCGGGGCTCTCGAGCTCCTGAGTAAGGGGGCCTGGGAGGTAAAGGCCAGCTCCGCCCGTAGCCTCATAGAGCCTTACAGCCTGAGGGAGGACTGGATACGGGAAATAACCGCTACGCCCGATAACCTGAGTACAGGCATAAAAGCCCTGGATGAAATAGCCCTTATACCCCAGGGGGCCATGACGCTAATAGCCGGGCGGCCCTCTCATGGTAAGAGTACGCTAATGTTTAACCTCCTCTTAAACATGGCGGAGCTCTACCCGGATAAGCGGTTTTATTTTTTCAGCTACGAGGAGGAGAAAAAGTTTATTTACCTTAAGCTCCTAAACATTGTAATAAACGAGGACCTCCATGCTACCCTGAGAGATTGCCCGGGATACGATGAAATAAAAACTAACCTGGAAATACTTAAGGCCTACTACAGAGACCCCAGGCTTATTAAAAAAGAGACTATAGGGGCGGGCCTGGATAAGCTTAACGGGCTGGTAGAGAGCGGGAGGCTTACGGTAATAGACCGGGGCTACAGCGTAGAGGCCCTCTCTAACCTGGTAGGGCATTTACATTTAGAGCATGGCAACCTGGGGGCCGTCTTTATTGATTATATCCAGCGTATGACAACTGAGGCGGAGACTGAGGGGAAGCGGGTAGAGATAGCTACTATTAGCCGTTCCATTGTACGGGATATAGCCATAGCTACCGGGCTCCCGGTTATAGTGGGGGCTCAGCTAAACAGGGCGGCGGCCCCCTCCGGGCAAACCACAAAAGCCGGGGAGCCTAAAGACGTTGGCAAGCGGCCTACCTTAGAAAACCTTAAAGAGGCGGGCAACCTGGAGGAGGACGCTAATACAGTAATAGCCCTCTATAACGCCTCTGTAGGTACAGATCCCCCTAAGGGCCGTAAGGTATGGCCTCAGGATATAGAGCTCGAGCTACATACCCTTAAGGTAAGGGAGGGGGAGCCTAATAAAAAGGCCTTGCTTAACTTTGATAGGTATACGGGCCGCATATCTAACCTGGGGATTAAAAAGTAATGGGAAAAATTGTAGCCGTAGCTAATCACAAGGGCGGGGTAGGTAAAACAGTCTCTACCGCTAACATAGGGGCCGGGCTCTGTATACTGGGTAAACATTGTTTACTGATAGACCTGGACCCCCAGGCAAGCCTTACTAAGAGCTTAGGCATAGGGGCCCCGGCTAAGACAATCTACGGGGCTCTCAGGGGCTCCTACGGGCTGGAGCCTGTAGCGATAAAGCCCGGGCTCGAGCTCATGCCCTCAGACCTGGACCTTAGCGGGGCGGAGGTAGAGCTTATAAATGAGACGGGCCGGGAGTACATACTAAGGGAGCTCCTGGATCCGCTCAGGGGGCGGTATGATTTTATCCTGATAGACACGCCCCCCAGCCTGGGGATACTAACGGTAAACGCCCTTACCGCCGCTCAGGAGGTTTACATACCGCTACAGGCGGAGTTTTTAGCCCTGCATGGATTAAGCAAGCTAACAGAGGTTATAGAGAAAATTAAAAAGCGGCTAAACCCGGGGCTCAGGATCGGCGGGGTTTTCCTAACCCAGTTTAACGCCCGCAAGGTCCTTAACCGAAATGTACTAGAGACGGTCCGGGGGCATTTCCAGGGGCGGCTATTCAATACCCAGATAAGGGATAACGTAGCCCTCTCAGAGGCCCCTTATGCCGGGGTAGACATTTTTACCTATAGCCATAAGAGCTACGGGGCGGAGGATTACCTAAGCCTCTGTAAAGAGATACTGGGACGGGGCGGGAAATGAGCAAAAGGGTTAGGGATAATACCTTAGGCCGGGTGAGAAAACGCCGTAGCGGGCCTCCTACGCATTCCCGTATAGCCCCTGAGGAGCTGGAGCGGCTAAAGCAAGGCTACGGCGGTTATAACTGGAGCTCAGAGATAAGAGACATATTAAGGAGGGCTAAGTAATGGCTAAAAAGAATTTCAGTAAGGGGCTGGACGCTCTCATAACCTCCCCGGGTAAGGATGATACCCCGGAGGGGCGGCGGGGGCGGATAAAGGGGCATAGGGCCCCGGCTACCAGGGTAATAGAGAAAACCTCCCAGGAGGGCACTAAGCCGGGATATACCCGGGCTACTTTCATTGTCTCA
>Ga0172380_10009872_pt1 | contig 10099 bp, 11 predicted proteins | sample Leawe162metaG_FD_119747 | JGI IMG/M metagenome (GOLD analysis project Ga0172380, IMG submission 119747) | Leachate microbial communities from a municipal landfill in Southern Ontario, Canada - Leachate well 162 metaG | ecosystem: Engineered > Solid waste > Landfill > Unclassified | place...
CTAATGGTGTACATAGTACACCTCAAGAAAAGTAACGACAACCGCTGGCATTCTCTGTCGCCACTCTGTCGCCATTTGGCCAAAAACAAAAAGGCCACTATTGCTAGTGGCCTTCGTAAGTCTTTTATTTTAATGGTGCCCGAGGCCGGAATCGAACCGGCACGACGCGAACGTCGAGGGATTTTAAATCAAAGAGCTTCGTTTGCATCTTATTGCATGAAATAGCAAACAGATGGAGCGAGTGACACCGCTAATTCACAACGAATGGCACCACGTCATAGGCCATCGCATACCGCTTATCACAGAATTCGCAAAGATGAGGGGGATCACCCCGACGATGCAATCCCGTGCAGACCCTCTTTCAGGTTCCATCTGTAACAGTCAACGTCAACTCAAGCGCAATGAATCCCCTTTGCGCATAAAGGAGAAAAGATAACGTCATGTTTTAACTAACGAAAATCACAAAGTGTAGGAATCCCATTGGGGATAGAAACTACTGTGTTACTGGCTCCACATTCTTATGGATAGACTCTTACAGGTCAGCTAACCTGACCTCACCACATCCCCCAAAAGACGCATGAAATGGAATTCTCGTCGCTCGCGGTATCTGTTCTGGCAACTTCTGGCTTGTTCTTGGGTCCGATTTTCTTATCTGTCGGGATCATCTTGTTAATAAGAAAAAGGCTTCGCTCACATAGGGTCAGCCCGTTGACCGCCGACCTGCTCAGGCCAGCGGGTCACACCCTGCAACAGCAAATCCAGGACCTGCAGATAGACCTCTTTTCCCAAATGCTATTCACGCCATTGACCATGATGATGATCGGGTTCTACCTCTTGTTACAGAGCTACATCGATAAGAGGGCTATGAGCACGACTGTGATGCTGATTTCCGGGGTCGTTATGCTGGGTCTCTTTATCTATGGCACAACCAAAACTTACAAAGTGGCCAACAAGGTTCAGCACCTCAAGCTGGGTTATTCCTGTGAACTGGCAGTGGGTCAGGAGTTGGACCAAATCGTTAGACCCCAACAGCACCCCTATCGGGTTTACCACGATATCCCGTTTGATGGATTCAATATCGACCATTTGATCATCTGCCCTAACGGGGTCTTTGTCATCGAGACTAAAGGCCGCTCCAAACCCATCAACAATGGAGAAAAACAGTTCAAGGTTCGGGTCGAAAATGATGCGCTTCACTTCCCAAACCATGTTGAAAAAGCGCCGCTCGAACAGGTCCGCCGTAACGTCACCACTGTGCGTAACTGGCTCAACAGTGCAACTGGGACCGAAGTCCCGGTAGGTGGAGTTCTGGTTCTGCCTGGCTGGTTTGTGGATTTACGCCAGAAGATCACCTTCCCCTACATCGTCAGTGCCGCTGCACTTCCCAAACAACTCCCCCAATTTAGAGCTGGCTCACTTGAACTGGCCCAGATCCAGGCCATCGCGCACCAGGTAGAGCAAAAAGTACGAGACGTCGCCAAGGCAGGCTAACAAGACTGTATTGCCGACTGATTTTGCATCAGTCGGCAATACAGTCTTGTTAGCCTGCCTTGAATTCCCCTCGGTTTGAGGCTTTTGGGGTATAGGGGAACACAGGGGGGATTCGCAGCGATGAATTTGAAGCCACCCATTGCGGGTAAAAAGCCAGCGGCGCTATTGTACTAATTCTTTTTTTGCACAAGGAGTGTACTCGATGTCTATCTCGCCCATGGATCTCGCTACTTATTACGGTGTCGATGACATTCCTGCAGCCCTATCGATAGGCGATAACCTCCATAGTTTGCTCGTAGCCATATTCAGGAATGAACCTCTGAATCCGCCCCGCTGTGACATTCTAGCCAGCTATGACCTTAACGCCTTGAGGGACTTTATCAACGGCGATATGACTCTCGCCGAGTTCAGGCGTCAATCCGCTGTAGAACAGGAGCAGCGCCGTTCTAAGTCTCTTTACTATAAGGGCCGAAAGATTGTGCATCGCTGCCAACCTTCAATCACGAAGCCCTTGGCTGCTCAGCCAGAAGACAAACCTAATATAGAAAAGACCAGTCAAAATCCCACTTGGGATTACCTGCAGAAATTTCGGATCAAAAATGGTCTGGCCGATGGCCAGAATTCTGTGTCCCTCCCTCCGCATGAACTGGCCAAACAATTCTGGGTGGATGATATCACCAGTGCGATCACGGGCGGTGCCAGGTTGCACAGCCTCCTTGTCGCTGCTGGACAAGGAGCGGCGATATCAGCAGCAAACAGACAATTTCTCTTGAACAGGGGGTTGAATGCCTTGCTGCGCTTCTTGACCGGTGAGCTATCCCAAGAGCAGTTCGACAAAAACGGGAAAGCGGAACAGGAGCAACGAAACGAGCTTGCGCAACAGAAACAACGCGAGATCGCCGCTCAGAAGGCCGCAGGTGAAGAACGTTATAAAGCCGAGCAGAAAGCCCGCATTGTGCGACTTGAGGCTGAGCGGATTCAGCGTGAGAGCGACCCCAAGTACATCGCGCGGATGAAGAACCAAGCACTCAGGGAGAAGTATGGTGTCACTGGATATGTCGAATCACACCACCTCAGACAACTAATGGCGATCCTTCTCAAGCTGGATGCAGGTACACGGCTACTAGAGACTGAAATCATCTGGCTCAAGAGCAATGGCCGTGAGTACGAGACAAAGGAGATTCTGCATACCTACAACCGACTCGAAGCGGATCACTGGCTAGCCGAGTACCGCAACAGCAAGAACCCATGGAGTGCAGTCAATGCCAGCGGACACTTGCGTAAATGCGCAGCATCGAATGAGGCGATTGCGCTGCTGAGTGCCATCCCAGCCAAGAGGCAGGGTCAGCCAAAGCTGAAATCAGCCATTCTCACCACGCATGGTGGTGCGATGCGTGACCATGGCGAACATACTGCCGCATTGCGCATGGGCGCTGAAGCTCACCGCCTTCAACCCAACAACTTTCGCCCCTGCACACTTCTTGGTGCAGTCTGTATCGAGCTTGGCAACATTAGTGAGGGACATGAGTGGTATTGCAAGGCGGAAGCCAGAGGTGCCGGTCGTGACAGTATTATGTCGGATGTCAGGTCGCTTCTTACCCGGATGACAGCAGATAAGCGTGAAGCAGTTATCGCAGAGCTGTTGCGCATTCATCCCGAACAGTATCGATGGCTAACTAAGTGGCGTCAGGCCAAGGCGTAACTGACATTATTGCTAGCAAACCGAGAGTGAATCGCAACCCGTCACAGCGGGGAAGTGTCTAGCTCACTGGTGGCGGCTCAAGAGTTCTGCCGGGCTCAGCAGATCATGGCAATGTAGTGGTGAGCGCTATATGCAGTAACACCAGCCTGCGTATCTACGGCGGATACGCTGGACGAGGTTTCCGTGAACCACTGACCAGAATTGAACAAGAGGCCTTTATGACACCTCTCTTTTACCGTAGCCTCCCTATTTGAGGCCGGTAAACGGGGTTTTGCAGTTAATGCCAAAGTCAATTGTTGTTGAGGATCCCCAACTGATTCATGCCGTGGCCGTAACCAATGCATCGAGCATGGGAGCAGGGATGCTGCGCTCCTGCTCTGCTGATTCGGCCCCAGAATGAGGCCCACCTAACTGGCACAACTACGAATGAGGGATTATCTCTCCCCTGGTGGTGAACTGCACAGGACGAGACTGAACGCGATAAACCCAAGAGCCTGAGTAACCCCATCCAGTGGGTGGATGACTATCAACACCCCACATCAACCAACTATCTACATGAGGTGTCACCTTGACCCATAAAACCCTGCTGCTCTCTGCACTGTCCTGTGCCGTCAGTCTCATTGCCTCACCGGCCATTGCCGCAAATACGGGCTTCAAAACCCTGACAGTCGGCCTGCCCATCACCACGCTCCAAGCGGTCAACGAAGGTCTGATACGCGACGACTGGCGCAGTGACATTGATGAAGATTTTCGCGGCAAACCCAAGGCGGGCGAGGGATTCTTAGGACGACCAGCTACGGGTGAGTTAAATCGCCCCGGCTTCTTTAGACACGTTTGAGCCGTTCGAAATATTGCTTTTCACACTCTACTGGCGATAGCCCATTGTTGAAACTGTGCCGGCGCTTGGGGTTGTAAAACATTTCAATGTAATCGAACACATCCTGTCGGGCTTCCTCGCGATCCGCATAGGTTCTACGTCGGATCCGCTCGCGTTTGAGGAGCTGGAAGAAACTCTCCGCCACCGCGTTATCATGACAATTGCCGCGTCTGCTCATGCTGGCCTTGAGCCGGTGCTCCCGCAAAAAATCTTGCCAGTCATAGCTGCTAAACTGGCTCCCTTGATCGGAATGAACCAGCACTTCCTGCTCGGGTCGCCGTCGCCACACCGCCATCAGTAACGCGCTGATGGCCAGCTCTCGGTCAATCCGTGGCCTCATTGACCAACCAATGACTTGTCGTGAGAACAAATCCAATACCGCGGCCAAATAGAGCCAGCCTTCATGGGTTCGGATATAAGTGATGTCCGTTACCCAGACCTTATTTGGCTCAGTCACATCGAACTGGCGTTCAAGATGATCCGGTGCAACGACCGTTGGCCGGCCACCATAATGACCGGGCCGGCGACGATCACCAGTTTGTGAACGTAAGCCTTCATGGCGCATTAATCGCGCCACTCGGTGTTTCCCACAGGTCTCGCCCATCTCTCGCAGGTCATCCCGGATCTTGCGATAACCATAGACGCCCCCCGCTTTCTAGCCAACATTGCTTGATCTGGCCCAGGAGGCGTTGGTCTTCCAGGGCTCGGGCAGATAAAGGCTGGTGCTGCCAGGCGTAATAACCGCTCGGGTGGACATTCATCATCCGACACAGTCTACGGATGGGATGTGTGGACGCGTGCTCCCGGATGAAGGCGTACCTTACCCTGACAGCTTGGCAAAGTACGCGGCGGCCTTTTTTAAGATATCTCGTTCATCGGTGACGCGGCGCAGTTCAGCCTTGAGGCGCCGAATTTCGGCCTGCTGGTTGGAGTCATGCTGTTGCTGCACTTCGGGCTGGCTGTAGCGTTTGATCCAGGCGTAGAGACTGTGGCTGGAAACACCAAGTCGCTCAGCGACCTCTGCCACTGGGTAATGGCGCTCAGTCACCTGCTTGACGGCGACCAGTTTGAATTCTTCCGTGTAACGTTGCTGCTTGCTCATAACACCTCCTGAATGACCTCAGTTTGAGGCTCTTGAGGTGTCTAGGAAAGAAGGGGCGATTCAGCTATGGAGCAACATGTGGTATTCGATAACTGGCAGCGAACGAACTGTCTGAAAACCCTCGATGACTGGGAGAACTGGGAGGATTACTTCGTCTGCAAGACGTCGATAAAAGGTTTACCAATGCGTATGACGGATGAGGGCTCGCTTGGCATCCTCAAGCGGGTTTTCCTGCGTGCTTATACCCAGTCCGCCTTCGGTATGACGAAAACGATGGGGTACGATGATCTGGCCGAATGGCTGACGGTCAATGGCTGCCCAACCAGCGTGGATGACTGCAAGTCCGCCAAACGCACCAAACTGGTCGGGCAGTGTGTACCGGTGACGACGCGCACCGTCCGCCTGGTGCGGGTGATCCTGCAAGAGTGCCCAGGGTTAGAGCTGGGGGCGCTGTTCAAGCCCGAGGACATGCCACAGCTCCAAAGCCGGTTGAATAACCCCAAGACCGAGATAGCGCAAATCACGCAGGATGCGCCGAGTCATGACGTGATAACCGACTGATTGATATAGCAATATCTGGTTGGTGTAATAAGGCGATTGGGGAAGCAACCATTATGTTGCTTCCCCTTCTCTTTTTACTGACACTGTGATGATGACGATGATCTGTCCAGAACACTAACCACCAGAGCCGTTTTAGACGACCGATTGCCGGTCAGTGTGCCCGTGGGCATGAATCGGATTGAATGGATTCACTAGGCCGGTGTCAGGTGATAACTAGATCTGTACAGTTAGACCTCACCAACACTGACCAAATTGACTAAGTCTGCTGGAATATTTCTTGGCCGAATAATTGAACCAAGTTTCTTTTGTAGAGCAGCTACAAGTAGCCAGACACTTAGTCGCATGTCTGTCATTACCATCATAAACTCCATCCGGTCGACTGACCACATATCGCCACCTTTGGCTGCCAACCTCTCAGCTACTGTGCAATATTTACTAAGAGTTGCAGTTATTTCTTGAACAAGAACCTCACAGGAAGGGTTTGCCCATACCCCCTTAGATGCTTCCATGATCGATTTTCTAGCCTCATAAAGGCTTTGCATGGCGTAATGTGGCGACTCATCCTCTCCACATGCATAGAACAACCGACGAGAGTCGATTTCAGTGACGATTCCATGAACACGGTTTAAATCGAGATCTTGAAGAGTGATGCCACCAAAACTGAAATTTCCGTTCGCAGCTGCTTGACGAAACGAAGCCACAAAATTTTTAAGCAGACCATCAGAGCGCGTACGAAGGTCAGCATCAGTGACGTTGGAATCAACATGGAAATTCCGAAGGCTCATAAATTCTCCTGTGAGGTCTAACGCCGCGCTCTGCGGCAAAATTGGAGCGTAGCGGAAAATTTGTCCGGCAGCAGCGCTTTGTTATGCCCTGACTGCATTCCAGTATTCTTCCTCTAGCCACTCACATAATTTCTCAACTTCAGAGATAACGGTGCTTAGTTTGGCTTCATCAACGAACACGTTAGGTGATAACCACCAAGACAGCTCTCCATTATCTGCTTCGATAATCCGTTGATCTGTTTCAGACACGAAGTATGGATTGGGGTATTTCTCCAAATCACTTTTTGAGTGGGTTGTCTGAAGCATAGTTAGCGCATCTGGATGCTGCCCTCTATTCCTCGCAAGTACAGCCTGTTCTATCAGTTCAAGGTCGGCAGGACATGCTGTTAGATCCAAGCCCACCTCCTCTAGTATTTCACGATATGCGTGAAACCAACCTTTATTATGCTTTCTTTTGTACTGGGGTTTACCTCGGCTCTCTAGCCTATATCGTACCCAATCATTCAAAAATAACTGTAATGAAGATGCCACCATTGATAGCGCAGTCAAACCAACCGACTCGAATCCTGTTCTTGCATCTTGCCATTCTTGCAAATATTGAGGCTCTCCAGACTCATCATAAACTGGAACAAAAGGAGATTCTTCATTTTCAATAGCCGAGATTAGGTGGATGAATGGCTTAGAGGCATTCTCGAAAAAATAAGTCGCGAACTTTAAGCGATCTTTAATAAAATATACGAGATCCAATAGTTTCTCCTAACGGCATAACGCCTGAATTAAGCCGAGTCGCGAAGCGGCTTCGGCTTGAATGAATTGTTAGGCGCCATCCGAGTTATCTATAGACCGCTCTGGTTGGGAGCCGCCTGTGTCGATAACGGCGATGCTGGCCGCCATGGCGAGAATACGCTCCAGCTCCGACGCCGTTAAACCCTCAGCGTGGATGGTTGTGTTGTCTTTAGTAGTAACGATGACCTTGCGGCTGGATCTGCTTTTGATGAAGGCAACGAGGACTGCCGCAAGCCCGGCCCACATTGAGGCAGCACCAATCGCCTGCGCAATCTCAATGACACCTGATGATGCCATTGGCACCCCTGAGCGCATCTCACGCATCTGGTACTTCACCTGATGTTCATTGAGAAGCTCAACAAACGGTCTAAAGCTGTCTTTGAATACGTGAGCTGGAAGTGTCGTCATTGGTGCTCCTTCGGCAGGTGATGGAAGACTGCATGTGGCGCCTAACGCCGTGCTCTGGGGCAAACCGAAGCGTAGCGTAGGTTTGTCCCTAGCAGCGCTTTGTTAGGGCCTTACTTGAATTTGGCGAGGTACCTTGAGAATACCCACCCTCTAATTCGAATTTCAGAATCTGGGTCACTCCACTCAACTAGAGTCCAGCTTTTTTGGCGGTCAATCACAATCACTGCATAACCGAAATGTAAGTATCCGACGGTTTCCGCTTTTCGAGATGCTGAATATCTGACATTGAGGACATCAGCTGAAACATACCGAAAGTCAGTTAGGACGCTATCATCAGCAGATGCCGCTACCTTCGACTCAATCTTTTTCGAAAGGGAGCGTTTATCTTCATTTAGGTAAGATTTGACGTGATAATCCACGACAGGATTTAGAAAGGATACTATAACGGCAATGATCAATGGGCATATAAACCACATCAATAGCTTTTGAATCGCCGGGTCCTTCTGCGCCCTGATTTCGTCGATCAGGTTATTCAAAGACTCTTCTAAAGAGCCTGATGGCTCTACCGAAGAATCATGAATCACTTGGTAAGAAAGACTTTGCAGCTCCGAAATCGCTAGTCTTTTCGATTCAAATGAAATCCGCCCATCTGCCTCAAATGACAGATTGTGGCCAATATCAAGCGCGACGTCCTTTATAAGCCTTAGTGAATCAATACTTGCGATAGCAGTTGAAAGATCTTTGAACGGGTTTTGGATCGCCGCGATCGATCCCCGAAATTCTTTGAGTGGATCGGCCATAACCGCCATCATTTTGCGATGTTCTTTCAGTGGATCGCTCAAAGCCGCCAACATCTCGCGATGCTCTTTCAGCGGATCTCCTAAGCCCGCCATCATCTCACGATGCTCCTTCAGGGAATCACCCAGGGCTGCCATCATTTCGCGATGTTCCTTCAATGGATCGCCTAGTGGAGACGCTAGGCGACGATATTCCTTTAACGGGTCTGAAGTAGCGCTTAATTGTTTGCGTATATTTCCCAATGGGTCATTGTCTTTTTTCATTAGTCTGCTCGTGACATGGCAGTGCTTGCAGAGTTCGATAGCCCTAACGTAGAAGTCACCGGCGTTGCGCGGCTTTATCGCGCAGCGTCCGTGTGGACTGCCGGGTTATGCGCTCAACCAATGGCGGCTCCAGCGGCAGCCCCCAGAATGGAAGTCACCAACGGATGTCCAAGGAATTTAGCAAGCAAGGACTTCGCTTCTTCTTTCTCTCCCGCGGTAGCGGCAGATGACTCAATCTGGTTCTTCAGCGCCTGGATTGAGTTAATGATGTTCTGGGTGTTGTAGTCGCCAATTTGTACGGATTGGGCTCCGTGAATCGTGATGTTGTGCGAAGGCTTCTGCTGCATTTGGCTTCCGCTCCATTTCTTGAACTTGATTTGATAATGCGATGGTATCGAATGCATCTTTTGAAAAAACGTTGCCTGAGTTACTTGGCTTCGTTCGTCCTTTCCGCTCGGCAGCGTTCTAAGAACTACATCACCTTCCTCAATGTCGGCTTTCGCGTCCCAGATGACGATTGTGCTACCGGCAAACGTAGCGTTGTATGGCCCAACCACAGAGCCATCGCTCTTCTCTACTCGTGCATCGTCTTTGGGGAAAGAGCTAAATGGATTCACATCGCCTCCTTAAGTGCATAACAGTGATTAGATGGACGGCGGCGCTAATCCGTTAACAGAGCCTTCCATATAACTCCGCCCCGCTTTCATCATCGCCAAGTAAATTCTCAATTAAATCATAACATTACCAGCAACCTATTGGTGGCTGAACGCATTTGTTTGACTACATCTTTTTGCGCTATCATTACCACTGTATAAAAAGTCAGTTGGTAAGCTATGGATGTGCCGCCAAACCTACGTGCACAAATCAGAACAGTGATGCGTAAGAATCCTACCATACCAACAGATTGAAACATTTAACATTTGCCATCATCACAGAATGAGCGATTACTCGACGGTGGCAGCTCTGTGCTGCGCAAATCGAGCCTGTTGCGTGTAAATAGGTATCCAAAAACCTAGATAGTCAGCCGGTTTCAGGCTTGGTGGAATAACGCCATTGGGGATACACACATGTCTGTCTTTCTCCCTCCCCGCCGATGACAAAAAACAAGCCTCCCAGCCACAGGCCCGGGGATACTTGTTTTGGGGGGGATGGGGGGTGAGAGGGACACCTGAAACAGACGAGGGATGAACTAACCTACTGAGCCGCTGACCGGTTTCGAGTTGGGTTAGTCCATGGCTCCTTGCCCTGCGTGGAAAGGTAAACACAGCAGCACCACTGCCAGTGCCGAACCGCCGCTGGTTCCTGTTCCTCTCCTGTCCGGTGAGA
>Ga0172380_10009873_pt1 | contig 10098 bp, 10 predicted proteins | sample Leawe162metaG_FD_119747 | JGI IMG/M metagenome (GOLD analysis project Ga0172380, IMG submission 119747) | Leachate microbial communities from a municipal landfill in Southern Ontario, Canada - Leachate well 162 metaG | ecosystem: Engineered > Solid waste > Landfill > Unclassified | place...
GTTCCCGACCGGCCCGGCTGTCGGCGGGGCGTTTCCCGCCGCGGCGCTGCGGGACCAGCACGGTGAGCCTGTACGTCTGCCCGACACCGCCAGCGGCCGACCGGCCCTGGTGGTCTTCCACCGATCGGCGCGCTGGTGCGCGTTCTGCCGCACCCAGTTGCTCCACCTGCAGCAGCACCTGCCCGCCTTCGAGGCTGCCGGGGTCGCCCTGTTCGCGGTGTCCTATGACTCTGTGCCCACGCTCGCGGAGTTCGCCGGGGAGCATGGCATCACGTATCCCCTGCTCTCCGACGAGGGATCGCACCTGATCCGACGCCTCGGGATCCTCAACGAGCTCGTACGCCCGGACGAGGACGTCTACGGCATCCCGTACCCCGGCGCATACGCGCTGTCTGCGTCCGGCCAGGTGCTGCGCAAGTACTTCTACCGCCACTACCGAGACCGCCCGTCGCCGCTTGGGATCCTCCGCGAGGCATTCGGCGCGGAGGTGGACCTGTCCGCCTGCACGGGTGCGGAGGTGGTGCAGGGCGGTTTGCGGGTGAGCGTGCGGCTGGCCGACAGCGTGCTGATCCCGCACCAGCACACACCGCTCTACATCGAGGTCACGCCCGCCCTCGCCTGCGAGGTGGAGGTGACCGGAGAAGGGCTGGAGGTTGGCGAGCCGGTACTCCTGGCCGCGCCCGGTGTCACCCGGTTCACGGTGCCGCTCCTCCTTCCAAGCCTTGACCAGGACACCGTCGATCTGGACGTGACGGTGACGCCTCGCGGGCAGTCGCCCGTGCGCCTTCCCCTCCGCCTGGCCGTGCCCGGCCTGAACCGTTCGACGCCCGCCCGCTGAGCCGCAGGAGGCCCCGATGCCACAGCAGGTGACCCACGTGGCCACGGACGACGCGCTGACCACGATCTACCGCCTGGGACACGACGAGGGTGAAGACGTGATCGCGGTGCGCGTCGCTGAACGCCTCGGCGTCACGAACCCCACGATCTCATCGACGCTAGGGCGGCTCGTGCGCGACGGGCTGATCGTGATCGGCGCCGGTAAGCGCATCTCGCTCACCCCCACCGGTACCACGCGGGCGGAGAGCATGATCCGGCGGCACCGGCTGGCGGAGTGCCTGCTGGTGAATGTGCTGGGTCTGGAGTGGTGGCGCGCCTACGAGGAGGCGCACCTGCTGGAGCACGCCATCTCGGCAGTCACCGAGCCGCTGATCCAGGCGTTCCTCGGTCACCCCACGCACTCGCCCTTCGGCTACCCGATCCCGGGAAACGCACCGGAGGGCCCTCTGCCGTCCGAGACGCTCATGGACGCCGCAACCGGCAGCATCGTGACGATCGACCGGGTGTTCGAGGAGTCCGAAGACCTGCTCCAGTTCTTCCAGGAGTCCGGCATTCGCGCCGGGGTGAATTGCGCCGTGGTCGAACATGCCCCGGCCCGCGGCACCGTGACCGTCGCCGTTGGCGAACGCGAGGTGGTGATGGGGCTGCAGCCCGCCTCGCGCGTCTGGATCACCCGAACCACCGACCGCTGACCCCGCAGGGCACGGGGCCGGCCCGGCCCTGCTTCGCGCTGGGACGGCCCCTTCGACGCGCGCGCCCCCGAACGTACCACTGGCTCCCGGCAACCCACGACTATCGGCACGTCGCCCGGTTTCAACATCGGGAGAAATCTTCGAACACCCTTCAGAACGGACAAATCTGACCGATAACTAGGGAGAACCGGCTAAGTGGGAGGGGATCCGCCATGCCGTGGGCAGCGAAGCCATTGTCTCAGTTCAGCCGCATCACCTTGATGCCGTCGAACATCACGTCCATCACGACAAAGAAGAGTGGCAAGACGGGCCCAGGCAGGCCGGGAACCACCTTCCTGCAGCCGGAGCCACCGGCTCCAGGCCACACGTCCTCGACGAACTTCGGGAGGGGATGGGGGAAGGGACGCGGGCCCGCTCACCCCAACCCGGCGTCACCACCGACCGCCTCAGGGGGTGGTGGGACGGCCTCCGGTGACTCGACGGCGCCCGACCCCACGTCCGGCACCGGTGTTACCGACCCGGACAACGCCAACCCATCGGACGAGGACGTCAACGCCACCGAAGCGAGTGCGTCGAACGGCAACGCCGGTGCCTCGAACGGGAACGCCAGCAACGCCAGCGCCTCGAGCGGGAGCAACGGCAACGCCGGGGCTTCGAACGGGAACAGCGGCAACGCCGGGGCCTCGAACGGGAATGCCGGTGGCGGGAACTCAGGCCTTCCGTGGGTAGACCCGCTCGCGACCGTGCCCGCAGGCATGACCGTCGTGACATGGACGCCCCCCGGCCTCGCCCGCAAGATCGCGGAGGATGGCGGCCTGACGCCGGACCTCACCGACAGCCTGACGGCGGACTTCGGCCCGACGGGCCTCGCGGGCGAACCGACGGATGACTTCAGCCTGCCGGCCGGCCTGCGACAGAACGTCGAACGCCGGTCGGTCATCCTGAGTCGGGAGCAAAGCACCCTGGCCCCGCTGGCGAATCCTCGGACGGCACTCCGGCTGCAGATGCAGCGGGCGGCGGCCCGATATGCAGCGATGAGCGTGTCGACGCAGTTCGCCACCGCGCAGAACGAACGCGCGATCAACGCCGCGCGTTCCGGCCCGGCGCCGGTGAAGATCTTCCTCGGGTGGCTGCGGATCAAGTAGCGACGCAACCCACCGCCCGAGAACGATCGAGACTCACGAGCAGGCCCCGGCGAACGCCGGGGCCTTCCTGCAACTGCGCGAGGTCGGACCTGCCCTCAGTGAGTCCGTCCGGTGACGACGCCTCAGCGAGCGGTGCGTCCACCGTGCAGCGCGTGGTGATCATCATTGCGCTGCGTGGCTTCGCCCGGCACGAACTTGTAGCCGTAGTGGCGCACCGTGAGCAGGTGGGCCGGACGAGAGGGTTCGTCCTCCAGCTTCTGGCGCAGCCAGTGCATGTGCACATCCACCGTCCGCGTCTCGCCCTCGTAGTTGTAGCCCCACACCGATTCCAGGATCTGGTCGCGGGTACACACCTGGTTCGGGTGCCGCACGAGGTAGGCGAGGAGCTCGAACTCCTTCGGTGCGAGCGTCACCGGCACGCCGTCCTTCAGCACCTCGTGTCGCTCCGTGTCGATCTCGATGGACCCGGTGCGCTCCGCGGAGCGGGAGGGACGGGCAGGCGCGGATGTCGTGGGCGTGGTCGCACCGCGCCGGAGCGCGACCTGGACACGGGCCATCAACTCCCGCACGGAGAACGGCTTGGTCATGTAGTCGTCCGCGCCGAGGTCAAAGCCGGTGATGCGGTCCGGCTCCGAGTCGCGCGCGCTGATCACGATGACCGGGACGGACGCCTCGTCACGCACGATCCGCAGGAAGTCGAGCCCGGGGAGTCCAGGCAGCATCAGGTCGAGGATGATCAGGTCAGGGTTGGACGAGCGGAAATGCTCCAGCGCCGCCACACCATCGCCGACTGCGTCGACCTGGTGCCCGGCGCGCGTCAACTGGTACGACACCACCTCCCGGATTGCGGTGTCGTCCTCGACCACCATCACGTCAGCCACTGGCACACTCCACGTCGACCGAGTTGCATCGATCTGAGTGAAGGGGTGCCCGGTTAGAGCACGGTTAAGGAAGCGAGGGCGCAGACGGTCCGTGCCCGCGCAGGCAGCGGTCAGACCAGCAGGCGGTGTCGGATCGCCTCAGTGACTTCCGGCGCGACACCGGCATCGGCCAGGTACGCCGCCGGCGAGCCGTACCGTTCGCGAAGCCCTGCCAGTGTGATCCGCATCACCGCCGCCGGGGTCGGTGGCGATTCCGTGGACACCGCAACGCCGGGGCCGAAGACGGCGCGCATACGCTCCAGCCGTGCCTCCGGGAAGCGCAGGTACTGTTCCGTTAACTGGTAATCGGCGGCGATCACCTCATCGTCCACCCCGACGAGGCTCAACAGCAGGCCGGCGATCAAGCCGGTACGATCGCGGCCGGCGGTGCAATGAAAGACGACGGCGTGCGTGTCCGCCTCCGCGATCTCCGTGAACGCGCGGCGTACGGAGGAGGTGCCCCGCTCCAGCCATGCCAGGTACTGCTCTGCGAAGGCGGCATGGTCGTGCACGGATGGCGTGGGGACCGGTACCGGAGCCGCCGCCGATGAACCCGGCTCGGCCTCCGGGAAGAACCCGACGTGGTGCCACTCCACCCCGTGTTGCGTGAGCGGGGTCCCGCCGAACGCCTCTAACTCTCGGGCCGAGCGGAGGTCGAGTACCTCTCCGAGCCCAAGGGCGAGCAGCCGAGCGATATCGTCTGGCGTCAGATCCTGCAGTGCGTCCGAGCGAAAGACCAGGCCGCGCCGCACCGAGTGGCCGGACGTGGTCAGGTAGCCTCCCACGTCCCGGAAGTTCGTCGCACCCTCCAACAGGACCAGCCGGTCTACCTCGTGCGTGTGTCCATCGGCCATCGGGCTCACCTCCTGCCCCACAGCCATCGTGACGGCGACACGTTAGCCGCCCGTTTACTGCTCGCCGAGGCGAATCGAGTAGACAACGCCGTCGCGCCCACCAAGGAAGGCCAGGCCCGCTGGAGCATCGATGAGGGGCGTCGCCTGGACCGGATCGTTCGTGCGAAAGCGCCACAGCCGCTCGCCCGTGGCGAGGTCGATCCCGTGCACTTCGCCCGTGTGGAGGCCCGCGAGGACGAGCGACCCGCCGGCACCGAATGAGACGACCAGCGCCTGCGCCGTGTAGCGCCAGCGCACCTCGCCCGTCTCAACATCCACGGCCAGGAGGTCCGGGCTGGCGTCGGCCAGCAGGATGTCGCCGATGTGCACCATCGGCAGCCGCGTCGGCTCCCCGGTCTGCACCTTCCACCGTTCACGCGCATCCGGGCCGAATGCGACCAGTCCCGACCGCGGCCCGGCGAAGACCATGCCGCCCGACTCCAGGACCGGCCCCCCGAAGTCACCGTCGAGCGATACTTGCTCGAGAATCCCGCCGGAGCCTGGCTCCAGGGTGGTCATTCGTCCACCGATGTCCCCTGCCACCACCAGGCCGTCGATCTCCGCCAGGTCGGCCTCCACCAGCCCGGGCATCACCGTCCGCCAGCGCTCATCCCCCGTCGCGGCCTCAAACGCCACGACCTCTCCGTCTCGTGTGGAGAGGATCACCAGGTCGCCCAGCAGGAGCGGTGCGGTGTTCAGCCGTCCCGGCCCGGTCGACCACGTCGGTGCTCCGGTCCGCTGGTCAAACGCGGACAGAGCACCTTCGTCCGTGCGGACATAGATGCGATCCTCGTCGACCCGGATCTCGCCACGAGGTGGGGACGGGAGCGGCGACCGCCACGCCACGGCGCCACCCAGCCGATCCACCGCGAGCAGTTCGCCCGCCTCCGTGCCTGCGAGGATCGTGTCTCCGTGCATCGTCAGCCCGGCCGTCACCGGGCTGCCGAGATCCAGTCGCCACGCCGTCGGCGGTGCGCCGTCCCGCGATAGCACGAGGGCGGTCGCGAGCATGGCGACGCACAGCACCGCCACCACGATCACGGTCTCCCGAATACTGACCTGTCCCATCCGCTGAGCATCCCGGCCCGTGTCGGCGGCGTCCTTAACCGCACGGGAATCCGCGATGGCGTTCCTTAACCCGGCTTTGCCGTGGCCCTGATCTCCCGTTGATCTGGCGAGGGCGACACCGTGCCATCTTCAACACGTCGGGTGCGGCCGGCGTCGGATCGCGTCGCGCCCCTCCCCGCTCAAGCAAGCACGAGTCGCGCAGGCCCATCGGGCAGCGACGAGAGGCAAAGCCCATGCTGAAGATCCGGAATCTGAGCCACGTCTACCCGAATGGTTACCAGGCGTTGAAGTCCGTGGACTTCTCGCTACAGCAGGGCGAGGTGGTCGCGATCATCGGGCGCTCCGGCGCCGGGAAGTCCACCCTCCTGAGATGCATCAACGGCCTGGAGCGGGCCGCCTCCGGCACGCTGGAGGTCGACGGCGTCGACCTCATGCACGCAGGCGGCGCGGAGGTCCGAGCCCTCCAGTCCCGCATCGGCTTCATCTGGCAGGAATACAACCTCATCGAGCGCATCTCGGTGATGAACAACGTCCTCGCGGGACGCCTCGGCCGGAACCAGAGCCAGGCGACGTGGGCGTTCCACTTCACGAAGGCGGACCGGGAGATCGCGGTCGAAGCGCTGGAGCGGGTGAACATGCTCCACCGGGCGCACTTCCGCGCCGACCGTCTGTCGGGTGGCGAGAAGCAGCGCGTGGGCATCGCCCGCGCCATCGCGCAGCAGCCCTCTCTCATCCTCGCGGACGAGCCGGTCGCGAGCCTGGACCCCGAACTCGCCGAGCAGGTGATGGCGGACCTCGTACGCGTCGCCCGCGAGACTGGCGTTGCGACGCTGATCAACATCCACGACGTGGAACTCGCGACACAGTTCTGCGACCGCATCGTCGGCATCGCGCAGGGCACGGTGGTCTACGACGGCCCGGTGGACGGGCTCACGGACGACGTCCTGAACCGCACCTACCGCTTCGACCGGGCCCCGAAGGTGTACGGGCGCACCATCCTGCGGGAGGCCGCCCGTGCCGCCACCCACATGGACGAGGAAGCCGAGCGCCTGCTCCGGCAGGCGGAGCGCCGCGTGGAGACGAACGTCTAATGGCAGCCACTCCGACCGCCAACCGCCCACTCACGACAACCTCTGAGGTCGACCGCAACGACCTCCTCCGCATGTGGCCGAAGGTCACCGGGGGCATGATCGGCACCGCCGCCGTGCTCGTGCTGGTCTACCTCTGGGGCGTCGCCGGGACGAACGCGTCCCCTGGCACCCTGATCGGTGGCATCCCGAACATCTGGGACTTCGTGACCAGGATGTTCCCGCCGGCGTTCGACACGGAGCAGGAGGTCCTGAAGACGCCGGCCATCGACCTGGTGTTCTTCACGGTCCCGCGCGTGGGCTTCGAGAGCGTCACGTTCGCGATGCCGACGATCCTCTTCGCCATCATCGAGACGGTGCAGATGGCGATCATCGGCACCAGCCTCGCGATCGTCATCTCCATCCCGTTCGCGCTCCTGGCGGCGCGCAACATCTCGCCACACCCGTGGGTCTACCAGGTGTCGCGGATGCTGCTGAACTGGAATCGGGCGATCCCCGACATCATCTTCGCGCTGATCTTCGTCGCGGCGGTCGGCCTCGGCCCGTTCGGCGGTGTGTTGGCGCTCGCCATTGGCTCCATCGGCTTCATGGGCAAGGTCTACGCCGAGGCGATCGAGGCGATCGACCCGCAGCAGGTGAAGGCAATCCAGGCGACGGGCGCCAACCGCGTGCAGACGATCTTCTACGCCGTCTTCCCGCAGGCGATGCCCATGGTCACGTCCTACTCGCTGCTGCTCTTCGAGTCGAACGTGCGCTCCGCCACCATCCTCGGCCTCGTCGGCGCGGGTGGCGTCGGCTTCACCATCACCAAGTACATGTCGCTGTTCCAGTACGACAAGTTGCTGGGCGCCCTGATCTTCATCGTGCTCATGGTCACCATCGTTGACCGGGTGAGCGCGTGGCTCCGGGGCAAGCTCATTTAATCGCGACCGTACGCCCGCTCCCTCCCCGGGGCGGGCGTTGGTTCATCTAGAGGGACACGGATCACACCCGAATGGGAGACAAGCGGATGAAGCACACCTGGCGTAAAGCGCTGCTGGCACTGGCCGGTACCGCGCTCGTCCTGACCGCAGCATGCGGATCGGACGAAGACACGAGCACGGCAACCCCGGCCGCCAGCGGAGGCGCTGCGGTGGCGGCGACCGCCACCGCGACCGAGGACCCGAAGGCTGACTGGCCGGAGGAGATCCGCCTGGGCTTCTTCGGCGGCGACGACGCCGAGGAAGTCCTCGAGCGCGTCGAGCCGATGCGCGTGTACCTGGAGGAGACGCTGGGCCGCCCGGTCACGATCTTCACCGGCACCTCGTACGGCGCCGTCATCGAGGCGATGCGCGCCGAGCGCGTGGAGGGCATGCTCGTCGGCCCGTTCGCATACGTCCTGGCCGTCCAAGAAGCGGGCGCCGAGGCCCTGGCCGTCAGCATCTCCTGCTCCTCCAGCGAGGACCCGTGCCAGGTTGTTGAGCGCGCGCCGCACTACTTCAGCGTGATCATGGCGAAGAAGGGCAGCGGCATCGAGAGCATCGAGGACCTGCGGGGCGCTGACTTCGCGTTCGTCGACCCGGCATCCACGTCCGGGCACCTGGCCCCGAAGACCCTCCTGATCCAGGAGGGGATCGACCCCGACACCGAGATGTCCACGGTCTTCGCCGGCAGTCACCCCACGGCCGTCCTCGCCCTGGAGAACGACAGCGTGGTGGCGGCGGCAACGCACGAGAACAACCTCCTGAACCTCATCAACGAGGGCCAGGTGGAGGCCTGCTTCTACGAGGACGGCATCGCCAACCGAGGCACGCCGCGCACGGCCGAAGAGATCAAGGCCACGTACGACGCGTGCGAGGACGGCAAGATCGTCATCCTCGCGCAGACGGCCCCGATCCCGAACACCCCGTTCGCGGTCCGGAGCAGCCTGCCCGAGTCGCTGAAGACCGCGATGAAGGACGCGCTGCTGGCCATCCAGAACGACCCTGAGGCCGTGGCCCTGGATCGCCGCTGGTTCGTGGATCCGAGCGAGGAACTCGGCCTGGAGTCGCTGGACCAGTACTACAACTCGCTCCGCGACATCGCGAAGCTGCTGGACCTCGACCTCAAGGAACTGGCCGAGAGCTAGCACCACTCAGTCCCGAACGGCGAGCCACTCCGCAAGGCCGCCAACGGATCAGAAGAGGCCCGGCGCCCCCCGCCGGGCCTCTTCGCGTCCCTGCACCCGTGACATCCCGCGCACCGAGGTGATCCGATCCCGCGCTCTTGAACTGCTCCTAACCCGTCCCTAATCGATTCGGATCGTCTCGTCCCTACGGTCTCTTCACACGAGATCCGGCGGCCCACACGGGCCGCTCACACCTCCCCAGGGAGCATTCATGGACCGAGAGGCACGCTTCGAGGCGATCGCCTGCGCCGACCCGGAACGCCTGGTCGTGATCGCGGACGAAGTCTTGGAAACGCTGGACGTAGAAGTCACGCGCGGCCCCACCGTGGGCCTGCTGATGGTGCGGGTGGAAGAGCCGCTGGAACGGCTCCCCTTCAACTTCGCGGAGGTCACCGTCTCCGAGGCGGAGGTCGCCGTGGGTGCGCACCGCGGCTACGCGATGGTCATGGGCAAGTCGCTGGAGCGCGCCCTCGCCGGCGCCGTGGTAGACGCGGCGCTCGAGGCCGGGCACCCGCTATCCCCGCGCATCGAGGCGTTCCTGGCGGAGGCGCAGGACGCCGCCGACCAGGCATGGACCGACCGCTGGTCCGTCATCGCCCCCACCCGCGTGCGATTCGAGGACGTGACATGACCTCTGTCCCCCAGATCACCCAGACCGCGGACCTGGAGCAGCGCACCTTCCGCGCGATGCTCTCCGCGATGTCGATGCCCGGCACCGTGGAGCAGGTGAGCGTGGCGCGCGCGGAGGACGGCCCCTGGGCCGCCGCCATCGCGGTCGCGCAGTCCCTGCTGGACCACGAGGTGACGTTCCACGTGACCGCGAGCAGCGGCCCCGAGGAGACCATCCTCCGCCGCACCGGCTCGCGCACGGCACCGCTCGACCGCGCGGGCTACGTCTTCGCGGACGCCGCCCACGCCCTCGCGGCCGTCGAGGCCGCGCACGAGGGCCCGCTGGAGGAGCCGGAGCGCTCCGCTACCGTCGTCGTCCTCTGCGACACGGTGGGCGAAGGCGACCTGGTGCTGACCCTGACCGGCCCGGGCGTGGACGGCGAGACCACGCTCCGGGTCGGCGGGTTGGACGCCTCCGTGGTGAAGGCACGCACGGAGCGCAACTGGCCGTTCCCCACCGGCATCGACCTCGTCCTCGTCGACCCGCAGGGCCGGCTCGCCGCCCTGCCACGCAGCACCGCGGCCGCACTCGCCGCGCCGCAGGAGGTGTCCTGATGGGTTACTCGTCTGTCCGCGGCGGGCTCGACGCGATCGAGCACGCCGAGCGGCTCATCCACAACCAGGTGACCGAGGGTGGCGA
>Ga0172380_10009874_pt1 | contig 10098 bp, 6 predicted proteins | sample Leawe162metaG_FD_119747 | JGI IMG/M metagenome (GOLD analysis project Ga0172380, IMG submission 119747) | Leachate microbial communities from a municipal landfill in Southern Ontario, Canada - Leachate well 162 metaG | ecosystem: Engineered > Solid waste > Landfill > Unclassified | place...
CGGATCTTCCAATATTTCAATTTTACTTCCCATGTATTTGGCATTCTCTTGAGATTCTTTAACAACAAAATCTGCCGGAGTGTATCCAGATGGAGAAGCAATTGCTATGTCCATTCCAACTTTTGAACAACCGTGCAATAAACTGTGCGCCATATTGTTGCCATCGCCAATATAGGCTAATTTTAGACCGCGTAAGGTTCTGCGTTTTTCAAGTACAGTAAACAGATCGCAAAGAACTTGGCAAGGATGATGCAAATCTGTTAATCCGTTAATTACCGGAATGGAACCATACTTAGCCAAATCAACTACATCTTGATGATCGAAAGTGCGGATCATAATTCCATCCAAATATCTTGAAAGAACTTTAGCCGTATCGGAAACACTTTCACTTTTTTTCAATTGTAAATCATTCTGGTTGAAATACAATCCGGTTCCGCCTAATTCATAAATACCAACTTCGAAAGAAACACGTGTTCTGGTTGAAGGTTTAGAGAAAATCATTCCTAATTTCTTTCCTTCCAGCACATGATGTTTCCTTCCTATCAATCGATCTTGTTTAAGCGAAGCGCTCAAATCAAATATCTGATAAATCTCTTCCAAAGTTAAATGATGAATTTCGATTAAACTTTTGCCTTTCATATTAATTGCCATAATACACCTACTTTTTATTTTTCAAATAATTTATTCGTTAAAACATTTTTTCGTAATCTGTTTGCTTTTTTTCTTTTGGAATCCAATAACTTGTTTTTCCACTTTTGAACGTTAGATCAAGAAATTGCTTGCCAAATATTTTTGCCATAAAGCCAATTGGAGCTAAAACGAAATAAAACAAAATAGATAAAATCACTCTAGACATTATCCAGCCGAGGAAGAAAGCTATTCCCATCCAGATTCGATAAACGATTTTCATTTCTTCACTTTTGGATCGAACTAATGCGCCAACAATCAGAATTATTCCGGCTACGAGAAAAACTATTCTAGTACTATGCCACACATCTTTCCAAATTAAAAGAGCACCTAGCACCGCAAATACACCGCCAACAACAAGCCCGAATTTCTTGATTGACTTGGCTGAAATATCTAGTGCTTTTATTTCATTGGCTACGTCTTTAATCAAGCTCATACTTCTGCTTCCAATCAATAGAATCGTGAAATTCCGGTTGTTCTTCTTTGTACAAAATATAATTGCCCAAAGTGAGCACATCAATTTCAGTTCTCATAAAACACTTATAAGCATCCAGAGGAGATTCAACTATTGGTTCTCCGCGAACATTGAAAGAGGTATTTACAATTACCGGACAACCGGTTTTCTCGTAAAACTTTTCAATTAGTCTGTGATATAGAGGATTATCCTCTTTATGAACTGTTTGCACTCGAGCAGAATAATCAACGTGAGTTACAGCCGGTATTTCCGAGCGAACAATGTTTAGTTTCTCAATTCCCCACAATTTTTTTTCTTCATCGGTCATTTCCCGCTGCTTATCTTTTTTAACATCTGCAACTAAAAGCATGTAAGGACTTTCTCTATCCAGTTCAAACCATTCAGAAACTTTTTCTGCAAGAACAGTAGGTGCGAATGGACGAAAACTTTCTCTGTATTTTATTTTCAGATTCATTTTCTTCTGCATCTCGGCTGAACGCGCATCACCAATAATCGATCTTGAACCAAGTGCACGCGGACCAAATTCCATTCTGCCTTCAAACCAGCCGATAATCTTTCCATCTGCAATTTGATTTGAAATCTGAGTAACTAATTCTTCACTAGTAACTTTGTGCGCGGGAATCTTATAGATTTTTACAAAATCATTAATTTCATCGTCAGAATATTCAGTTCCATAGTAGGAACCTTTTTGCAAATCTCTGCCACTCTTCTGTTGTAGCGGTTGCTTAAAGTACTGATGATAAATAGCTAGTGCGGCGCCTAAAGCTCCGCCAGCATCGCCGGCTGCCGGCTGAATCCAAATGTCCTCAAAAATATTTTCTCTGAGAAGTTTACCATTTCCTACACAATTAAGAGCAACTCCGCCAGCTAGACACAAATACTTTTCTTGAGTAACTTTCTTCACATTGCGAGCCATGCGAATCATTATCTCTTCAGTAACATCTTGTAACGATCTTGCAATATCCATTTCACGTTGAGTTAACAATGATTCCGCTTTCCTTGCTGGTCCATCGAAGAGAGAATTCATTTTCTCATTTGTCATAGTTAAACCGGTATTGAAATTAAAATACTCCATGTTCATCTGGAAAGAACCATCCTCTTTCAAATCAATCAAGTTCTCATAAATTGTTTGAACATATTTTGGTTCACCGTATGGAGCCAATCCCATAACCTTGTACTCGCCGGAATTAACCTTAAAGCCGGTAAAATAAGTTAGCGCAGAATAAAGTAATCCAAGTGAGTGCGGATAATGCAATTCGGAAAGTATTTGAATATTGTTTCCATCACCAACACCAAAAGAAGATGTCGCCCACTCTCCGACTCCATCTATTGTAAGAAAAGCTGCTTTGTTGAATGGAGATGGATAAAATGCAGAAGCCGCATGTGATTCGTGATGCTCGGGAAATAAAATCTTTCCATCATATTTTAATTCTTTTGCAATGCCGTCTTGCATCCAAAGTTTGTCTTTTAACCAAAGAGGCATCGCCATTAGAAATGATTTTAAACCTTTTCCGGGGTAACTAAGATAGGTTTCCAACAATCGGTTAAACTTTATGATAGGCTTATCGTAGAACGCAACAGCATCTAGCTGGTCAACATTTATTCCAGCATATTCTAAACAAAACTCAACAGCATTTTTAGGAAAATTATGATCGTGCTTAATTCGAGTAAATCTTTCTTCTTGTGCGGCGGCTACAATTCTTCCTTCCTTCAACAGACAAGCTGCTGAATCATGATAGTAAGCCGATATGCCGAGAATATATTTACTCATTAGTTCTTCTGTTAGAGAAAAAAAAGTCGCTCCAAACGGAGCGACACAAAATTAACTTATTTCATTGTTCTTTAAAACTAATTCAATGTAATTCTTGTACCGCAATTATCCTTTGCAAGTTCTTCTTCGCAAGTGATTATTGATTCCACACCACCATTTTCAACAAAATCAATCGCGGCTAAAATTTTTGGTTCCATACTTCCAGCACCAAACTCTCCATCTTCATAATATTTGCGAGCTTCTGCTACCGTGAGATGATCCAACTGAATTTGATTTGGCTTGTTGTAATTAAGAAATGCTTTTGGAACATCGGTAATAATATAAAAGCGTTCCGCCTTTACTTCTCTTGCAAGGACAGCAGAAGCTAAATCTTTATCAATTACGGCTTCTATAGCTTCGAGATAGCCGGTGTCGCTATGCCAGAAAACTGGAATTCCTCCGCCTCCCGCGCCAATGACTATATGTCCCTTTTCAACCAGATCGCTGATTACTTCGTTATTCATCACCTCTATCGGCTTGGGAGAGGCTACTACGCGTCTCCAGCCACGTTTACGGGCATCTTCTTTGAAAACCCAATCATTGGCCTTCCCGAGCAGTTCAGCTTCCTCTTTGAGGTAGTATGGGCCTATTGGTTTGGTTGGAGACTGGAATGCCGGATCATTAATATCGATTAGTACTTCGGTAATTACAGCTACAACATTCTTTTTTACTTTCACGTTATTGAGAGCATTTCTCATTTGGCGTTCAATCATATAACCGATTCCACCTTGGGAATCGGCTACACAAATATCTAAAGGCATTTTTGGAATTTTATACTCCTTAAACCCGGCTTCATTCCTCAACATAATATTTCCAACTTGAGGTCCATTGCCATGAGTGATTATTAACTCAAATCCTTCTTGTAGAATTGGAATTAACTGTTCACAAGTTTCAAGAGTATTTTTTTCTTGCTGCTCAATTGTGCCTAATTCATTAGACCGCAGTAACGCATTTCCGCCGAAAGCAACTACTGCAATCTTTTTCATGAGAGACCTTTTTCTTTGAGAATAGTTTCAAGTGTTACATCGCCTATCTCTTCCAACTCGTACATAACGCGCGTATGTGGTTTGTTGATTTTCAGAATTCGTCCAAGATCAATCGGTGTTCCAATAATAACAGAATCGCAATCAGTGTTATTGATTGTTTCTTCAAGATCTCTCATTTGATCATCACCATAACCCATTGCTGGAAGAAGCATGCCGATGTTAGGGTACTTCTGATATGTAGCAGTAATTGATGCTACTGTAAAAGGTCTCGGATCAACAATTTCTTTAGCGCCAAGTCTTTGAGCAGCAACTGTTCCGGCGCCATATTTCATTTCGCCATGAGTCAATGTTGGTCCATCTTCAACAACAAGAACGCGTTTACCCTTTATCAATTCCGGATTATCAACTGTAAGCGGAGAGTTCGCATCGATCATTATTGCAGTTGGATTAACAATTTTTACGTTTTTATGAACTTCATCAATTCCTTCTTTTGTTGCAGAATCAACTTTGTTAACCACTACAACATCTGCCATTCTTAAACTAGTGTTACCCGGATAGTAACGCATTTCATGTCCCGGTCTATGCGGATCAACAACTGTAACAGTAACATTTGGTTTATAGAAAGACATATCGTTATTTCCGCCATCCCATAGGATTACATCGGCTTCTTTCTCTGCTTCGCGAAGAATTGCTTCATAATCAACACCGGCATAAATAACACCGCCGCGTGCCACATGCGGTTCATATTCTTCAATTTCTTCAATGGTACATTCATGAATTTTCAGATCTTCGAGTGTTGCAAAGCGCTGAACTTTTTGTTTTACCAGATCGCCATAAGGCATTGGATGGCGAACTGCTACTACTTTCTTTCCGGCTTCTTCTAATAGTTTAACAATTCTTCTTGATGTTTGAGATTTGCCGCAGCCGGTTCTTACAGCAAGTACCGCAATAATTGGTTTTGTACTTTTAAGCATTGTTTCTTCGCCGCCTAAAAGTCTAAAAGAAACTCCCGCTGCATTTACAATAGAAGCTTTTGTCATTACATATTCAAAAGGAACATCTGAGTAGGAGAAAATAACTTCATGAACATTCAACTTATGTATTAAGTCTACAAGTTCTTTTTCTTCGTAAATTTTAATCCCGTTAGGATACAATTTCCCCGCTAATTCTGAAGGATAAACTCTTCCTTCGATGTTTGGAATTTGTGTAGCTGTGAATGCAACAACGTTGTAATCTTTATTATCTCTAAAGAATACATTGAAGTTGTGGAAATCACGTCCTGCTGCACCCATAATAAGGACGTTTCTTTGTGCCATATTTCACCTCTTTTAGTTTATTCAACTGTGACGCTTTTTGCCAAGTTTCTTGGCTGGTCAACGTTTAATCCTTTCTTTACTGCAATATGATAAGCAAGCAATTGCAGCGGTATAACTGTCAGAATCGGCATCAACATACTATGTGTTTGTGGAACTCTAATTACATGATCGACCATCTTTTCGATCTGGTCATCATCCTCGCTAACTATAGCAAGAATTCTTCCCTTTCTTGCTCTTACTTCTTGAATATTGCTTACAACTTTATCATAGGTATAATCTTTTGTTGCTATAAAAACTACCGGCATATTATCATCTATTAAAGCAATCGGACCATGCTTCATTTCAGCAGCCGGATAACCCTCTGCATGTATATAAGAAATTTCTTTCAGCTTAAGCGCACCTTCTAGTGCAACCGGGAAGTTAAATCCTCTTCCTAAGTACAAGAAATTTTTTGAATCTACATACTGTTCCGCTATCTGCTCAATTATATCATTATGCTTAAGTATCGATTCAATTTTATTTGTCAGTTCATGCATCTCGGATATTATTTCTTGCCCTTTCTGAAGACTCAGATATTTTGATCTAGCTATTAACAACGTTATCAAAGAGAGAACAACAAGTTGAGCCGTAAAAGCTTTAGTTGATGCCACACCAATTTCTGGCCCAGCATGAATATAAACTCCGGCGTGGCTTTCTCGTGCGATGGAACTTCCGACAACATTACAAACACCGAGGCAGAGCGCACCTTTTTTCTTTGCTTCTTTAAGCGCTGCTAAAGTATCAGCTGTTTCACCACTTTGTGAGATGAATATAACAGTATCATCTTTAGTAAGAATTGGGTTCCTATATCTGAACTCGGAGGCATAGTCTACTTCGCAAGGAATACCTGTATATTGCTCAAGCATATACTCTCCAACCAAACCGGCATGCCAAGATGTTCCGCAAGCAGAAATTATGATTCTTCTTGAATTTAGAATTCGTTCTTCAAATCCTTGCAAACCGCCAAGTTTTGAGATGCCTTCATCAAAAACTAATCTACCACGCATAGAGTTGAAAATGGAACTAGGCTGATCCATGATTTCTTTGAGCATATAATGGGGATAACCACCCTTAGTTATATCATCTATTCCAACTTCAACTTGATTGATTTCTTTTATAATATCTTCATCTGCAATCGTTTTTGTTTTGAAGCTAGTTGCAGTGATCTCTGCAATTTCACCATCTTCTAAATAAACGACTTGTCTGGTGTAAGCGATTAATGCATTTACATCCGATGCAACAAAGTTTTCATTTTCGCCAACCCCAATTACAAGCGGCGATCCCTTCTTTGCGACAACAATTTTATCTTTTTCACCATTGTAGATTACTGCTATTCCGTATGTGCCTTCAACTTCATTTAAAGCATAACGAACTGCATGGAATAATGAATTTTTTAATTTTAGATAATGATCTATAAGATGAGCTAAAACTTCTGTGTCGGTTTCACTCAAAAATTCGTAACCTTCTTCTTCCAAACCTTTTTTAAGAGAAAGATAGTTTTCTATAATTCCATTATGAATTAGAAACAGAGTGTTATCTTTATTTACATGCGGATGGGCATTTGTAACACTTGGTTCGCCGTGAGTAGCCCAACGAGTATGACCTATTCCTAAAGAGGATTGTATATTTTCAGAGTGAACTAGCTTTTCAAGTTCTGCAACTTTGCCTTTATTTTTAATTACTTTGCACAGATTAGCACTAATTAATCCCAACCCGGCTGAATCGTAGCCTCGATATTCTAAACGTTTTAAACCTTCAATTAAGATAGGCACACAGTTTTTTTGGCCTATATAACCAACTATGCCGCACATAGCAACTCCTTTGATGTGTTAAAAAAGAAATGTAACCCGTTGGATCAGAGGTCCGGGCACGGGCGTAGCAAGAGAGGTATCAACTTACGATAGCAGAAGTTCCTTATTGAAGAATAATAAAAATGTAGCATGATTTTATTGTTACTTTCTTATTTCTGTATGCAATTTCAAGAAATTTATTCGATTAAGCAAGAGAGTTTTTTGCTCAGTACGCCCGGAAGGATTCGAACCCTCAACCCTCAGATCCGAAGTCTGATGCTCTATCCAGTTGAGCTACGGGCGCATTAAAATTTTAATACCAGTAATATAATTGCTGAACAAAAATATTCGATATTTATGAAATGGACAAATTGGAAATGCGATGTAGACAGTAAGATATAGCCATGCTAAATATTGAGAGGAGAATATTCTCCTCTCAATAAAGCATATGAATGCTAAATTGCATCTTTTTTAATTAAACAAATAAACTGAATAGTTCTAAGAAATTTGCTATTCCTTAGATATAACCTCTTTAACTGTTTCAGATTTACTTGTCTGGTCAGCTATCTTAATAGCTAATGCCTTCGCGTTTTCGGAAACTTCAATTTTATCAATATGCGAGGGATAATTAACCGGTGCAATCATTTGCTGAGCTCTCATAAGATCAGCCTTGGTTACTGGGGGGTCTCTATAGAGGAGACTTGATACACTGATATCCATTTTATCCTCCTTGAGTTAGTGGATTATTAGTTCCTTCCTTGGTAAACCCAGTGTATACCATCGGTATTATCGGAGAAAGATAAAAAAAGTTTAATGAGTGGATTTTAATTATAAAGATCAGTGTAATCTATAAATTTAGTCTTACTGACTTACGTTACGCATGTTGTCAATCTGAATGAAACGCAGTGAAATGAAGAATCTCAATAATTATTAAAAACGCGATTTATGGATTCTTCGCTTCGCTCAGAATAACAATTGCTAATACGTTAGGTGAGTAACTGATTGGCCATTAATGGAATTGCAAAAAAACTAAGCGAAGATTCGACGAAGTACTTCTAACAATTTATCTCGAAGAAGCGGCTTAGAAATAAAATCTGTGAATCCGGCCGCTATGAAGCTATCACGTGCATCCGGCTGAACATAAGCAGTTGAAGCAATGATTGGCAAATCCTTATATCCCGGCATTTTCTGAATAATTCTAAGAGCATCCAGACCGTTATACTCCCCTTGTAAATTTATGTCCATAACTATGAAGTCAAATTTCTTTGTTTTCAAAAGTGGAACGGCAGATTCGAAACTGACCGCAAATTCAAGAGTTTTCAGCTCCTTCATTTGCACTCGAAATAACATTTGAGAATCCAATTGGTCTTCCAAATAGAGGCAGCTTAAATTGGAAATATCCAATTGCTTAACATTCTCTTGTTCTATTTCCCGCACTGGTGTTTCAATTTTCTTTGCTGGAACAATTTCAATTTTCTTTTGAAGTTTTGATTCTCTGCTTTCTTTAACCTCAACAGTGTCGATTTCCGCACTTATAGATTCAGAAATTTCAAACTTCTGAGGAAACACAAGCGCAAATTCTAACGGTTCATTTCCTTTAGTCATCACTTCCCTTCTAACGGAAAGCAACTCGATCAATTTCTTTGCAAGCTTAATAGAAAATCTGGAAAAGCCATAGTTTCTTCTAGAAACATTGTCATCGTCTGAAAAGATATCATTCAGTGCTTTTAATAAGTGCTGAGATATACCCTCTTTGCCATCTTTAATACCAACAGCACAGAATTTGTCTTCGTGAATATATGCCGATAAAATAATCGACTTCTCTTTCGTTATCTGAATTGCAAATTTTAAGAACAAACTTAAAAGGTAAACAAACTTTTGTTTGTCAGTTTCTATGCTAAGTGTGGAAGATATTTTTCCCAGCGAAAGTTCAACTTTCCTTCCTTCGGCAGTTTTCTTTGTTTGCTCTTTTAATTCGTTAAGAAGGTCTACAAAAATTATTTCTTCCGGCCGGAACTTAATTACCTTTTGTTCCAAAGTTGAGTATTCAACAGCATTATCCATAATCTGAAGCAAAAGTTTTTGGTTCTCTTTAATAATATCAATTGCTTCTTTTTGTTCTTCATTCGGAACTTCAATGCTATCGCCAAGTTCTTGAGTGAATCCAAGAATTACATTAATCGGCGTTAGTATTTCATGAAACATGTTTGAGAGAAATGAAGCATCGATTTTATCAGTCGTATCAACTTGCATATGCTGGAGGTCTTTTGCTTTAGAAACATCTTCTTGCAGCTTAATTATAAAACTGTAAGAATCTACTTCGCCGTTAAAGCTTTTAATTGGAGTTGAAACAAGAGAAGCTTTCTGAAACGTTCCGGACGGCTTTTTCATTTCTACGTCGGAAGACATTGTCTTCAATAATCCGGAATGAAAAACATTTTTGTTAATCTCAGCCCTGTCATCGTCACTTAACAAAGAAATCAATGGCCGAGATTCCAATTCTCTACGTGGATAACCTAGCTTTTTAACTGCAACTTCATTTACTTCTTTAATAAATCCATCTTTATCTGTCGTCATTAATGCTTCGGATGTATTTTCATAAAGAGATTCAAGAAGCTGTTGTTTCTTTTTTACTTCAATATTCTCACTAACATTTTTTACTAAATTTAAGTGTGCTTTTCTTTCTTTGAAATCTATTGAAGATCTTCTTAATTCAACATAAACTGAAGTTCCGTCACTTTTCTTATGCCGCCAAGGACCGCTAAACGAACCGGAAGGCACTTTTGTATCGGAGGTTTCTATCAATGTCTGAATATCTTCCGGCGCATAGAGATCTGTAAGATCCATATTTAGAAAATCTGCGCGCTTGTAGCCATACATTTTTAACGCTTGGTTATTCACTTCTAGAAAGCGTAGATTTTCAATATCATAAACGAACATAGCTTCCGGAGAGTGTTCAATCAAGGCATCGTACATATCAGCCTTTACTTCAAGC
>Ga0172380_10009875_pt1 | contig 10096 bp, 10 predicted proteins | sample Leawe162metaG_FD_119747 | JGI IMG/M metagenome (GOLD analysis project Ga0172380, IMG submission 119747) | Leachate microbial communities from a municipal landfill in Southern Ontario, Canada - Leachate well 162 metaG | ecosystem: Engineered > Solid waste > Landfill > Unclassified | place...
AATAGACTAAAAGATTATTGTCACTGAAAAAAACAATCTCAGAAGTATTGAGATACTTACGTTTTGTGTAGTCATTCTTGTAGACAATTGCTTGTGGTGACCATCTGAATAAAAGGTAATCTGTATTTGGAATTGGTTTAATATAATGAACATCAATATAGGAGTCGCTGGAAATAAAACCGTAATTACCTTTTTTTGTGATACAGAAATTAACGTAGTACCAATCTGTTTCTCCGCCATATATGAATGTGAGTGGGACGGGTTGTTTTAAACTCATAAACATTGGGAATAGTATTGTGTCACCAAATTGTAACCGTTCTTTGTATGCACCTTCTATTTCAGGTGTACCGAAAAGTTTTGGGTCTTCAGAGTATGCATATGCATAATTGCCATAATCTAAATAATTTGAAAAATCTAAACTTGTAAAACCTCTCTGATAACGATGTGAGTCATATTGTTTTGCTATCGAATCTAAAAAGGATTCAATTTCAAATTTATTAACATCAAATGGGCCTCTATTTCTCTGAGAAAATAGGGAAAGTGTTGAGAATATAATGATTATACTAATTAATTGTTTTTTCATTGCTTTGTGTATAACGGGCGTGCATATACTTTGTGGTGGACTTCAAAAGACAAATCTTTCTGTCCGCAATTATTTATATTTGGAACTAAAATGTTCATATTCAATACTAAACCCGCCATAAAGTATTATGCATTGTTGGCAACCGTTTTTATATTATTTTCTCTATTTCTAGTCCAAATTTATTTTCTGATTTGCTTGCTTTGAATATTTCAATATCAGTTCCAAGTTTCTTTCTGCTTAGTGTTGTAATTTCACTTATTCTTTTTGCATCAGCACAGCACCCGATAATAATCTGTCGAATTGTTTCAGTTTTAAGTTTGATTATTCTTTTCTTTATATGATTAACGCTTATTCGCCATTCCTTTTCATAACTCCATAAATTAGATTTGTGGAAAAATTTCTTATGAAATTGAGTTGTCCCGTCATCTAAACCTGAAATTATTGGATAAGATGTCTGATAATTAATTGGTTCAATATATTCAAAGTCATAGTCAGAAGCCAATGATTTGGTGTCAAAACCTACAGCAAATCCTGAATGATTTAAAGAATAATGTGACCACATTAGTATGTTGTCAGGAATAGATGATAACGAAAACAGTCCGATAATAGAATTCCACTTTGCTAACTGTTCGGGTCGTTCTTTCTCTAATCGATCTGGATGCCATAGAGTTTTTTCTTTAGTTATTTTTCGTGCATGTTCTCTGACTTGTCGCTGATCTTTATCCTTATGTACCGCATTTATCAATTCAAGATTTTTATCGACACATTCTTCATATGTCATTAAATCCCAACGAATCGGAATGTTTCCGTCAAATGGGTCATTAAATTCTGATGGTTTGGCAAAATATATTTCTTGTTTTGAAATCAACCTACGATGAAATTTATTAGTCCAATCCCTATACTTATAGAGAATTGGAGGAAGTTCCGTTTCTGTAATTTTTCTAATCATAGGTTTGTTTATTCGGCATGTGTTTTTTTTTAAAATGGTTGCCAACGGGCGTGCATATGCTTTGTGGCGGACTTCAAATGACAAATCTTTCTGTCCACGCCGATTTATATTTGAAACTAAAATATTCATATTCATAACGTAACCCGCCATAAAGTATTATGCATTGTTGGTTGCAGTTGTTATTCTTTACTAATTATCATTGTTATTTCCTTTTTTCCTTTAAAAGTCTCAGAGCCAAATAATCTAATTGCGATTTTATCTTTGAAAGTCCATGTAAGTTTGAAATTTTCATCATATGTACTTTCTTTTAATGGCTTGGTCATATAGTGGTCAGTTATTAATTCTTCAATTTGTTTGAACTTATTTATAAATCGTTTGACTGTCTCTGGGTTTTCGTCAAATGACAGACTAATATTGTAGGTTTGATTGTAATGTTCAGTTAAAGTCCATTCAATAATTATGGATGGTACAATTTTATTTTCATTTGAATATAGATACTCAGTTGTCTCGGCAATGTAATCGTCTATTACTTTAACATATCTTTTATACTTTATTTCTTCTTCTTTATATTTTTCAAGATGGTAACCACTATATGAAATAACAGTTCCGTCATCTCTCATATCAATTCCTCCATTTTTGTACTCGATACTATCAGCCTGAAATATTGATATTTTGTCAGTGTTAACAAAAAAAGTAAACAAGTCCTCAAATCCATCAGAACCTACATATTTCAATGAATCTTGATTATGAATAAGGTAGTTAATGTTTAAATTAAAGCTATTAATTTCCAAAAACCCGAACGTGTTATTGTCCTCTCTGAACTTTATAAATCGACTTTCATTTTTAAGATTGTTGCCTCTGTATGAATAATGCCAATCGAAAGTTTGGTATTTCTTCACGAGATTCTGAATAGGTATTAAATTATGATTTTCTATTTTTCCAATATATGTTGAATTACTGTCGGAATACAATTGATAAAATTGATTATCACTAACAAATGAAGTTATAATAAATCTCTTTGGCTTCTCAAGGGTAAATCTGGGATGAGATGAACAGAGCGTGTCATTAAAAAATACTTCTGAACTAATTGGATATTCTGGTCTTTCATCAATAGCCATTCTTTTCCTAAATAATCTACCAAATCGATTTATTTTCACTTGTTTAAGTTTTCTTGGATCTGCTACTTCTATTATTCTACAGCCATTAGTTAAATAATATTTGTTATTATAGTAGTTTACAATTGTGCCATAAACATCTAAACCATATTTCTTTTTTGTTTGCTTATCAAGAAATTTTGTTGTTTGCCCCCACTCTCCAAAATCAAGATAAGTAATGACAAAATTTGAATCTTCATAAACTCTGTCGTCTAATTCTTTTATTTTGGTCCATTTTAGTTTATTTAAATTAAATTTAAAGCACTTAGAGTCCGTATATGTTTTTGCATACAAATTCTCATTTCTAATGAAAAAGTCAAAATACACAGAGTTTTCAATTTCCTTAGGAACTTCAATGTTGTTTAGAATTTCTCCCTTAGAAGAAATAACAAGGAAATATTTAGTTTCAATTTTATGAAAATACAGCCCTCGTTCTTCGAAAAAACAATAATATTTATCATTATATTTCACAGCATGAGTCAACACAATTCTGGATGCTGGACTAGCTATTTCTTTAATATCAACAAACATTGTGTCAATAGAGACATCAAAAGTCTGAGCATTCAAAACTAATTGTCCAAGAAGGGTAAAAATCAATATGACTCTAATTCTTAGCATGATGTCTTTTTACAATTGCAACCAACGGGCATGCATATGCTTTGTGGCGGACTTCAAAAGACAAATCTTTCAACCCACGACGATTAATATTTGAAACTAAAATACTCATTTTCATAACGTAACCCGCCATAAAGTATTATGCATTGTTGGCGGCTGGTTTTCTTTTATTTTGGTATCTCTTCATATTTTATATCGGGGAAGTCTAACTCTACTAGTTTGTCTGTTAGTAAAGCTAATGCTCCAATTAATGATGCAGTGTTTTTTGCATGCTGTTCATGAACAACATTAAATATCTTAAATAAAGGTATTGAATCAACTTTCTTATAAACATAATTATGTGGTTGTAAGTCTGCTATACCTTTTTTGTGTAATAGTCCCGACCTGTAGTTATTAAGCTCATCAAGGTTATCAGATGAAAATAATTCGAACATAAATTGAAAATAAAATAATTCAAATAAGTTTTTAGGAAGTCCGTTTTTTAGAGCCGCAAGTTTTTTCTTGTGTTCTTTTTTACTGTCAAGATTTGATATACCAAAAGTTAGGCCTACGATAACGATAATCTTTTCAATACTCGCTTTGAGATACGAAAAAATAAGATCGGCATTCATTATAGCGTTTATCTCTGCATTTATGAATAATGCATCATTTTTATGCTTGTTTGCATAGTCTATTCTTAGCAAAAATTCGTGCAGTGCAATAGCTGTTTTTTGCTGAAGATATAATACTTCATAAAGGTAATCGATTAAATTGTCCGCTTGTGGATGATTAGCTTTGCGAATGGAGTTAAACGCATAGTGAGTATGAATGTTGAGAAAGTATTGAAAAGATATTATTGGAATTTTTACAACCATTGGATGTACCAATGTGCACATAAATGGTGCTCTTTCAAATAAGTTAAGATGTAACTTGTCGGATGTTTGCTCATATCTCAATCGAGTAAGAATAGTCATTGATTCAATTGCATCCGCTTTAGTAACGTCATGTTTAGCTAAATCATTTAAATTCCAGTCCCTTGAATTATGCCATGCAACTAATTCGAAAAGTTTGTCTCCATAATCTTCGGAAGTTCCAAAAAGGTCATTCATAAAAATAAGCTTAGCCGCTGTCTTTATTAAGTTTTCGGTAGGTGTCCATTTAAATGAAATGAGAGAATTTATTTTCTTTGTTAAACTTTCTCTTTCCCAAAGTTCTATTGACCTAATAGGTGCAAATATAGATCCCTTTTGAGTCTTAGAACCAATCATAACAATAAGTTCGTCTTCAAGTCCGAAAACATTTTTTATTAGAAAGGTCTTGAACATTTAAATCGTCAATTTATTAGGAACCAATTTTTTCTAAACTTGCCGCCAACGGGCATGCATATGCTTTGTGGCGGACTTCAAAAGAAAAATCTTTCTGTCCACGACGATTTATATTTGGAACTAGCATACTCATTATCATAACGTAACCCGCCATAAAGTATATGCATTGTTGTGTGCTGCCCTTTTATTCATCCATTTCTTCATCAATAATTAATTCTTTTCTTGGGTCTCCAAACCAAATATTATTTCCAGCAATACAGTCTCTACTCGTAATAATTCCACAATTAAACATTATGTGCGCAAATGATTCTTGCACAAATCCAGTGTCGTTTTCAAAATGCATAAATTTAATTGAATCATTTCGCCCAAATTCTCTATGGAAGGATTCCAAATCAGTCTTTGAGGCAAGTTGGTCGACAATGTTTTTTTCAGGATATTCATAGAAACTGATATTGTTTAATGCTTCTATGTTTGAAAATTCAAAGGTTTTCAATCTGTTTGCTAAAATAGTACTGTCAATATATTTAGTCCCTTCTTTGTCGTATTTAACATTTAATTCTCGATGCATTCCTCCTGATAAAAATGGAGCTTCACAACAAATTTCCTTTGTCAATCCTGTGTTCAAATCTTTTGCTATAAAAACAATATAACTTGGAGCAGTGCTTTTATTATTAAAAGCAATTTTGAAAATTCTGTCTCTAATCGAATCATTTGCATAGTTCTCAAATATGTCAGTTTCTAAATGGTCAATATTAGAGACTTTATCATTTTGATTTTTTAGTCCACAAGATTGAGTTAATATGAAAATTATAAGTCCTAATATTTTAAATATTCGATTCATTCTGAGTCTTTTTGGGTGGCACACAACGGGAAGCATATGCTTTGTGGCGGACTTCAGAAGATAAATCTTTCTGCCAACAACGATTTATATTTGAAACTAAAATACTCATATTCATAACGTAACCCGCCATAAAGTATATGCATTGTTGTGCTTAGTTTTTATTTATCACAACCATAATCCACAGGTAATACCGTTTCATGATCTCTCTTAAATAATTTAATGTTTATTTCCCCAAGCTGTTTTACAATTGAATCGCCAACTTCTATTTTCTCAAAATTTCCATTGGCAAAAAACATATTATTTCTTATTTTTTTCACTTCATTATTATTTTGAATTTCAATTCTTTTTGCGTTGTAATGGAGGCTGTCCATGTATTTCTTAATAACAATACCGCTCCACTCTGTCTGACGAAATTTTTCTTGATATATGCAAGGCAAATTTTGATTTGGTTTTGGAAGTACGGTGATGAATAGTGCGAAGGTAATAATCATTCCGATTGGTATTCCTGCTCCTATTATGTAATAAATTCTTTTTTTTGACAGTTCTTTCGTTTCTCTTGCCAAGCTGAACATATTTGGAATATCTTGATAATGTCTAAACCAGCTAACTGGATATCCATTTTTCCCTAAAATATATTTAGACCAATATGAAAGTCCATTAACAACTATGAAACCTATCAATATTACAAGGATTAACTCTTCCATTTTTTAAAATTAAGCACAACGGCCGACGCTATGGCAAGTGCGGGAATAAATTGTTGCTCAACTGTCTGCCAGCACAAATGTATTTAAAGATTCCAAATGTTTCAACGAACACGCAAACCCGCATTTGCTATAGCGTTTGTTATCGGCAGCCTTTCTTTCTGTCATTGGTTTTCTATTATTTTTTATTATAAAAGCATTGGTTTCCAAAAGCCCCTCCACCGTATTCTAAAACAAGTCTGTCGTTAACTAAAATGTACGTGCAACTATCGTTATAAATACTTCTTAAACTATCAGGTATAGATTTGTCAAAAATTCTAAATGAATACATACCCATTCCACTGCGTTGAAATCCAATTTTTGCTGGATCACCACTTTCAATTTGAATACAGTTAGCGTCGTCCAATTTATTTTTAAGAGTTCGCAATGTTTCTCTTGTCCAACCCATTGGTTTAATAATGCTGTCCATTCGTGATGTATTAATTTTCAAGTCCCACTCTAAAAACATTGGTTCAGTGGGATCTCCTGCTGATGTATCTAATGCTTTAATTCCTAATCTGGTTAAAGTATTGTCATTTTTAAATTCGATTTCTACAAATCTGTTTTTAGGCACTATTTCATTAAAATATTTTTTTAGTTCATAAATTTCAGGTTTCTTCTTATTGAAGTTGTCTTTTAAATCTGAAACTGAATAGTCTCTGTCAAAAGCACCCATAGCGACAAAAATAGAAACTATATAGGCTACAAAAATTAGAAATCCAAGTCCTAATAAAATGAATATTCCTTTTAATATTTTCTTTCCCATCGTTGTTTGTTAGAGGATCTGGTCTTTTTTTTTAAGGTTGCCGATAACGGCTGACGCTATGGCAAGTGCGGGAATAAATTGTTGCTCAACTGTCAGCCAGCACAAATGTATGTAAAGATTTCAAATGTTTCAACGAACACTCAAACCCGCATTTGCTATAGCGTTTGTTGGCATTAGTGCTTTGTTATTTTTTGTCCTTGTATTGATAAATAAATGTTCTGTATTTGTCTCCTTTATGGTTGTATGTCACTTCTCTAATTAATTGTCCCTTGTCGTTGTACTCATAAGTAGTCGTATTGTTACTCACACTAAAAGAGGTGTTGTCGGTCAAAGGATATTCATTACTCTCTATGGACCACTTTATTAATCTATTTGATTTGTCGTATTTAAATTGCTCATTCTCATATTTTTCTCTGTTTTTGCGATTGATTCTGATAAGGTTGCCACTGTTGTTATAATCGTATGTGCCTACCCAGACGGTATCAACATTTCTTGTTTCAATTTCCGATGATACTCGTTCATTCTCGTATTGATAGAATTTCCAATATTCGAACTTATTGTTATATACGTCCTTTCCTCTGTCGGCAAGTTCTTTTATGAGACGTTTTTTGTTGTCGTAGAACTTTACCTGCTCAACTTTCACCGTATCCATATTGATCAAAGTGTCCAATGTCATGTAAGTTCCTATATGATTTCCAGAACTGTCGTATACTAGAATTGAGCGCCAACCTATGTCGCAGTTGTACATTCGACAGCTAAATGTCTCTTTCAAGTTTCCTTTGTCGTCATAAGTGTATTTTACTCTGGATTCATGTCCGACCTGCTCGATTAACTGGTTTTGCTTGTTGAAGTACTTTATTGAGACAATATTCTCGTTTTTGTCAGGATTATCTCGATAATTAGTCTCACTATATTGAAAGTCAATTTTGTCGCTAAAGTCGGGTATATAGACTTTAGTCGATTGACAACCAAAAAGTGTCAAGTAGATAGCTAATGATATCAGATGTCGTGTCTTCATTTTAAGCATTAATGCCAACGGGTGTGCATATGCTTTGTGGCGGACTTCAAAAGAAAAATCTTTCTGCCCACACCGATTTATATTTGGAACTAAAATACTCATATTCATAACGTAACCCGCCATAAAGTATTATGCATTGTTGGCAACAGTAGTTTTTACAAATTCCTTATTCTCAATTAGTATTGACTTTCTCTGTATTTTAATTGTTCTACTAAATCGTTCGTTTTTGATTATAGCACCGTAATCTTCCATCAATTTAATCTCAAGTTGTATACTTTCTTGATTGTTGATCTGATAAACTAGGTCTTGATACCCAATTACAGACACTTTTACTAATATTGGAACAATCATATCTGAAAGGCTTATTTCTGCGTAACCTTGTCTATCTGCTACGGTCGAAGCAATTATTTCATTGTCAAGGTTTGTAATTTGGATATTCGCGCCTAAAAGTTTAGCTCCTGACATTCCTTGCACATAAAATTGTAGTCTGTAATTCGAATTATCATCAATTGATATTTCTATTAATCTCACTCTCGAAAGTTCTATAAAATCATTATTAAATTCTAATAATAATTCATTTCCACTGATCGAGTAATTCCCAATACCATATTTTGATTGTCCAATGTCATCATGAAAATAATAGTATTCAAAAGTTTTGTCACTATTAAACCTATATTGTTCATATTCGGAATTGAAACTTCCGTCTCTCAATGTTTGTTCATAAATTCCGGGTTTTAAAATCTTTTCTGAACAACTCGTCACTAATACTAATAGTCCAATGATTAATAATTTTGTTTTCATGTCTTGTCTTTTACTATTGTTGCCAACGGGCGTGCATATGCTTTGTGGCGGACTTCAAAAGAAAAATCTTTCTGTCCGCGATGATTTATATTTGAACTAAAATGTTCATATTCAGACCGAAACCCGCCATAAAGTATATGCAGTGTTATAGGCCGTTTTTCTTTATTATTTTCTCTGAGTGAACTATCTCATTATTCTTTAGAATATTTATTAAATAGATTCCAGCAGTGTATTCCGACAAATCAATGGTTATTTGTCTGCTAAATTCCTTTGTAAATATCTCTTGACCCATTTGGTTGTAGATTTTCAAGGCACTATTTTCAAGAATAGTTTCTATTGTAACAAGCTTAGAAACAGGATTTGGGTAGATGTCTACTTTATTTTTAAAATTAGTGACTGGAACATTTGTGATGAAATCGTAACAAGACCCATTAACATCGAAAATACTATTGTCATTACTGTCTTTAACACACATAAGCCAGGTTCCCGATTCAAAATACTGATATGGACGATGAAAAAGTCCGGCCACACCGCCAATTCCTTCTATATAATAACTTTCACCAAGGCTGGGTGTGATAATAAATTTTTTTCTAACCACTCCATCACTGGTAATTATGTTATAAACAGTATCGATTATTGTTGACGCGACAATTAATTCATGATACAACGTATCGCCTTGTTGTAATGAAAAATCAAATAACAACTCTTCTTCTCCGTTATATGCGCTATACATCCAAACTTTTCTTTCTGTTGTGTCTTCTCTAAGGAAATATGATGTTAATAAGGTCTTGACTGTATCTACATAAAAAGGAGGGCAGTTAGGTGGTGCTGTATATCCAATGGGTCTTAAGTCTCTATAATATGCCTTCGCGTAAGTCTTGCCTTGAATAATTGTATCTCCGGAAAAGGAGTACCTGCTAGGTGAATTGTCACTGAATCCAGAGCAGATATATCCCATTTCAGCTCCGGCTATGTCCCAATATGTTGATTCATTCAACAGTCTATGGTATTCTTGTCCATAGGTTGTAAATGAACAAACAACTATCAATAGTAATAAATAATTGATTTTCATAGTGTTCTGTTTTATTAATTTAAACTAAAGTCGAATTATAATTATATTCTATTTTTCCGATTTTGATATTTAGCCAACTTCAGAAACGAATGGAATTTTTCTGTTATTGGAAATGGCCTATAACGGGCATGCATATGCTTTGTGGCGGACTTTGAAAGAAAAGTCTTTCTGTCCACAATGATTTATATTTGGAACTAAAATACTCATTTTCATAACGAGCCCCGCCATAAAGTATTATGCAGTGTTAGCTGTA
>Ga0172380_10009876_pt1 | contig 10096 bp, 17 predicted proteins | sample Leawe162metaG_FD_119747 | JGI IMG/M metagenome (GOLD analysis project Ga0172380, IMG submission 119747) | Leachate microbial communities from a municipal landfill in Southern Ontario, Canada - Leachate well 162 metaG | ecosystem: Engineered > Solid waste > Landfill > Unclassified | place...
CGAAGGCATCATCTGCGGCTGGGCGTCGTTGAAATCGTAGGACATGGGGGTGGGTTCCTTTCAGTCAGGCGGGGATGCGGTTGATCTTGGTGAGCAAAGCGCCGAGGTCGGGGGCCTCGGTCATCTCCAGGCGGCCGGAGCGATCCTTGGCGGGCAGTCCGAACGGGTTCCCTGACTGGCAGACGAGGCGACGCTCGGCGGCCTTCTCGTTCAGTTCCCAATTGCCGTCGGCGTCGTGGGAAAACAGATGCATGGAGATGACCTGATCGACGATGCCGGGCAGCTCGCGCCCCGCCTTTGATCCCTCCATCTGCGGCTGCCAGCTGGTGGCGTTGAACTCGTCGGTGACCTTCTCCAGCACACCGACGAAGATCACCGTCTTGCCTGGAGCATGCTGCAGGTGCTTCAGCGCCTGGATCACCTCGCGCCCCAGCAGGCCATAGGCGCCACGGATGTCGGGCTTGCCGGTGCGGTCGGAGAAGGCTTCCGGCTGCTGCTTGGCGAAGGCCATGACCTGACGGGTGAGGTCAGTGATGGAATCGACGAAGATCACCGGCATGGTGGCGAGGAATTCCTCGACGCCGCTGCCGGCGTAGAGCGAGCGCACATGCTGGTGGTGCTGGGCACTGTAGAAGGCGTTGGGATCGACCGCCGGATCGGGGCCACCGATCAGCACCACCAGATCGCGGAAATCGCCGAAGCTGCGCACCGGGATGCTGGCGCCGGACCAGTCCTGCACCGACTTCATGCCGGCCTCGAGATCGAGGCAGACGGTCTGGCCGGGTGGCAGGGTTTTCAGCAGCGAGGTCTTGCCGACGCCGGGCGGGCCGAAGATGGCCACCGAGGTCTTGTTGCCGGCGGACGACAAGCGCTCGTCGGCGGTGATGATGCGGATGGTCATGGGGCTCTCCGATTCAAAGGGGGAACGACGGGGCGTTGACCGGGCGCCGAAGGGAAGCCTTGCCCGCCCTTGCGGAACGGGCTGCCCCGCCGCTGTCTCAGGGGGATTGCGGCTTGAAGGCGAAGGTCGGCTTGCCGGCTTTCACCGTGCGGGCCGCCTCGAAGGCGGTGCGGATGTGGGCGGGCCAGGCGCCGTATTTGCGCTCAGGAACCTTGAAGGTGAGATCGACGTATTCGGCCGGGTCGTCGCCACTGGCACGGATACGTTCGACGGTGGCCGCCAGTTGCTCCTGGTTCCACTCCACCTTCTTGGGCAGATCGGCCACCACGGTGATTCCGCCATCGTCGAAGCGCACCGTGCCGGTGTCCTTGCCCTCGATGCGGCGATGTTCGGCGGCGACGGCGCCGTATTTGCGGTCGAGCGCGCCGTCGAGCCAGTCCTTGGCGGCCTTGGCGCGACGCAAGGCGTCCTCGGCCTCTTCCTGCAGCAGCACCAGGGTCTCGCCGGACAGGGCGACGACCTCGCCGATGGGCGTGCGGGCCAGATCGGCCAGACTGGGACGGTTGGGGATACTCATGGTCAGATCCTCCGGGGCTTGTCGCCGCTCGCCTTGACCGCCAGATAGGCGATCCGATCCACGCCCAGACGCCGCTGCACCAGCAGCACGCGGCCATTTTCGGCCAGGGCCATGGCATGACCGGCGATGCGGTCGAGAGTGGTTCGATGGGCATCAGGAAGGGACGACGAGCCGGGGGCGCGGTCGATTCCCAGCAGTCCCTGGTGATAGGTGAGGCTCTCGCCGGGAGCGGCTCCCTCGACCCAGACGGTGATGTCGGAGACGATCATTGCGTCATCTCCGCCGCCGGAACCATGCCGCCGCGCGTCCGCGCCACCTCGAAGGCTTCGACGTCTTCCTCGCGGTAGACCACCCGCCCGCCGATCTTGATGAAGCTCGGCCCGTGGCCCAGCCAGCGCCACCGTTCCAGGGTGCGGTGACTGATGTTCCAGCGTCGGGCCAGTTGGATCTGGTTCAGGTGTCGGATGGTCATCCCTCTCTCCATCGCTATGGCGGAGGGAAAGATGACTGATCACTGGCAGCCCTGTCGTCAGGACCGCAGGGGGATCGTAAGGGGATGAAAACCGTGAATCTGGGGGATGCTCAGGGGGATGACGAGGGGATGGTGATCCCCCAGGGGGTGCTCGACCCGTTGAGCCTTAAGGCGACCAGATGGGGGATCAGGGAAATGACGGCAGTCGCAGGCGGTAGCGCCCCTTGCCGTCGGATTCGATCAGGCGGCGCCAGTTCGGTTGCGACTTGAAGGCGTCGGACAGGCGGGTACAACCCGATCCCGCCTGGCGAAGCGCCGCCTTGCCGATGCACCAGTGATCACCGGTCAGGGCCGCCTGATGCAGCACCCTCACGATCTTGGCCTGCACGGGGCCGAGCGAGAAGGCCAGTTCACCCAGTCGGATCTCGGTGTAGTCGTCCGTCTGATGAAATGCCGGCTGGCCGGATCGCCGCTCTCCCCGCACCAGGCCGTGCATCGCCTCGACCCGGTCGCGCTCGTCGCGCCGGACCACCACGTCCACCAGCCGGACGGAAACGCGCTCGCCAGGATCGGCCATGCGGCAATAATGGTTGGCCGGAGTGGCGAAATGCAGCACCTCGACCATTCCGTCGCGGAACAGCCGGAACAGGTCTTGTTCGCCCAGATCCCGGAACCCGGTGAAGCAGATGTGCTCAAGCGCCATGGAGCCCATCTCGCCATTTCCCATCTCTTCGTAGCAACCGAATTCGAGGGATGCGCCAAAAAGGCGAACAGACAAGCGAAGTAATCCATTCTCGGCAAGATAGGCCAAGTCCCGGTGGGGCATCCGCCACCGTTCTTCAATTTCTTCGAGTGTGAAATATTCCTTGTCGATAAGGGCCATGGATCGGCGCCCCAGTCTGTCAATGATCTTGTTATGTTCTATTCCCTTGACCATCCCTAATCAATCCTATTTAATCCACCCATCCTGAATCAGTAGGCGGGCCGCATGCGCAGCACCTTGGCCGAACGACTCCGGGCCAGAATCCGACAACTTGGCCTCCATGCCGGGCAGGTGGCGGAACTGGCCGAAGTCAACCGCTCCTTCCTCTACGACATCATGCGGGGGCGGTCGGAGAACCCCAACCTGGAGCGGCTGGATCTGGTCGCCAGGGTGCTGAAGGTGGAGCGTAACTGGCTGCTCCACGGCATGGGCGATGTGGAAGGCGAGTCTCCCATCCTGGATGACCCCGACGATGCCTTCGTCTCCATCGCCTCGGTCGCGGTAAAGCCCGCCATGGGTGGTGGCACGATAGTCGATGATCTGGTGCCCCACGGGCGGCCCTACCATTTCCAGAAATCCTGGATCAAGCACAGCCTTCGCGCCGAGCCGACCAATCTCCGCATCATGCATGTGGAAGGCGACAGCATGATCCCCACCCTGCGCAGCGGCGACATCGTCCTGGTCGATCTTGGCCGCCGCTCGCCGACCCCGCCAGGGATTTTCGTCCTCTACGACGGCATGGGGCTGGTCGCCAAGCGGCTGGAGCACATCGCCAACAGCGAGCCGCCCCGCGTGCGGATCATCTCCGACAATTCCTTCTATTCCCCCTACGAATGCACCTGCGACGAAATCAACATCGTCGGCCGCATCCGCTGGTTCGCGCGCGAGGTGTAGGCTGGGCCGATGAACTGGCCGTTTTTCGCACGATCTCGCTCGGCTTCCTTTGTTTTCCATCCGATGCGATGGCGGAATGAATTGTTTTGCGGCAGCAGGTTCCGGTGCCTAATTTGCTGACCGGCCCCAATTCGAACCGCCGGTACGCTGATGAGCATCGCCCTCCATCCCGACCACATGAGCGCCGCCGAGCGCCTCGACGAAATCGCCGAGATCCTGGTGACCGGGGCCATGCGCCTGATGGCGCGGAAGTCCACTCGTTTATCTGCTGACAGCAGAGACAGTTCCGTCGACTTCACCGCCAGCCGGAGCGTGTATGGCGTGGAGAACAAACGAAGGAACTCCCGCAAATGACGACTGCAATTCTCACCCAGGTGGCCGAATTGCCCACCCTGCCGACGCCCAGACTGAAGGCCATCTGGCGGGAACTGACCGGCACAGAGCCGCCGCCCTACAACCGCACCTTCCTGGTGAAAAGGCTGGCCTACCGGATTCAGGAACTGGCCTTTGGCGGGTTGTCGGTGCAGGCCGAACGCCGTCTCGACGATCTGGTCGATGAGTTGGACGGCAAGAAGAAGCCCAGACCCAAGGACATGACCGCGCCGATCGTCGGCACCAAGCTGATCCGGGAATGGCAGGGGGTGATGCAGGAAGTGACCACCCTGACCGATGGCTTCGAATGGCAGGGCCGCCGCTACCAAAGCCTGTCGGCGGTGGCCCGCGCCATCACCGGCACTCGGTGGAATGGGCCGCTCTTCTTCGGCCTGCGCAAGCATGGCAAGCTGGGGGCCAGCCGATGAACCCGCCAAAGCCGATCCGCAAGGTCCGCTGCGCCATCTACACCCGCAAGTCCTCGGAAGAGGGGCTGGAGATGGAATTCAACAGCCTCGACGCCCAGCGGGAATCCTGCGAGGCCTATATCACCAGCCAGAAGGCCGAGGGCTGGGTGCCGGTGCCGGACCACTACGACGATGGCGGCTTCTCCGGCGGCACTCTCGAGCGTCCGGCCTTGAAGCGTCTGCTGGCCGACATTGAGTCCGGGCTGGTTGATGTGGTGGTGGTCTATAAGATCGACCGCCTGTCGCGCTCGCTGATGGATTTCTCCAAGCTGGTCGAGGTGTTCGACCGCAACGCCGTCACCTTCGTCTCGGTGACCCAGTCGTTCAACACCACCACCTCCATGGGCAGACTGACGCTGAACATCCTGCTCTCTTTCGCCCAGTTCGAGCGGGAAGTGATCGGCGAGCGTATCCGCGACAAATTCGCCGCGTCGCGCCGCAAGGGCATGTGGATGGGCGGGGTGCCGCCGCTCGGCTACGACGTGGTGGCCCGCAAGCTGGTGGTCAACCAGCCCGAGGCCGATCTGGTCCGCCACATCTTCGACCGCTTTCTCAAGGTCGGCTCAGCCACCCTGCTGGTCAAGGAACTGAACGCCGCCGGCCACCACACCAAGTCCTGGACCACCCAGGACGGCAAGGCCCGTCAGGGCATGCCCTTCACCAAGAACTTCCTCTACAAGCTGCTCGACAACCGGGTCTATCTCGGCGAGGCCGTCCACAAAGGCGAAGCCCATGCCGGTGAGCATCCCGCCATCATCGACCGCGCCACCTGGGACAAGGTGGTGGCGGTGAAGACCGACAATGCGCCCAGGAGGCGCGCCAACGCGGTGCGGTCCTCGACCCCGGCGCCGCTGAAGGGGCTAATCGTCTGCGCCCATTGCGGCCGGGCCATGACGCCGAGCTCGACCCGCAAGAAGGGGCGGCTCTACCGCTATTACACCTGCATGAAGGCGATCAACGCGGGCCACGAGTCCTGCCCGGTGCGCAGCATCGCTGCTGGGGAGATCGAGGCGGCGGTGGTCGGACAGGTCCGTGCCCTGCTGTGCGCTCCCGAGATACGGGCACGGGCGGAACGTCATGCGCCCCATGTGCCGTCTGCCGACCTGCACGCCGCCCTCGACCGCTTCGAGGCGGTGTGGGACGAATTGTTCCCGGTCGAGCAGGCCCGTCTCCTCCAGTTGCTGGTGGAGCGGGTAAGTATTTCCCCCGACGGGGCGGACTTGCGTTTGCGGGCTGAGGGACTGGCCAGCGTGGTCGCCGACATTGCCGCCCAGACCAACGACAGGAGCGCGGCATGACCGGAATCCGCATCGACACCTTCACCATCCGCGTGCCACTGACTCTGCGGCGGCATGGCGGACGCAAGCTCGTGATCGTGCCAGAAGGCAAAGGTGTCCCGGTGCGCCCCTCCCCCAGCCCCGACGACACCTTGCTGAAGGCTCTGGCCCGCGCCCATCGCTGGAAGCGCATGCTGGAAGGTGGAGAGATCCGCTCACTGAACGAACTGGCTGAGGCCGAGAAGATCAGCCCATCCTATCTGACCCGCATCTACCGCCTGACCCTGCTGGCCCCGGACATTGTCGAGGCCATTCTCGACGGTCGCCAGCCCCGTATCCTGCAATTGGCCGACATGATGGACGATATGCCGGCAGAGTGGGAAACACAGCGGGAGAGGTTCATGGGCAAGGCCAACCCCTAAGGGTAGTCGCCACCTACTTTAGTATCTTGACATCGAGAATGCATATTTGAGACCCTGCCGCCGCACGGATAGGGCCGCCGGGGATGGGCGGCGGATCGGGAGGCCGGTTCGCGGAATTACCGCTGAACTGGCCCCGGTTCTGAACGCAGGAACGGTAGGAACATGCCCATCGGTCAATACGAATTTGGGACGGCGCTGCTGCACACGCTCAGGGATGCTGTTGCCAATGGTCGCCACATTGACGTGGCTATCGACGACTATCTGGCGGTCGAGAACATCGATGAGGATGACCCTGGCCTGTGGTCCGATCTTCATCATGGATGTCATCGGCTTCATCGTCTGATCGTGACCGATGCCGGCAGGTCGGCGCCGGGCGCTCTGAAGTTGCTGGTTCGGCTTGGGGCGTTGCGGGATATTCACGGAGAAGCATCCAGGGAATGGTTCGGCGATGGCGCACCTTCGCGACCGGACATCGCCATTCGCAACCTTCTTCAAACCCTACGGCAAAATACCCCGGAAGAGGGGCTGTTCCTGTGGCGGCTCTATACGCGGCTGAAGCCGGTCTCGGGACAGGCAATTTTCATGACCGACCTGGCGGTCGCCGCATAGAGTCTTTACTCGTTTCGCGTCGAGAGAATGGCGGCATCACGTCCGCGAGCGCCGCTCGCGGCGCCGCTGCTTATCCAGCAGCCTGATGAACCCGGCGACCAGTTCCAACTCGTTCACGGGCAGTCTCTTGGCTGCCGCGACAAGAACGGCGGCATCTTGAGAGCCAGCCCTCTCCCCGACAAGGTCGGAGCGCACCAGCTCCTGCAAGCCAACGCCAAGATGCCTGGCGAAATGCTCCAGGGTGAGCAGGCCGGGGATGCTTTTCCCCCGCTCCATGTTCGAGATCGTTTCCACCGCCTTGCCGGTGAGTTCGGCGAATTCGGCCTGGGTCCAGCCGCGCTGCTCGCGCAACTCCCTCAGCCGTTTTCCAATACGCTTTCCGAGTTCCATCTCCATGCCCCGCATTGTCTTGCCGGAGGCATGGGAAGCCTATTGATGCAATACTACGTATTATTCACCGCAGCATACGTAGCTTGGCGTCTGGAGTTATGGTTGTGAATGCGGCGAATGGACTGATATTTTGATAGATGGAAACTTGATGCCATATTCCGTATAAGTGCGGCCAGCCACTTGGCCTCGCCGGGCATGGCTGATCGGAAATATGCGACGGAATCGGCGCGAGACGGAACGATGCGGGAACCGAACGTGAGGAGCCATCCGCTTCGAGAGATCGTCCTCGACGCCCTGGTGACGGCCCGAAAGCTGGGAGAAAACAGCCCCGCCGCAATAGCCCGCGCGACTCGCGCCATCATGGACGCGCGCCCGGACATTGCATCGGGCGAGGCATTCCGTATCGTCTGGAACATCTGGGACGTGTAGCGATTGGTTTAGAAGGCCGATCGGGGGTTTTTCTCCGATAGATAAATCGCATTTGAATAAAATTTTAGCTACCTTAGTCCTGGCTTTTGCCGAGCTTTAGTAGGGGGGCGAGATTGAATCCCCTCGCGCCGCAACCCGAAACAACGAATTGGACGCGATTGGGCAACGATGATAGCCGAATGCCCCCCTGAAAACGCGCTCACCCAAGAAGATGTCCAGCACATCACAAAGATGAGCGGGCCAATAATATTGGCCCGGCACGAGGGGAATGCAGACTTCTATCAATCAGTCATGATTATACGGAGCGGCATGCTCATTGAGCAGCATCGAGGGTATTTTTTTGCCCACCGAACAGGGGGTCCCGTCCTTGCCCTTGAAGGGGATATTGGGGAACTGCTGCAAACGCTGTGGGATCTCGACCTGCTGTGAATAAGACAATCTATCTCTATATGGAACTATCTGACTATGTCTGACGAAAAATTACTGATCCTCCCCCGTGAATTCGTGCGGGCGAATCTTCCCGACTTGGCTACCGACGTCTGCATTGCTGCCCTGGACGCGGCAATCGCGAGTGCCATGGAGAGGTCGTCGCGGGCCGAAGCGGCGTCCGAGTTGCGTACCATATCGAATGATACCGCTTTCGCCCTGACGCTGATGTCGGACTATGTCGAGAGGTAGGTATTTACCGAGGGATAGCGCACTGCGATTGGATCAATTCCGCTTCGGGGCTCAACCATCCTCCCGCCCCATAGCCTTGACCAGATCCAGCACCTGCTTACGCAAGAATTTGGGGATGCGATGAAAGTGGCGTAGAAGCTCGGCCGAATCCGGTTGGGTGAGGAGATCACCGGCAGTTGAGGGCGACAGCTTTACGCCCTCCGCCATGTCGTCAAAGAAAAAGCTCACCGGCACGTCGAGTGCATCCGCAATCCTGTACAGCATGGAAGCCGAGATGCGGTTGGTTCCCCGCTCGTACTTCTGAACCTGCTGGAACGTCAACCCAATGGCTCCACCCAGCTCCATCTGCGACAAGCCAACCAAGGTTCGCCGTAGCTTGACCCTGGCGCCGACATGGATATCGACGGGGTCCGGGCCCTCGATCACGGTCGAGCGGCGTTTCCGCCGGGGCGGGCGGTCGAGCATGAGGATTCTCCTTTGGGGTGAGGCCAGGGAATGGCGTGGCCGGATTTCCGCATGGCGGTACTGACGTCCTGACCGTTGGGCAGGGTGAGCGCGGCGTCGATGCGCCCACCGTATTTGTCGTGCTTGATGTTGGCGATGGAGACCGATCCGCTGGTCAGCAGGCGGGCCAGGGCGTCCCTCGACGCGGCGGCGGCTTCGGGGCAGTCGCCCTTCATCTCCGGCGCGTCGATATCGCGGATGCGGATGCGGGTGGTGACATCCAGTCCCAGCCAGACGTGAATCCGCGCCTCGACGGTGTCGCCATCAATCACCCGCACGATCTCGGCCCGATATGGTCCTGCCAGCACCTCGGCGGCGGTGGCAGTCCAGCAGGATGCGAGCAGCGCGATGGCGATGGGAGCGATGTACCTCATAGCCGGGGCAACCGGCCGGAGACCGAAGGACGGCGCGAACGAACGGGTCGGGCCAGAGCGCACGAGTCGAGTAACCCGACCCGCCGGCGCCCGCCCTTCAGCCCCCGGCCACCCTCAGTCCGTCCCCGACGCGACGACGCGGCGGGGTTGGGTGAAATGTGGGCGATGGGTTATAGTCGACGTCAGCCATGACCTTGTGACTCACTCACAGGGTTGCGGTTAGGCGGTGGAGGGTGCTGGTAACACCTTCCATCGCCGCTCTGTCCGTCACGGAGCGGACACGGGGGACAGTGTACCGTGATCGGGCGTGGGTTATCCACCGGAAAGGGTGCTGCCGGGGGTGCCGCCCGTCCGTTGGGCGCAGGCTGTTGACCTTCCGATTCGACCCCGGACTCTCGCGCCCGTCAGTAAAAAGTGCGGAACGGTCAACAGCTCTAGTTGGCGCAACGCATTGATTTTACGCGCATTTGCAAACCCGTACCGTTTGGCGGCGGTCAACGGCCCGCAGAGAATACGGGGCGGAGAGAAGAGAAAATTGGCTGAAATTCGGTCGCCACAAGACTAGAAGGTCAACAGTTACAGGCCGAAAACGGCGCAGAACCTCGGGCTTTCGCCCAAGGCTCACTGCGTCAGAGAATCTATTCTTTAGAAATAGTGGCGGAGGGAGAGGGATTCGAACCCTCGATACGGCTCAACACCGTATACACACTTTCCAGGCGTGCGCCTTCAACCGCTCGGCCACCCCTCCGCGCCACCGGACGGAGCCTTGCGGGCAGATCCGGGGAAGGGCGAGAAAATACACGAGGGGATGAGGGGGCGCAACCCCCATCAAAAATTTATGTCAATTACCGAAAACACTTGAAATTCAGACCGCTTCGGCGCAATCCTGTATCCATCTGTTAAATAACCGGAATAGGCCTCGGGGGGGGATACATGGTCTTCGGACGGGTTATGGGGTGGCTGCTGA
>Ga0172380_10009877_pt1 | contig 10095 bp, 27 predicted proteins | sample Leawe162metaG_FD_119747 | JGI IMG/M metagenome (GOLD analysis project Ga0172380, IMG submission 119747) | Leachate microbial communities from a municipal landfill in Southern Ontario, Canada - Leachate well 162 metaG | ecosystem: Engineered > Solid waste > Landfill > Unclassified | place...
CTCGTAGAGGTAGTCAACGTCTGTGTCTGCCGCCCATTGTCGAAGGTGGTATTTGTCCAGACAATCGTTGATGGTCGTTACCGAGGGGAACGTGCCAACGTCCGGTATCGGGTAATAACCTTTCCCGTTACGTGCGCTCATACTTTCTCCCTGACTTCAAGAGGACACCATGTGGGGAAAAGGTCGATGTGATTCGTTCCAAAATCGTCAAACAGAACCACCCGCCCCGCCTTCCAGCAGATCGTGGCTAGGCCCCCGGTATCATTGTCCCTGTAATCCTTGCGGTGCGGACAACTGTATTCCGAACAATTACGGACCTCTGCTATGCGGATTTTCTCAGACACTTGACCCTCCTGTTTGTCGTTTATATTTCTTTACAGACTCGCCTATCTTGTTGAACAGGAACTTCAAATCATCCAGGTTCCCCATGTGGAACCGGATCGCTGGTCCCTGTTTACCGACGTATCTCCTTGGCGGGGTAGACGACGTTTGATACTTGAACAGCCACGCCCGGAACAGCTTTTCGTCCACGCCCTCGGCCTTCAACGCTTCCTTAATCGCGTTGATAAGCCCGTCCATCACAGGGCCATCGGCACCGTTGGCGTGTAGCTTTTCAAGCGGTGGTTCGTCAATCGTCGGCGGGCCCGGCGTTTCCGAAGGCCCCTCATCGGACACGATCTCGTCCCCAAACAGGTCCGTCTCCGGGCCGCTTGGTTCCACAGAGGCGTCAAAGACCTCGCCATCGCCCTCTACGATACCCATTTTCGGCCCGCCAGAGGCCCCTAGAGCGATTTTCTCAGCCTCCCCTGTAGGGGTGGCAGGGGTAGTGGCGGGGGCGTCGGGCTTCTCCGTGAAATCAACGACCTCCTCCTTGGAATACAGGCCGAACATCGTCCCTGGATCATACGCCCTGATCCCCGTCGCAATCGCCCTCCAAAACAGCATCGTTTCCGGTATCTTCGTCCACATGGCTTTCCCGGCCAACTGCTCTGTCTTGGCCTGTTCCATCGTGTATTCGTGGACGTAAGGCTCGTTCCCGTTCTTGGAGAACTCGATCTTGGCTCTCACCTTTGACCGTTCGATGATCTTGATCTTCCCGCCGTGATTCTGGAACAGCGCAAGGATCGCCTTGCTCTCCATGCACAGCTTCCCGTTGACGATAGACATGGTTTGAAGTGCCGCCACGGGCGGTATCCCTAACTCTCTGCCGTATTCTATAATCGTTATCGCCCCGGCAACGTTCTTCACGGCGGGGAACATCCCGCTATTCAACAGGTCTTGGGACAACATTCTTAGGTTTTGTGCAGACGGAACGATAGCCAGAGGCTTTTCTTCGTGCTTGATAATCGCTGTTTCGGTCATTGTTTATCTCTCCTCCATAAAGAATGGCCGGGGTCTGGATTTCCACCAAGTTGTCCTCTCCTGTATTCCCGGTTAGCAACTCCGGTTTTGTCGAATCAGCCTTACCCATGGGACGCAACCGAAAGAAACAGCCGCTAAGACTGATCCATACGCCTTTCACGCTCCCGGCCATATTGTTCATACTATATATATCCATCGCCTTTAGAACGGGCTTTCGGTATCGTCCGGCTTCACGGGTTCTTTCATCTTCTCCTCCCCCTCCTCGATAACATCCCTCTGCTTCTCTAGCCCATCCATAATATCCAACGACTCCTTTTTCACAGGGGTCGTGTCGGTAGACGGGATGCCAAGCACAACGTTCAGGTCAGGCGACTTCGGTTGTTTCTTCTTCGCCTTGAACACGAACAGCTTTGTCCCCTCGGGAGCTTCAAACCCAGGATCAAGGATGCCCGTATAGTATGGCGCACCGTTCTTGTCCAGCTTGGTTGACCGCCAACACGCCCCAATCTTCTTGTATTCAAACTTTACGTATTCTTTAATGGGTTTCATTCCGTACCGTCCCTTTCAATTCTCTGTCGCGCCATCCATAACCTCGTCCACGATCTCGGCGCAATCATCGCACACCCACCCCTTATCAACAAATCGTGCGAACTCCACCCGGCTAGGCTCCCCGCATAGGTCGCAGATAAACTCTCGCCTCCCGATCCTGATACGCTCAATCTCGTCGTCAACGTCATGCTGATGTGTTCTCATTTTCCTCTCCTATTTTACCATCTGTTTCCCCGTAATTAAGCCTCAATCTTTGCGCGTGTTCGTATCTAAGCCGCCACGCCTCAGCCTCGTCGCGCTTGGACATCCCCCCAACAGCGTGTCCCAAGATGAACGCGAATAGCACCACCCCAACAAACACAAGCCAACTCACGCCTTGCCTCCCTTGGCCTGATCGGTGCGCTGACCTATCGTTTCGACCAGGGCATTGTATCGGCGCTCCCATTCCATATCCGCCCCGCGCTTTGCCTCCGCCATGACCGCCGCGACAAAGTATCCGAAGCAGAACACGACGAATCCGATGATGACAACGGTCCATGCATCGGCGTTCATTTCGGCCCCCTGTGGGTCAAGTCTTCGGGCAGGGTAAACCATATGTTGGCCTTGGCGAGTTCCTCCTCAATTTTGTCGGCACGTTCTCTGAAATCCTTGACTTTTTCTTCTCCGGCCAACATAGCCATCGCTTCTATCTGTGCGGTTAATTTAACCCATGCCATGAGATTCGTTATGAGACTCATTCGCTCCTCCTCGTAAAAGAGTTCGCACACTCCGCATCCCCCGAAGTCAGCACGACGTAGTTCACCCGATCCAGCCGGAACATGACCTTGACGTAGTTATTGCCGAGGTTGAGGTATTCGATGGAGCCGAAAGTCGGGAGTTCATGCCCCAGGTCGTCGCGCTCGGAAATGTGAACGGATCGCCATTGGTGTATCCTGAACGGGGCGCGGTAGCATCCCGACATCAGCAGGGCCAGAATAACGGCGGTGGATTTCATGCTATGTCTCACCATGATTCTCCTCAATGACTAATCAGGATAAATAGCCCAAACCAAATTACAAAAAACCATATCCAAGACAGCCCGCCAGTTTCCTTTTTCATGATTCCAATCAATCTGGCATGGCCCCTCGGACACGCGCTCCCAAGACGATATGTGTTCATTTCCCCTCCTTGACGGCGCGGGCGGATACGGTTAAGCACCGCATATACGAAACCGCCGGGACTTGGTAAATACCCCAAACAGCGATAAAATCACAGCCTGGGATGCGCTTTGGAATCTCGTAGGATAGCGTGAGAATAAGTCCGCCAGGCCGACATATTCTCGCCGCCTCTTTCGTGAATGAATTTATCCCCCCGTAGTGATCTTCGGTTCCATAAAGCGACTTTGCCAGCTCGCGGGTATAGGGTGGGTCGATCATCACCCAATCAACGGATTCATCGGGAATGGATGTGGCTCGGGCATCTTCCAGGAACGTAGGGTTCATTTCTTGGCGAACATCAACGCGGATGGCTTGCTCGTCTTGAACAGCCCCGGCGCAAAGGTAGCAACGATTCTCCCTCCACCAGCCCTGTTTTTTTATCCAAGACAAGAAGCCATTGGGGAATCCGCCTAAACATCTGTGCGATCTGGAATAGGCCCCAAGACATTTTGTTCCTCTTGATATTTCATTCATGATTTCCCCTCCTCATGAGCCAGCCACAGGAACGCATAGGTCCACAGGAACCCGTAAATCAGGACGGCTCCGGCGGCTAGGCGGGTCATCACCTAACAAAGTCCTTGATCTTTTTTTCGCAGGAATCCCGGAAGTCCTCCAAGATGGCGAGTGCGGCGCGAATCCGCTTTGCATCTTCCGGCAACTCGCAAATCTCCTCGGGTTTCAGGTAGCCTCCATCCGTAATGTCATACCAGAAATCGGCTGTTGAGATTTTCAGGCCCTTTTTAATTTTTATCACGTTATTCCTCCTCTAGGCGGGTCATGATTCCCTCCAATTCGTCCCATTCCTTGAGGGCTTCATGCTCTTCGTCAATCATGATTCCCCGAAATCTTTTGGCAATCTGGAATAACTTCTCCCCGGCCCGGAGCTTGGCGACAACAGAATCCACAAAGTCCGGGTCGAACCTAGCCCCATATGTCTTGTGGATCACTAGCCCCTTGATCGTGTCCTCCACGCTGTATTTCGCCATGCTGGCCTTGATCTCTCGCGGCTTCTTATTCGCCATGACGCGCCTCCTCGATTTTAGTAGCCCCGCCAGGAATCGAACCTGGGTTTACGGGGTGAAAACCCGTTTTCCTACCATTGAAAGACGGGGCCATGTTCACTTTGTCTCCATTAGCTTCTCGACGGCTTTGACAGCTCGGGACAAGGCCGTTTCGGCGTCTTTAGGCAAAAAGTGTTCGGCCCACCCCGCTTCTTTCACCAACGCCTGGACCGCCTCCGGCAGTATGGGGATGTAGTAGTGCGTCGTTCCCTCGCCGCCGATCTTCACCGGACAGCCGCAAGTAGGGCAGGTCAACTGCTTAGTGCGCTTCATTTCTCCTCCTTCCCCTTCGCCGGGTCGGGGAGGGCTTCGAGAATGGCCTGGATTTGTCTATACAGATCGCTTTCTCTAACGTTGCCATATCGCTGGAAAGAACAGCTTGCATAGCAATCATTGAGAAGAAGGAGTCCGGCCTTCTTATCCACCCTCCAGGCCGCCTCCAAGAGCTTGGTCGCGGCCCTGAAGCTGGCGACCTCATCGGTCGAATATCCCATTGATTTCGGGATACCGAATCTCAATTGCTCTATCGCGGCCTCAAACGGATTCTTTTGCTCGGTCATTTCGGTTGCTCCTTGGAGGCGTGTCTCAGAAAGTTCTCCGTGGTCATAAACAGGGGCTGGATCGGCGCGTTGAACGTCATGACCTGTAGGAACATTCGGCCCTGCATGAGGAACCGCAACCTCTCGCACAGGCTGGCCCTCCAGCACGTCGTGACCGTCCCGTCAGAAGTCCGGTGGGCCGGAAGCGGTATGTATTCCGGCTGATCCTTGGCGAACACCACATTGGCTTCACGAAAGTTGATTGGCTTCATTTCCCCATCTCCTTTTTCACGGCGGTTAGAGCGTCGCCAGCGTCATGGATTCTCTTGTCCCATTGTTTCTGTGTCAGCCCGCAACGCTCATCTGCGTTGGCATCTAGTCCGTCAAGCAAGCCCTCCAACGCATCCACCAGCCGTTCGATGCTGGCGGGGAGAGTGCGGCGGTTCCAGGAGATCACTTGTGATGCTTGGCGAAGCCAATTTGTTGCATACAGAAAGCATCCTGGTTGATGGTAGAAGTGATAGTCTCCATTGTTTTTCTGTTCCCCTTCTACTCCGCAGAAGGGACAGTTTTTCAGCGTCGGCGTGTTCATGTTTGATTTCGGATCGACCGTGAATTGCTCGTGTCCGGCCGCGTGCCAGTCCTCCAGCGGGGCCACCAATACGTTCCCGCCCAGGTTGATCCCGATATCCCCATCTTTCGTCACGTGGATTGAGGGAGAATAATAATCATCTTGGACCCTGCGCCATATTTCCTTGTCGGTGTTTTTACAAGGCCGTTCTTGTATCATCTCCATGTCTTCCTTTCGACAATTTCATCTTGAACGCAGTTATCCGGGCGACCGAAAAGGGAATGAGGCCATAATTTCTTCGGGAATACTTTTAATTTTTTATTTACATACCCCAAATTGCAATTGCCCCCTGTGTCGGGGCTAAACCCTGGGATTAGATAGGGGCATTTAATGGGACACAGGAATTGTTCGGTCATATGCAAACCCCGCCGGATATCCGATGAATCTCAGCGCGATGAAGAACGGGATCGCCGGGATTAGAAGCAGAATGAACGGGATGATGAGAAGTTTTTTCATATTCAACTCCAGGGTTCTTTGAGCGGCTCGGCGTCTTCCGAAAAAGTCCGATCGACCATGCGATGCAATTCCCGCATGACCATCTGTTCCTCCGCCTTGGCTTCTGGCGTGAGAATGTCACGATTCTCGGTTGTCCCGCCGCCAAGATACCAATGCTTCAGCCAACCCTTGAATTGCCGCCTTGCCGTTTTCCTTTTTGTGCCCATTTCAGTCTCCTTTAGCCTTTTGAATTTTTCATATTCATTCAAAGAAATCAGGGCATTGGTTACGTCGCTCATCTTGCCCTCGATTTCAGCGTCTTATTCTCCATTTTTCCCCCTCGCGTTACTGCGCCGGACGAGCGCGATGATCGCGGCGCGGACCCGCTCACACTCTTTGTGGGCCGGGTCATCTTTGGGTGAGTGCATGGGACAAACAACGTCATCAAGCCATATCAACATTCTTCCCCGCGTCATCCGGCGCAATTTGCTCATTTCCTTCGTGATCTTCCTGCGCGGCTGTGTCATGGGTTAGTCCTTTTGCTCATTGACGGAAAGAGCAATCAGGGCAAGGTAGTAGATAGCGAATCCCTGCCACACAGTCGCGCCACAAATCATGGCAAGAATCGTCGGGATGATTGCCACAAGCTGACGCCTTAAACTGTTTTCCATATTCATTCTCCTTTAGCCTTCCGGTAGGACTCGGCGGCTTTCCGGGCTGGTTTCATAACAACTCCGAGTGCTTTGTCAAAGCACTTGGCACAGAAAAACCCCTTGACGCCTCCGTCATTCATCCCAACAATGGCCCATTCTTTTTTGCATTTCTGGCACTTACCGAAACCAAGGTCTCCTGTCGTGTTTTTCACTTTCCCCTCCTTACCCCGCCGACTTCCGCCGCCAGATGCGGCCCGACTCGATCTTTCTTATTGTTTGTCCTGCGTCGTTTGAATACCCGCTAGAAAGCCTGGCATAATGCCGACCGTCTTTGTCGGCCAGATAAGTTTCTCCATGACAAGATGTTAAATGAAGCTCCGACAGCGGAACCTCCTCCCACTCCTCGAACGCTGAGGGGAACCACTCGCGGAGATCGCACTTCGCCCTTGGCACACCCCATTCTTTTAAAATTTCCTCCAGCCTTAAAACATCATCTTTCGTGATCTCGTATTTTTCCATCATTCCCCCTTCAATCCAGATCTTTCCTTTTGGAGATGAGGGATAAGCATGGGACAATGGCCTATCTTTATTGCGCCTTTCGGGCGGATGACATCATCAGTCATCGGGGTTGAGGCTGTGTGCCCGGATAACCTAGGATACTGTCCGGGTAGTGACCAACGAAATGGTCGTTGGGCCAAGCGCGTCCCAGCCAAGAACATGGCCCTGACGCCGCCCCCACTAGCGCTTACATGCCCCATGCTTATCCCTTCAATCCAAGATGAGCCTCAATAGCCGCGAGGCTTTCCTTCATCGAAGCAATGTCTTGCCGAACGTCCGTATAGGCTCCGACGGCGATAGAGATTCCGATGGTCAAAGATTCATAGTGTTCCATCACTTCCCCCTTTCGATCTTCCCTGCCCACAGCACCTTGCCATCCTTGCCGCCGTGAAGCCTCCAAAGCTTTCCGTCGAATGAAGGGACCAGCCCCATCTCCCACAGGTCAACCGTTTGCTGGAAGGGGTATGTTTGGCCCTTCGGCAACTTGATATTCTCGGTGTATTTCCATGCGGAACGGGGAAGGGTAAAGAACGATCCGTCATAGGCCCACACGCTGTCCCGCACGCTGGCCCACACGCTGTCCCGCACGCTGGCCCCCACGCTGTCCCCCACGCTGTCCCCCACGCTGGCCCACACGCTGGCCCACACGCTGGTCCCCACGCTGGTCCATTGTTTTAGAAGATCAATATGCTTTTTCGTGATCTTCTTGGGAGGCTTGATGTCTTTGAACGGATGGACAATTTCCTTGTAAACCAGAATCTTGTCCAGCTTCTTTTTCCATGCCTTCTGTGCTTTCTCGCACTCGGCGCGGTGTATCTCGCTCCACCACGACGGGGGAGTTCCCTCGTCCAGCCGGAACGCCCATTTGTCTGGCTTGAGATAATTCCCGTTCTCTGGGGCCATCTCGAACCGCGCCCAATCCCTCGGATGTCCGTCGTCTTTCAGGCCATGCTCGCTGATAATTTTCTCATGCGAGTCAACGCCGAACTCCCAAAGGACATCCCCGTTTTCCTTGATAATCCCGCTAAAGGCCTTGCACATATCACTTCCCCCTTTCGGTTATTTATCACACTATATATATCCGTTGGCTTTAGGCCGGAGTAACCCTGACAAATAGTCCCGCCGCCCGGTAGTGCTGGATCATCAAGACGGACGATCTGCAAACCCTCCAAACCTCATCAATCACCTTGAACCCGTTGGAAAATGCCTGGATGCGGTAATATCTCATTTTAATCCTCCTTGATTATTGCTTCTTTTATAGAAAATGCTTTTTTGTCTATTGTCTTACAGCTACACTTCCAAAACCACTCTATCCACCCTGCGGCTTCTTTTTTGTTTTTGTATAGCGTTGCTGTTGTCCTGCCCCTATCCCATATTTCTCCGCCATTCAAAACAAGATATGCTCTCATCGGTTATTTCCCCTTAGAAGGATTAACTCTCTTGTTCCATAGGCGAGCGGCTACTTCAGAGCTAGCCAATAGCCTGTGGGGGCCGTTGGCGTGGCATCCCTGGCAAACCGCATAATCTCCGAAGTTATAACTCAATAGGATATGCTTCGACCCGCAAAACGGACATTCTTTAATTGGAAAGATTTTCTTTTCCATTTTAGTCTTCCCAAAAATCAGAGATTAGATCGCAGGGAGTAAAAACACCCTTGTCATTGTCGAAGCACCAGTTGTCAGCGTCCACTAAAACAGTTCCCGTTTTCGTTTTGATATGGACGCACCAATAGTCTTTTCTGGTATTCACCGCTTCGCCGCCAATAATCCTTGCCGTTTGCCGTGCTTGTTTTTCGGTCATTTTATTGGTTTCTTTTTTCTTACGGCATTATCCACGTATTTTTTGAATATAACCCTAACTTTATGCCAGCCTGTAATATGTCTTGATATTCAAAAGAATACATGGACAATAGGCTAACAAGCCCGCACGTGGACGCTTCAGCGTATCCACGGTGCCGCCGCCTTGCCATTCTCGCCAGCTTGACCTTTAGTTCTCTCGCTATTGTTTTTTCCATCTTCTTCCCCCTTAATAGATTTTACGTTTCCCGGCGCGATAAATCAGGCCGGATAACAAACAGAGTCCTCCACCTACAAGTCCGGCAAACATGCCGCATAACCCCAAGGCTCCGATAAGGTCAATGAAGGTCAATTCAATACCTCTTGTCCCGGCCCGGATTTCTCTCGGGTCTTACAGGCGCAGTAAATCCTCGGTCTTTACCTTCGGCCTTGGCGATTGCGGCCCGGATCTTGTCGAAATGGTATTTAACATCCAATCCATTTAATGCCCCGCAGTTCCCCCCGACCATGGCCGCATGTTCCAAGTTAAGGGCGGAATAAAGGGCCGCCAGTAAATCAGGGGCGGCATCATTCAATCTTTTCCGGCGTTCATCCGATCGGATGATTACGTCGGCCAAGTCAACCGGAGTGTGTTTGGTTTCATTCATTTCTTTTCTCCCTTCCCTATATATATCCGATCCCTTTAATCCAGCCCCAGGCTCCCGCCCTCCCCCAATATATATATTATGTCTATATAATGTATAATCTCTTATGTGTTTATATCAGTATTCAATCCCTTAGTGTCTTACACTCACATATTCGCATATTCTTCCCCTTTATATATAGATACACGTTCTCTCTCGCTCTCACGGTATACCGATGATCAGTATTAATGTATATATATTAATATAAACGGTAGTAAGAGGGTAAGACGTTAGATCATACGTGTTATTACTAGTCTACGGTATAGCGTTAGACGGAGGGACGGCATATGGGTAAGGGAAAGAGCGTCAGAACGGGGGACACCGGGTGTATAGTAGAAATTACAAATACATACTACACTTTAGCCTGTTAGATTTTTTGGGGAATTTCTTGACTTATAAGGCCGGATGGGGTGGACGCTGGGTAGGGGTAAGTTTAGGATAGAGAGTGGGTTGTGGTGAATTTAAGGTTGACGTTAAAGGTGGTGGATATAGATAGTGGTGAATCTAAATAGGAGGAGGGACATGAAGAGGAAGGTGTTTCAATTAAGGTTTGGTGCGAAGGAGGGACAGGGATACGGGCACAGAAACCTAACTGAATATGTTATCTGTAAAGACATCACAGAGGCAGAAAG
>Ga0172380_10009878_pt1 | contig 10094 bp, 9 predicted proteins | sample Leawe162metaG_FD_119747 | JGI IMG/M metagenome (GOLD analysis project Ga0172380, IMG submission 119747) | Leachate microbial communities from a municipal landfill in Southern Ontario, Canada - Leachate well 162 metaG | ecosystem: Engineered > Solid waste > Landfill > Unclassified | place...
ACCGTGCGCGATCTGCAGCACTATCTCAGCCCGGAATCTGAACATTTGCTCGACTGGTTCCACATCACCATGCGTATAACGGTGATGGGGCAGATGGTCAAGGGAATGATGGCCGAGCTGAAGTCAGACAACAAAAACCCGGAGTCGGCCACCGCGCTGGCCGACATGGAGAGGCACCTGGAAAGCCTCAAATGGAATCTCTGGCCCGGCAATGTTCCGCACGTTCTGCAACGGATTGATGACCTGGATAACGATCTGGAGATGTTGGAAGAGAACCCGGCCAACAAGAAGAAAATGCTCAAGGCGGTAAAGGAATTCCATAGCTATATTTGGGCCAACCAATCGTTCATCCCGAACTACGGCGACCGCTACCGGCACGATGAGACTATTTCGACGGCGTTTGTCGAATCCACTGTGAACTATGTGGTGAGCAAGCGCTTTGTGAAGAAACAACAGATGCGGTGGACTCAGCGCGGCGCACACTTGCTCCTGCAAACCCGCGTGCAGGTTCTTAATGACGATCTTCGGAAAACTTTCGTCCGCTGGTTTCCCGGAATGCAACCGGACGATCAAGCGGCGCTAAAGAAGGCGGCATAGAAGCTCCAGCCCCCGAAATAATGGAATGGTCGCCCCTTCCTGAAGCGGCATCGAGGTGCCAAAGTGGAAGTTCTGTTGACAACCACTTGAACGAAAGGGACGACCGAAATGGAGCTTACGACGATTGGCATTGACTTGGCAAAAAATGTTCTGCAGGTCCATGGTGCAGACGGCAAGGGGAAGGTGGTGCTGAAGAAGCAACTCAAGCGCCATCAGGTGCTGGCGTTCTTTGCGAATTTGACGCCTTGCCTGGTTGGCATGGAAGCGTGCGGCAGCGCGCACTACTGGGCGCGGAAACTGCAGACGCTGGGGCACACTGTGAAGTTGATGGCACCGCAGTACGTGAAGGCTTTCGTCAAGAGGAAATGTTACGCGTAACATTTTGCAGAGAGTTTTTAGCCTGGCGTGCGCGGCGTGACAAGATCGATGCGTAGCGCGGAGGCGCTTCCGCGAGCGGTAGGCTAAAAAGCCCGTTGTGCTGAACCGCCACATCGGCGGTGGCGCTATGGGGTTTGAATCAGCGGTCTCGCCAGAGTGGGTGGCCGACAGGAGCTGGAGACATTGATTCGAAGTGCATGTATCGGTTGCCTGAGCGGGCTTAGGACATCGGGTTGGCAATTCGGGCGATTGGATTGCGGATTCGGCGATATCGCGTGCGTATTACGTCGGATCGTGCAGTGAGTGGCAAAGAGAAGGCCACGGTTCCGGGAAGCGACGACGGAAGCGTTCGGGATTTGTGCGGTCGTGGTCATCAGTGTTGGCGCGGCGGCGCACGCGGCAGAGCGCCTGATAGAAAGGTTTCGATGCAAACCATGTGGCCGCGGCCGCACAGCGGGCAGTCGCGCAGCGACTTGCCGGTGAGTTGTTCGTAGCGATCGCGGTAATCCAGAGGGGCATCAGCGAGTGTGGCGGCAGGAGCGGGTGCGTCAAGCAACTGCCGGCAGCGGGCAAGTTTGACGGCGCGGTAACGATTGGCCAGGAAGCCGTAATGCCGGATCCGTTGAAATCCGCCGGGAAGAACATGCAACAGGAAGCGGCGGATGAATTCCCGGGCATCCAGGCGCATTACCTTCTGGCGCGATTCGTGGCGGTAATCCTTCCAGCGAAAGCTGACCCTGCCATCAACGAAGTCGATCAGACGATTGTTGGAGATGGCCACCCGGTGCGTGTAGCGGCCGAGATACTCGAGGACGTGCTGGGGACCGCCAAACGGCGGCTTGGCGTAGACCACCCACTCGGCTTGGCGCACAGGAGCCAGATATCGGGCGAAGGCACCGGGAGCCTGAAGCGGTTCGAGGGCGTTAAAGAACCGCAAATGTCCGCCCTCAAAAGCAGTCTGCAACTGCTCGAGAAACAACCTACGAAAGAGCCGCGAGAGGACGCGCACCGGCAGGAAGAAGCCCGGGCGGCAGGAGACCCAACGCTCGCCGTCGGCACTCAGGCCGCCGCCAGGAACCACGCAATGCAGATGAGGGTGGTGCAGCAGATTCTGACCCCAGGTATGCAATAAAGCGATGAAGCCGATTTCGGCGCCCAGGTGCTTGGGATCGGCAGCGATCGTGCGCAAGGTTTCGGCGGTAGCGTGAAACAGAATCTCGTAGACGACGTCCTTGTTCTGGTAGGCGATCGCAGCGATCTCCTCCGGCAGCGTGAATACAACGTGGAAATACTCGACGGGAATGAGATCGGCCTGGCGATCTTCCAGCCATTGGGCGCGCACGAGGGACTGACACTTCGGACAGTGGCGATTTCTACAACTATTGAACGAGATGCGTTGGTGACCGCAAGCGTCGCACTGTTCCACGTGTCCGCCGAGGGCTGCTGTGCGGCAGAGCTCGATTGCGCTCATGACGCAGCGCTGCCCACGACTAAGGGCATCGGTGTGTTGCTGGCGGTAGGCAGGCCCGGCCTGGCGGAAGATGTCCGCCACCTCGAGCCCGATGGGGCGCAACGCCAGCCTCAGAAATAGGCGGGGGGCTCCGGTGCCGGCGCGGGAGGCTCGACCTTGGGTAGCAAGTCAAAGGGGCTGGTCGTGGCGCACACGGTACTGGTGGCGACCCTGAGGTAGCGCGAGGTCGTCGCTAAGCTGCGGTGACCGAGCAGTAGCTGGATGGTACGGACATCGGTACCGCGTTCAAGTAGGTGCGTTGCGAATGCGTGCCGCCTATGTCGTTGAAGAGATAGGCGCCACTATCTACCCTCCCTGACTATGTCTTGTGAAATGGATGAACATGCCGAGCATGCGTCAATTGCTGGTTGCGGCAAAGACATGCTCATCCAATCACCCGACATAGTTCTCGCTACGTTACAGCCCGTTCAGGAAATCGAGAAGTTGGTCCCCCGGCTTATAGCGCTCTGGCTTTCTGTGCGGGGGGGATGTCTTCGCAAGGGCTTGCTCCTTCATCGAAAGCGTCGCTTCAAGATAGATTTGCGTGGTCTCCACCGATTCATGACCGAGCCACAAGGCAATCACAGCACGATCAGCGCCGCCTTGGAGGAGATCCATGGCCATGGTGTGCCTCAAACGGTGAACAGTAACGCGCTTCCGAATGAGCGATGGGCAAACGTTGGCGGCCGCCATGCGATGCTTGGTCAACAGGTACTGCACGCCATGGACGCTGAGACGTTCCCCTTTTGCGCTGGGAAACAGCACATCGTCGCTACCCCGTTGTGGCTCTCGCAGCCAGGCTTTCAACACGGCGAGGGTGGATTTGGCGAAGGGCGTACAGCGTTCTTTGCGTCCCTTGCCGATCACACGCACGTGAGCGCCGACGCCGAGGATGATGTCCTCGCGTTTGAGCCCGGTCATTTCGGATAGGCGCAGGCCTGTCTGCACCGCGACCAAGATAAACGCGTGATCGCGCCGGCCAGACCACGTGCGCAGATCGGGAGCGTCAAGCAAGGCATCGACTTCGGGCCGTGTAAGGAATGGAACCAAAGTGCGAGTGAAGCGCTTGCTGGGGATAGCGAGGACACGCTGGATCTGCGCAGAATGGTCCGGCGCCTCGAAAGCGGCGTATCGAAAGAAGGAATGAATCGCGGTGAGGCGCAGATTACGGCTACGAATGCTCACGCCTTGACGTTTCTCCAGGTCATCCAAGAATGCCACGATCAAAGGTGCATCGATCTCATCGAAATTCAGGCATGTCGGCGGCTTATGCAACTGCTGCTGAACGAACTTCAGGAATTGGCGAAAGGTATCGCGATAGGAACTGATCGTGTGGGGACTCGCCTGGCGCTGCTGCATCAAGCGCTGCATGAAGAAACGCTCCAGCAGAGGAGCAAAGCTGGCGGAGGTGCTCATGGCCGATCCTCCCAGCGCTGCTCAAGGCGGCGCATCGCTTCGCGCATCAACTCCGGAGAGCCGCTCAGATACCACTGCGTATCTGCGACATGAACATGGCCGAGGTAGGCGGACAAGATAGGCAGGCGTCGCTCTGGATCCTGGTTGGACCGATACCACATGACAAGCGTATTCGTTGCGAAGCGATGCCTGTAATTCCGCATGCGGAATTAGAGACATAATTCCGAGTCCCGGATTATTCCGCATACCGATCTCCGGGGGCTGGAATCCCCGGAGAATACGCGGCCAAGGCCACGTCCAATGCGGAATAATCAGAGGCTTTTCAGGAAGGCCAGCAGGCGATCATCAGGACGGAAACGCGGTGCGCGCACATTGGTGGTCGCCGCCTTGGCCAACGCCTGTTCTTTGAGTTGCATGTCCGCCTGGAAATAAATGGCAGTCGTTTCCACCGATTCGTGGCCGAGCCAGAGGGCGATCACGACGCGATCTGCGCCATGGTGCAGCAAATTCATCGCCAGCGAATGTCTCAAACTGTGCGGCGTGACGTTCTTGCCGATGAGTGAGGGACAGTGAAGGCGCGCCACGGCGAGATGCTTGTTCAGCAGGTATTCCAGACTGTCATGGCTCAACGCTGTGCCACGCAGCGATTTAAAGATCGGGTCGGACGGTGGGTACTGGCATTCGCGCAGCCAACTGCGCAGGACCGCCACGGTGTTCTTGCGCAGCGGCGTACAGCGCTCCTTGCGCCCCTTTCCCATACAGCGTACATGCGCACCGGCGCCCAGTACAAAGTCTTGGCCACGCAGGCCGAGGAGTTCCGATGCGCGCAGCCCTGTTCGTAAGGCCAATAGTAGCAGGGCTCTATCCCGCCGTCCGAGCCAGGTCGTGAGCTCAGGCGCGGCGAGTAGCGCGTCCGCTTCATCCGGCGTGAGGTAAGCAATCGGTCGGCGCACATAGCGTTTGCTCGGCATGGCGAGAACGCATTGCGCCACGGCGCTATACTCCGGTGCGTGCAGGGCGACATAGCGGAAGAAGGAATGAATGGCGGCCAGGCGTACATTGCGGCTGCGGGCGCTATTGTCGCGGTCCTGCTCGAGATGATCGAGGAACACACCGATAAACGCCGCATCCAAGTCGGGCAGCGCCAGCGCTGAGGGTGATTTGCGCAGGCGCTGCTGCGCAAACTGCAGGAGTAAGCGAAAGGTATCGCGGTAACTGGCGATGGTGTGTGAACTGACCTGCCGCTGGCGCAGGAGTCGATCCAGGAAGAACGACTCCATGAGCGCGGAGAAAGTGCTGACACCATTTTGAGTTGTGTTCATGGCCGCATTCCTCGCTCGGAGCGTGCTACCCGGCGCATTACGTAGTGCATCAGCTGCGGCGTCGCGGTGAGATACCAATAGGTATCGGTAATGTGGGCATGTCCGAGATAGGTGGAAAGTTCCGGCAGGTGCCGTTCGACATCGACGCCGCGGCGGTGCCACTCGGTCAGTGTGTTGATGGCCAGTCGATGCCGAAAGTCCAGCAGGCGAGGTCCGCGTGAATCATCCGGGCCGCGCAGGCCGATCTGGCGAGACAATTTGACGAAGGTCCACCGCACCGCCCATTCCGTCAGGCGAGTGCCGCGGTCAGAGAGGAAGAAGCTCGGACTATCAGGGTAACGGCACAAGCGATCCCGGCGCTTTGCATAGCGTTGCAACGCCGATTGCGTGGTGGGATGCACCGGCACATAGCGCGACTTGCCAAATTTGCTCTCGCGAATCGTCAACACGCCATTGACGAAATCGACATCGTCGCGATCCAGATGCAAGGCTTCATTGGTCCGCAGACCGGTGGCAACATATAAGCCGAATAGCGTGGCATATGTATGCGGTCGCAGACCGGTCGCCGATGGCAGTTGCAATGCCACCTCAAGCAAGTGGCCGATGTCTTCGTCGCGATAAATGTAGGGCTCCGGACGTTGTAACTGATACGGCAGCAAGTCCGGTGATGGCACGAGAGTTCGTGGATCGCTCGCGCTGCAATACCGCGCAAACCGACGCACCATGCCTAAGCGGTTCGCCCATTGCGCCGGCTGCACATTGGCAGGCTGGGTCGCCCACGCCAGAGCGAGATCGGTGGTGATGTACGTTGCGCCCGCGGCATCGGCAAAGTCGACGAAGCGTTGCAGCAAGCGTCCGGGCAATCGCAACTTGACGCCGAGAGCACGACGGAGCGCCAGATACTGATCGAGCGAAGCTTGTAACGATGTTGTAACGGGTGATTTCTTCATGATGTACTACCCAACCACGGCAGGGCAATGCGGCGCAGCGCAGCGATATCCACCTTGGCGTAGATCTGCGTCGTCGTCGGTTGTTGATGCCGGAGCAATTGACCGATCTCATCCAGGGACGCGCCCCGGCGCAGCAGTTTCATGGCCAGCGAATGCCTCAACAGGTGAGCCCCTTTGAACTCGGGGTTCAACCCGGCGCGTTGCAGTGCGCGGCGCACGACATTGCAAATGGCGACAGGGCTGGCAAAGCCACGCCGTGGAGCTTTCGAACGGATAAACACGCGACGCGTCGAGCACGCGGGACGAATGTGACGGAGATAGTGCGCCAAGGCGGCGCCGACATCCTTGGGCAGTGGCAATCGTGCCAGTCGTTGGCCCTTGCCGCGCACGAGAATCTCGCCGGCCTCCCAGTCCAGATCCTCCAAGGTCATGGCGACCACTTCCCCAGCGCGCAACCCCAGACGTGCCAGCAACAACACGATTGCATAATCGCGTTGGCCTACCTGTGTATTGCGATCGCAGGATTTGAGCATCCGCTCCACTTGTTCGGAGGGGAGCGACTTGGGCAGTTGCGATAAGCGCCAGAGCGCAACGCCCGGTACGGCGGCAGACAGATCCGTCTTGATCGCTCCGCGCTGGAGTAGAAAACGCAGGAACGAGCGCAGCGCCGTGACCGTCAGTTTGGCGTGAGTACGGCTGACCCGCTGGACTTGACTAAGAATGAAGTGATGGAGATCTTGCGGGCAGAGTTCCGCAATACGCAGCGCCTTGCCGGCGAACCGCTCAGTCAAAAAATGGCGCACGATAGGCAGATAGCTGATCAACGTCGACGGCGAGAGGCCGCGCTCCGACCTGAGGAATAGCTCAAAAGCTCGCGTGACCTTGCCCAACGTGCTCCGATCGATCGGTGGTGACAATACCGAAGCACAGCCGATGCCGCGTAAAAACGTGAGCAGTTGTTGCGTCGTCGCTGCGTCCCCGCGTCGCGCAATACGTCGCCGTCGGCCCGCGTGAAATCGCTGGAGCCACTGCTCATCCAGCTCTGCCAGTGGGAGCTTGCGCCGCTTGAGCCAGCGGTTGAGTTCCGCCACCAGCGTGCATTTGACGTGAATGGTCGTCGCGGCGTAACCCTCGCTGGCGAGGAGCGTTGCAAATCCATCGAGGTGGGATGCCAGTGGGCCACCGCAGCACCAACTCGGTAGTGCCGTGATGGCACCGTTGCGATTGATCTTCATCGTCAGTCTCCTTAAATCGGGGGGGATCCCCAAGGAGACGACACTCCAATAACGGCAGAAACTCAAGCGCCAACCGTGGCGCAGATCACTGCCACAAGATCTGCGTTGATTTGATCACCGCAGAAGCGGCGTTGGCCAAGGCCGCGACCACCGATGTGCGCACACCTCGTTTCCGTCCTGCTGATCGCCTGCTGGCCTTCTTGAAGAGCCTCTGATTATTCCGCATTGGAGGTGGCCTTGGCCGCGTATTCTCCGGGGATTTCAACCCCCGGAGATCGGTATGCGGAATAATCCGGGACTCGGAATTATGCCTCAGGTCGTGGATGCGAGGAGCGCCGTGGCAACCCCGATTACCCCAGCTAAGTTGCTTGCGCAGTTGCCCGAAGATGCGGTGGACCTGCCGATCACCGATACTCTGTCCCAACAGACGCCCGCGTGTGGAGATGAAGAACGGTATCTCGGGCGTCGTGGGCACGTGGCAGGCACGCTGGACCCGATAGCGCGCCAGGGCCTGCACCGCACTGGGGTGTAGCGGCACTAAGCGAGACTTGCCGAACTTGCTCTGGCGGATCGTCAGCACGCCGGACTTCAAGTCTACGTCCGCGTCGCTCAGTGCCAGAGCCTCAGAGATTCGCAAGCCAGTACAGGCTATCAGGCCAAACAGCGTTTGCATGACCACGCCGCGCAGGCTGCCGGGCGGCCCGACACGGCTGGCGGTATGCAGCAACTGCACGATTTCGTCTTCGCGATAAATGTGCGGTGCCACCCGGCCTGGAATGGGCCCGAAGATGGCTTCGTCGGGTACTTCGGTGGCCGGCTCGAACTGCTGCAGCCAACGCGTGAACGGCCGCAACAGGAGCAACTGGCGCGCTGATGTAGCGCGTGTGCCCTGGCCGCTCTTGGCTTGGCGCGCCCAAGTGGCCATCAGCTCGACCGTAAGTGGTCCGCGATGACGGACTTCGCTTGCGTATCGGGAGAAGCGGACCAGTGCGTGGCCCATGGTGTCGAGTTGGAAGCCCAGTCGCCGCCGTTCGACCAAGTACTGCTCGACCCTAGCCGGCAAGGTGACGCGGGCGTTCATGCCAGGCTCCCAGGCCATGGCAGTGCGACGCAAGCCAGCGCACCCTGGTCGAGTTTGGCGTAAATGAGCGAGGTGTTCAGCGAGCGGTGACGCAGAACGTCGGCTACTTCCTTGATCGAGCTACCGCGCCCGACAAGCTGGCATGCCAACGTATGGCGCAGGCCGTGGGTTCGGCCGTGGGGGATGCCTACGCGTCCGTAGGCGTCGCGTACCACCCGCCGAATGGCGTCCACGCCAATGGGCTGGTCGAAGGGTGCGAGGTGGCGCACGAAGAGAGCGCGGTCGCGGGTCTGTGGCCGTTCGTGACGGATGTAGGCTTCCAGCGCCTGGCCGGTCACCGTCGGCAGCGGCAGCACATCCTGTCGGCGCGACTTGGTGTGCTTGAGCGTCACGGTGCCTAACTGCCAATCGATGTCGTCGATCTTGAGCCGATTGATCTCGATACTGCGCAACCCAAGATCAAGTGCCAGCCGCACGACGGCATAACCACGATGCGGCGATGGCAGCGCAGCAGTGAATGAACTCAGCAGCCGTTCGACCTCCTCGGGTTTGAGCGAGCGAGGCAGTGACGCCAGAGTCCAGTGCGCGGGTGACGATATGACTGCCAGAAGCGGCTGCACCGCATCGCCGCAACTCGCGCGGTAGCGCAGGTAGACGCGTAGCGCCGAGGCGATGGTAATGGCGTTGCTGGTAGTGTTCACCGACGCCAGTTGCTCAGCGATAAAGTGCCGAATGCTCTCTGGCCGCAATTCGCCGATGACTACGGGTCGGCCAGCGAACTTTGCCAGCAGCAGTCGCTCGATAATACGTAGCCGCCCGCGGCGCGTACCGACGGCTAAGCCGCACGCATCACGCATGTGGGCGTCGTAGCGGCTCAACTCATCGGCGATCGGACCAGCTGCTGACGCAGGCTCCGCGATGACATGTCTCTCGCGTAAGATCGATAACAATGGCACCAGTGCGGCATGCAGCTCGCGGGGAGTGCGCAGTGCTGGGGATGGGCAATCGCAGCACGCCAGATGGTAGCGGAGGAAGAAGCCGATGCAGTCGTCGTCGAGCACATGTACCGGGATGTGACTCATCGACATCCAGCGCGAGAAGTGCGCGACGGCACTCAGACAACGGCTGGCAGTCGTAGCTGCATAGCGACCGCGCTTGAGTCGCGAGATATAAGCTGGAATATGGGGCGACAACGGACCGTCCAGCAACCAGCCTCGGGTCGTGGGGTGCAACGCAGGGATCTTCGTCATGGTGGTCTCCAAAAGTGGAACCACCATTCCTGCCTAAGCCGCGCAATTATGTCCAGCCCGGCCCGTCATCAGATCCCTCTTCACCAGCCCAAACAAGGCCGGCCAGCCTACCTAACCACGGAACTGTTCATAATTGGGAACTCCGCATAATGGCCGGGAGCGTCATCTTGCGCATCCTTCCGCATTGCTGACGCTGGTCCTGACGGCGCTTCCCACCATGAGCGCTTGCAGGTTGAGGCGGTGAATTCCGGCGGTAGCATCAATAGTCTGCATGCCGCACAATATCATCTGCCCGGGACCCATACGAACCTGATTCCGTAGCTTGATGATTGGAGGATGAGTATGATTCATCTTG
>Ga0172380_10009879_pt1 | contig 10094 bp, 10 predicted proteins | sample Leawe162metaG_FD_119747 | JGI IMG/M metagenome (GOLD analysis project Ga0172380, IMG submission 119747) | Leachate microbial communities from a municipal landfill in Southern Ontario, Canada - Leachate well 162 metaG | ecosystem: Engineered > Solid waste > Landfill > Unclassified | place...
CTGTAACGGCCAAACCTGCGGTCGCGGCTGTAACGGCCAAACCTGCGGTCGCGGCTGTAACGGCCAAACCTGCGGTCGCGGCTGTAACGGCCAAACCTGCGGTCGCGGCTGTAACGGCCAAACCCGTCGTTGCGGCCAAACCTGTCGCGGCTGTAACGGCCAAACCTGCGGTCGCGGTCAAACCGGCGGCAGCGGCCAAACCGGCGGCCACGGTCAAAAAAGTGGCGGCGCCCCCGAAAGAATCGTCCGCGGTAGAGACCGATATCAGCGAGGCCGACATGAATAACATGCTCGCCGAGTTAGTAGGGCTCGAGTAGGCGATCATTCGATGTCCTGTGGATAACCCTTGGCGAGATATCCCAACACCTGCATGAAACTATCAGCGATATGGCCTCTCAGCGCGGCCGGCTTAGTAATGGGTATGTTAGTTCCGAATAATTTTTCGGCCAGCTCGAAGTTGTATTTAGCATGAGCCTTGTTCGCACTGTATGATGTTTTGTATTTCTCCGCGAACAAACCGTAATGCCCGGCGGGCGATAACCAGATGCTGTTTTTGAGAGAGGGGCCAATGATGGTAACATCGTCATCAACGAACATAGCAACGATTGCCGATGCCACGGATCTGGCCGACGGATTTTGTCCCATCTGAAACTCCACAAGTACTTTTAATTTTGGGGCTCCGGCCGGTATGTGTTTAGTCAGAGAGGGACCAATGCGATTGCGTATGTGATTCACCACTGCCCGGATTCTGGAGACTGTGTTGATGTTTTTGTCGGGGATGCCGGGACAGAGATCTGTGGTTTCGCCGTCTACTATTCGGATCAAATTTCGACTTTTGAGTTCGAGGTCCGCGATGATGGGGGCCAGTTTCGTCAGCGTGTCAATCGCGGCGGCCATATTTTTTTCATCGACGAGCCACTCGCTGATTTTTTGGTTGAGCACCGTCGCCGCGGTCAGTCGCTCCCTCAAATTGCGAATCTGGTCCAGGGATAAATTTATTTGGCTCAAACTGAAGGCGAATGTTTTCGTCGCGCAATCAAAACCCAAATACCATTGCCCCGACATTGCCCCATAACTTTGGCGTCTCCCTATTTTCAAGTGGAGGTCGGTCGCGCGGCTATTGGAAGGGGAAGAGCCGGGGCTATATTTGTCTTCCCCATGAGCGCCGCGGCCAAAAACGGGCGACGCGGGCGCGCGGCCGATGCGCCCCGGCTCGATGCGGCCAACCTCGCCGGGATCACGTCGCTCATGAACACCCAGCACCTGAAGCCGGGCGTCGACCTCGACCGCGCCGAGAAGGCCGTCATGGGCAAATCCACCGCCCCGACGCGCGGCTCCAAGTCCGTCGACCCCGTCCACCTCTACGCCGCCGAGATGAACCAGCTTGCCGACGAGCTCGGCATCGATCTGCTCGGCGATGACGGGCCCGTCATGAAGGCGCGCGCCCCCTCCCTGGCGCCGGCCCGGGTCGGCGGTGCTGCGAGAACGGCCACAGCCAAGCCCGACCGGTTCTCCACCGACCGCTTCGCCAGTCTGGTCGACAAAATCGACTTCGAGGACGCGCCAGCGTCCAGGCGGCCCGAGGCACCATCATCCAAACGTCCCGAGACGCCGTCGTCCAGACGTCCCGAGGCGGCGTCGGCCAGGCGTCCCGAGGCACGCCCCCCAGTCCGCCGGCGGGAAGCCAGCAGCAGTAGCGATGAAGACAGTAGCGACGACGGCAGCTACGACGATGATAGCGACGACAGCTATGACAGCAGCGATGGCAGCTACGACAGCAGCGACGAGAGCGGCGAGTACTGCGACTGCGACAGCGAGGAGACGTGTTCGTCGCGGTGCAGCTGCGGTTGTCACGAGGAGAGTGAAAGCAGCGGCAGCGCGGACAACGAAAGGGTCGACGACATCATCTCGGGGCTCGAGGCCGACCTCGGCATCGACACGGGCAGGAAGTCGCACCGCCGCGCGGGCCGGGTGCGCGACATCGATGTGCCCCACGTCGAGCGGCGCGACCGGGGCGGCGCGCACATAACCGACGAACAGGAGCGCCGCCGGCACATCAACTCGGTCATGTCGGACCTCCGCGGCGAGACGCGCACGACGTTCGGCGTCGAGAGGGAGCGCATCCAGGACATCAAGGCGTCGAAGCTCGAGCAGATCGGGCAGCTGCGCATGACGCTCGACGAGGAGGGTATCGATTGCACAGGGGTCACCGTCCCGACTCCCGACAGCCCCATGGAGGAAATCGACTCAGTCCTCAATATCTTGCGCCTCAAGAACGATCGCAATCGCTATTCGAGCCTGGCCGAGGAGATCATTCTGGGTTTCGCCGAGGGTATCGAGACCGTGTTCGACGGCACGCGCCAGGTCCCGCTCGTGGGATGGACGCCCGACTACACCGGCTACCACAACACCGTGAATGTCAAACTTCATCGAATGCGCGGCGAGACCTCGATGGTGGTCGGTCGCATCATCGAAAAGTACAACGTGGGCCCTACGTCGCGCATCATTATGGAGCTGCTGCCCAGCTTCTTCCTCTATCCGCGCCAGCAGAAGAAACAGCGCGGCATCCCCGGGCTCGCCAGCGACCCGCGCGTGTCGGACGCCCGCGGGGCTATGAGTGCCATCCGGGAGGCGAATGGCCGCAACGAGGCCAACGCGCTTCTCAATGTGTGAGCAGCCGGACAATTTTTCATAGGGCCGCGCCAAACGCCCGCCGCTCATATAACGATGGAGGACTGGGCGACGAGCGACTACACGCGCACCTACGGCGACACGGTCTTCGTTCCCGAGCCGGGGTACGACAGCGGGGTGTACCTGCTCGAGGAGTCGGGGCAGGAGAACCCCGCGGCGGGGTACCCCCAGCGCACCGGCGTCGGCTACGGCCACCGGCCCGGCCGCTACGGTGAGACCGCTCGCGGACACCCCGGTCCCGCCGGCCCCGTCCGTTCACGCGGCGTCAAGGAGGGCTACTACACCGGCGGCAATGTGATCAGTCAGAGCGGCTATGATCGTCAAGAACTGTACAACACTGCCTGGGATGAAAGACCAGAGCGTTACAACCCAAACTCGGGCGCAGACTGGGCGCGCCTCGTCCCGAATCCGCGCGACAGGCCGTACGGCGGCGGCCCCGCCCCGAGTTTGGCTTTCCCCATGATCAGCCAGTCGGAGGCGATGAACAAACCCGACGACGCCGTGTTTCCGAGCGCCGCCTCATCGGAGTGCGGCACGAAGGGGTGCGGGCGCCCCCACGCCGTCCGCGAGAATTTCGCGGGGTTGCCGTCCGCCCGCGCGGTTGTAACCGTCGACGCGCTCCTGCAAGTCTTCAAAGTGATTCTCCTGTTCGTCGTCGTCATTCTTCTCGCGATGGCGCTGGTCTCGTCGAACCGCATCGAACGCGACCTGGAAAAACTCACGAGGGAGGTTGCGCTCATGATGAAGGGGTCGTGAATCATGTTCTCGATATTTTTATCGTTTAATGTTAACAGAATTCGGCATTAGGTAGAGTCATTCACAAACTAATGTGACATTTGCAAACCAATTGAACCGATAGTTTGTGAAATTCGGCATTCTCAAACCAGTGTGCCATTCGCAAACCAATGGAACCGATAGTTTGTAGAATTCGGCATTCGCAACCCAATGTGCCATTCGCAAACCAATGGGACGCCGTACCAATAGTTTGCGAATTCTGGCATTAGGTGGTGACATTCGCAACCCAATGTGCCATTCGCAAACCAATGGGACTCCGTACCGATGGTTTGTGGAATCCGACATTCGCAAACCAATGTGACTTTGTTAGTGGAATCCAAAAACTGTATAGCCATTTTTCGTCGAGAGAGGCTCACGGCAAGCGGACTCACGGCAAGCGGACTCACGACAAGCGGACTCACGGCAAGCGGACTCACGGCAAGCGGACTCATGTGGTTGACAACGAGATGATGGCGGCCTCGGCTGCCGACACGGGAACGCCCGTGGCCGTCGTCGCGGTGCGGGAATCCGTCGTGGCCGCCGTGCGCCGGGCGTCCGCGGCCGCGAGATAGGCTGTCGCGGGGGCTGCCGTCGACCTCATGCCGCCGCGGGATCGCATCGAACGTGTGTCGGCCGTAGTAAGCGCCTCAGGTGCGCCCGCCACGCCTCGGCGCGCGGTACTGGCGGCATGAGGGGCCGGCGCGCGACCGTGGGCCAGGAAATCGATGACCTCGTCCCGCGATCCGAGCCGACGCGCTCGAATCAGCGCATTCATGGCCTCCACCTCTACCGCATCAAGATCCGTCATCCAGGCGATGTATAGACGCGAACCTTCATCGAGAATTGCCAAACCGACCTCGAAATTACGCTTCTCGTATGCTCGAATAAGGGCCGAATAGAGAATTCGTTGCGCGTCTGGTTTGCTGAGACCCGGGATTGGAATGTTCGACGGAAGATCGTACTGCACGCAGTTGCGCCCCCACACCCGCTCGTGGCGCAGTAGTTTGGTGTCGATGATGCCGATATGTTCGCGCACCAGACTGTCGATCAGATCGCCGCGCGCGCTTGTCTTGCTGAGGGACTTCGCCGTGACCGACATCGGCTCTTATTGGGGCGCGCGGGCCGTGCCTAAATCGTGGCCGGACATAATTGAATCGCGGTGTGCAGTACGAAAATGGCCAGCCAATCGGAGACCGAGCTGGACTTCATGCCGACCCGGGCGCACGATATTGACGAAATGGCGCAGTACGACAACTTCATTCGGCTGAACTCGTCGCAGCACTGGCCTGGGCTTTGCATCGAGGCGGCCAGAAGGAACCCGCGCAGTATCTCACACTGTCAACGACTCCACACAATCACACCGCGATTGTGCGAAGAGCTCGTGTGCTCCGGAACATCATTGGAGCACATTCCACCGGGGTTGATCACCAAGAAGCTGGCCCAAATCGCAGTGGCCAGAAACGGGAGAGAATTGGAATATGTACCCAGAATTGGTGCGAACGCGTATTACATCCCCGATGGCTGCATCTTTCTGGAAGAAGAAATATACATATCGGCGATGCGTCAAAATGGTCTCGCATTGCGTTTTGTTCCTAAGTCGCGAATAACCGAGTCAATTTGTCTCGAAGCTGTTCGTCAGGCCCCGAAGGCTATTCAGTTCATCTATCCGACAACGTGGTCGACGTGCAACGAGACGAGTTATTCGTACGGCGTCTACACCAATGCCAGAGTGATTCAAAGTCGGGATGATCTACCATGTCGTCTTTGCCAATGTTTAGATTGTAGCGTTAATCGTGAAAAATATGAAAAACTATGTTATGTTGCTGTAAAACAAAATATTCATGCCATTGCTTATATTTGTCACCCGACACTAGATATTTGTATTGAAATTGCCAAGCGCAGTTCTACCTGGTTACTTTGGTTGCCAAGGTTGCAAAACACCAACGAACGTGTGTTGCGGGTGGCATACGACACGTGGACCAGTACGGGTTCAGGTCCTTTGCTGTCTGTGTTGGCGATGAATCACAACCGCCGCACGTATAGGCGAATTCTCTTTCCCAAATTGCACGACGTGCTGCTGGCTTTGACCGCTGTTGGATTGTCTCCGCTTCTCCGAGTCGAGGTGGCGAATATTGTACTGGCGTTATATCAAACTCCACCGGACATCATTCTCTGGGGGGACTTGTGGAAGATGGTAGAAGTGACCAATAAAAGGGGAGGCACATCTCGCCGCCACCATTAATATGTGCGAATGGCCCGCCCCCATTAACTAGTGCGAATGGCCCGCCCCCATTAACTAGTGCGAATGGCTCGCCCCATTAACAAGTGCGAATGGCCGTCCATATTTGAATCAGTTTCTGGAAGCGGAGAACCACCACGCATGGAATACACTATCGCGGCTGTAGATTCAAGAAGAATGGAACGTCTGTTTCCTGGATATGATTGCAAGAACTTTGAGAGTGCCGGAGTGCAGCATCATCACTTTGTAGTCTTCGATGCGGCTCGTAAACCTCTGGGTTATGTTCGGTGCTCATCCAATGACAACATGGAAGAAGAAAATGGAGGTGCGCACCCTGATCAACGATATTGGATTGACGACATCAAATCGTTGCAGAAGGGGGTTGGGCGCGCATTGGTGAATGAGGCCCGACGATATTTCCGGGCCTGCGCTGAACGTGATCCCCCGCACTATCGCAGAAATATGTATGTCGGTTCATGCTTTGCGGCCGTCGGCTTCTACGATCGTTGCGGATTTGTTCGAATCGTGGAAGACAAAATAGTTCAGCATCGCGTTAACACCTCTATGTCAACACATGGAGTCCAAGATATGGTGCTTATCACTGCCGACGCTTACCACAATTTGGTGGGTTATGAGAGTAAATTAGGTTTGACCTATACCGAAGAGGAGCTGTTGCCCGAGATTGACTGCGGAGTGTTGATGGCGATTCCTCTCGAGGAGGGCGCGCCGCTCGATCGGGAGCAGGAACGGCTCGAGGATAATGCGACCCCCGAACGGCAGCAGGAGTGGCTCGCGAAACATCAAAAAGCGGCCCTCAATGTAAATCATTGATTGCTGATTTTGCGACCAAATTGCTGTTTTTGATTTGAACGGAGTTATAGTTGCTGCATTACAGACCAAAACAAATGACGTCACCCACAATTAACATCTCTACAGTTGACATCACTTCGACCGGCGTATTTCACGAAAGCGCTGATGAGCGGGTCGATCAGCAACTGGAACAACTGTTCGGCCAATGTCTCGAAATTGTTCGACGAAATGGTCTCGATATCAAAAAAGCATTGTATCAATTCGATGCTCACGAAACTCGGGTACTGTCGTTCGTGGTCGAGGGTCAGGCCTGCGCAGCTGTTATATTGGAACGTTTGTTATCAATCTATCAAGGATGTCGAGAACTCTTATGTGTGGTAGCTGTCAGACAAAACGCCGAAGCAATTCACTCAGTTCCTGAAGAGTATTTGACCGAGAAATTGCGTGATGTGAAGCGTGGCGTGTTGCCGAACACCGCTTTGTCTGTGTGATGGTTCCATTCGATTTTTGTCGTTGATGACTGGTTTCGCAAACTATTGGTTGCGTATCAATTACGTAGTCGAGGTCTTCGAGCCGTTCTTAACAATGATTTGCTGCCGTGACTGAGTTCTAAAACTGAATTGGTGGTCTTGACAACAGTTGAGTGCGACCTCGAAATCATAACAGTTGAGCACGATCTCGGCAACATAACAGTTATCCGCATCCATGGCATTCACTTTCTATCACACAAACGACTGGACATTCGTTCAAGAGTTGTTTCCCGATGAAGACGTGTACAATAGCTCGGCGTGCGAGGGTGAACATATTTATTTCATCGCATACAACGAAGATTGCATTCCAGTCGGATACATGTGGTGCACCGAGCACACTGACGAGCCTCTTGGGTTCCATCCCGACCAGCGCTGGTGGATCGTCACCATTAGCACGAAACGGCTCGCCGATCGAACCGCGCTCGTCAGCGAGGCCCGACAACACTTCCTGGGACGCGTCATCGAGGGGTCGACTGCGCGGCTCAACCTGTACGCCGGGGCGCAGACGGCCGCCGACGCCCGCGACTACATGCTGTGCGGGCTCACCCCCGTATCGACCGCCGACTACGACCTCGCTGTGCACGGGGGCCTCATGGCCGTGCCGCTCGTGCCCGGCGCCGAGCTCGACCGGGAGACGCGACTGCCTGCCGCTCCCGCTGTCGCCGAAAGTTGACTCGACGCTGAGAGCCAACACGGGTCGAACGGGCTATTTTTTGCCCAGGTTTCCATTATTTCCACAAACCTCCGAAGATGTACTATACTCATACCCCGGCTACTGACACAACCCGATGTCCGCAGGAGCAGTCTTCAAGCTCATCGCCAACGACGGCAAGGCCGATCGCATGATCATGGCCACCAAGCTGATCAACCAGCGCATCAAGGACGTGATGTGCGCCCGCAAGCGCGCGGGCAAGGCGGACATCACGCCGACCCTCGTCGACCTCGAGCGCACGCACATCCTGTACGTCAACGCGCACTTCAAACCATTCGCGGCTATCGGCTTCGAGTACAACAAGTTGCGCCCGCAGTCCGGCAACCCCACCCTCGGCGGCGGCGTGACGTTCAGCATTGCGCAGTTCGGCGACTTCTTCCACGACATGGTCGGCCGCACCCGCCTCAGTCAGTGCCAGGGTCTCCCCGGTATGACCCCGGTCCAGTCGGAGGGCAACGACAACAGCCCGGCCGTCTTCCCAACGAACGGCTCCACACCCACCGGCGACGTCAATCCGGCCCTCTGGTACAACATCGTCGACGCATTCGGCAACGTCCTTGTTGTTGGTACCGACGACGAACCCTCCGCGCCTGTCAGCTACCGCAACTTCGTGCGCTACTGCGAGTTCCCCGGCAACCGCCTCTACCAGGGTGTCAAGTTCGACGTGAACGGCAACCCGCTCGACCAGTATGACTCGATGATTCCGGTCATGCTCGAGAAGTTCACCATCACGCCGAACAAGCGCGCCGGCTTTGACCGCCTCGTCGGCCAGGAAGTCCCGATGATCGGCTACGGCGGCCTCAACAGCGCGATCGTCACCGATCCCGACGCCGCCAACACGCCGCAGGGCATCACCAAGTTCGCCGCGGGCCAGAGCAACCAGACCGTCGGTCTCTACAACCCGGGCCCGTCGGGCATGGCCGTCTCGGCGGCGGCGACGACACTGAACGCGCCGTCGAACGACCAGCGCGATGTGTGCCGCCAAATGCTGCAGGTCGTCAACGGCCCGCAGACCCCGAAGCCGATCCAGCCGCCACTTGAGATCTGGAACAAGTTGCGCTTCTGGTTCAACGACGACGTCCGCCTCTCGATCGCGTCGGTGTCGATCCCGTTCGGCCAGCGCTACATCAGCGTCGACCTGGCGACTCAGGACCTCCTCTGCTACGAGTTCCCGAGCATCTACCTCCAGACGATTGAGGAGGTCTTGAACGCCGACGGCTCCGGTCGCCCAACCTCCGAGCGCATCGTCTCGTACACGCCGATCTTCCAGAAGTTCGGCATGACCGACGTCTCGATCGAAAAGATGGAGATGTACGTGAACAACATCTTCGTGAACCCGGAGATCCACGACATCTACATCAAGCGCATTGGTTTCTCGTTGATTCGTGTCTACCGCCAGCACAATCAGCGTTGCAACCAGGACAGCGCGGACGAGAAGTTGCTCTCGCAGCTCAAGTGGCCCGTCGAGTACATGTTCGTGGGCCTGCGCCCGACGTGGAACATCAAGGCGACCTCGACCGGCATCGGCCTCGGCGCCTCGGGCCTGGTCACCGCGGGCAACCAGAACCAGTGGCGCGACTGGCACCGCATGACCTACCAGGTCAACGGCGAGTGGTCGAACCCGAGCCTGTCGGAGGCGCCGACTGCCCTGCCCGACGCAGGCATCGGTTCGGCGATCTACTCGGTCATGCCGAACCAGTACTGGCTGGACGTGCCAACGGTCGACACGCTCACGTTGACCTCGCACGGCATCACGATCTTCGACACGTTCAACGACAAGTTCTTCAACCAGTACATGCCGTTCCACTACGGCGGTCCCGCACTGGTCACCCCGGACGACGTGGGCGCCCTGTTCGTCAACATGGCGCTGTTCCCGCGCAGCTACAACCCGAGTGGTCACTTGAACATCTCGCGTGCGCGTGAAACGTACATCAAGTGGACCACGAGCTACATCAGCGCCCGCTCGCCCGCCGATCTGCTCGCCGTCGCCGTCGCGATCAACTTCCTCCTGGTCACCGATGGTTCGGCCGTCCTTCGTTACAGCACTTGAGCCGATGGAGAGTCACACCCTAGCGATAGGTCAAAAAAACAAACATTTTTTGTTGGTTCGCGCGGTCATTGAGTTACACCGAAACCGGAAAGTTATGTATATGCCCAAGTTCGATTAATTGACTGCAAACCACTCAGAAAGTTTGCAACTACTCGGGGTTTGAAAAGATAGTGATCTCGTTCAGGTGATAGTGGTTGCCGACATATTTGCCGCAACTTGCAAGGTACCCCCGGCATTCGGAGTCAACGTAATTGCCGCAGCACCAGTGGTTGCGCCATTGCGCAATGA
>Ga0172380_10009881_pt1 | contig 10094 bp, 5 predicted proteins | sample Leawe162metaG_FD_119747 | JGI IMG/M metagenome (GOLD analysis project Ga0172380, IMG submission 119747) | Leachate microbial communities from a municipal landfill in Southern Ontario, Canada - Leachate well 162 metaG | ecosystem: Engineered > Solid waste > Landfill > Unclassified | place...
CTGCTTATTCGGTAGGTTCTTTGTTGGCTGATCATATTGGTTATCCTATAGAAATGATTAAAACTTTAGATCAAAAGTATGTAATTAAAGATACCTATTTAAAAAGTGAGATATCTTATTATTATTGGCTGATTGACATTCATAATATATGCTTATATGCCGCTACTTATAACAAAGTCGATGAGGTAAAACCATGGATAGAACATATGGCAGATTATATTAATCAATTCATCATAGAGCACAATGGGAGTTATTATGTTGAATTCCCGTATGAAAATATTATTTACAATCAAGATCACAAAGAAGGTCATGTAAGCGCTTTCGGGAACGCTATGATTATGTGGGGATTTGTAAGGGCGTACGAAACCACGGGATTATTAAAATATAAAATGAAGGCTGATTTATTGGCAAAATCTTTTTTAGATATACGTGACCATAAAAACCAGACCGAACCATGGGTATCTTTCGTTGACGATAATCAATTTTTATGGTTTGAGGAAGCTCCGTATAACACGGAACCGCAAACAAAGATTCTCAACGGGGATATCACTTGCATAGAGGCGTTGTATACTTATTATTTGTGCAATCCGAAGCCTGAAATTTTAGACTTAATAAAGGCCGGAATTACCACCATACAATGTAATATTGAAAGATACAGAATCCCTAACAAAATTCACGCTTACGGTTTATACGATTTATCAATTCCGGATTATGGACAATACCGAAACCTCAATCAGTTGGAGAACTTATATAATTTAACGGGTGAGCAGTATTTCTTATTCATGCGAAGTAATTTCGATAATGATTACCGAAGAAGCGGGGAAGATTTACAATAATACAAAATAAATACTTGGCGAAACGGCACTTGCAACGGTGCCGTTTATTTTTTGTTATTATGGGTTCAGGTGATTGCATGGAAACGATAGGACAAGTAAAAACATACATAAATGAATTACTCCCGAATGGAGTAAGCAGCACAACGATTGTGACGCTGATAAATAACGAGTTAAGAAAGAATTGGGATTATCTTACCTCGACCGCCTTATATTCTTTTAACACGTCATCCGGGGTCGGTGTGTACTCTTTACCCACGGACGTCACAATAGGCATGGTGTCCGGACTTCAGATAGCCAATACGACGGGTTCCACCTACTACCAAAAATACGATTTTTCAGGGTTTGACAATGACCTCACCGGATTCAAGTATTATGACATGCTTGGAGAAATGGGGGTATACCCGGTTCCCGACAATACATATTCAGCCTTATTAAGGCATCAGGAATACCCGACACTGTTCAACTCAACCGATATCTCCGTTCAATTTAACGTTGATCAGGATTGGGTTGACTATATCAAATTTAAAGTCATGGCAAGAATCGCAAAGGCCGGAAACGCTCCCGATGTTGATCTTGCGAACGGGTACGAGTCCGACGCAAAAGAACTGTGGCGCAGGATAAAAATGAAAAGTTCAAAAGAGAAGGTAAAAGTAAACAACAACCGCTGGTCATATAAGGATTGGTGAACATGTGGAACGTAAGGTATAAAAGCAAACAGGTCGTCTCTCAATTCGGGCAGGGGGTAAATACGTTCCTGCCTGCTTTTGAAATCGGCGAAAGTGAGTTGGCTGACGCTTCAAACGTTTGTTCAAATAATTCCCCCGCTATCGAAACGAGAAACGACAGAAGTGTCTTAACGTTGTCTTTAACATCCAACCAAAACGCTTTAGGGCAAAGAGACAATTCATATCTTCACGTCCTTGACGGTCCCGAATGGAAATGTGCCTTACCGACCTCGACCGCGTGGACGACTCTCAGCACGTCCATAACCAACGGAAAGGGCTGTTTTAACGAGTTTAATACCGAAGTGGCCAGATATACCATTTTAGCAACCACAGGTCAGTCTTATGCCTATGACGGGACTACAACACTGGTAAGTTTAACCACGGACGCGCCGAAGTCTAATCTTTATACGGTTCATTCTTACAGAGTGTATGCGATAGGAGAAGATGGGCGAACCATAAAGCATTCCTCACTAGGAAGCATCACTGATTGGGTGACTTCTCTGGACGCGGGAAGCATCCAATTAACCAACGCCAAAGGCGATGCGTCGGCTATAACGACTTTCGCAAATCATGTCATAGTTTGGACGGATAACTCCATGCACGAATTGTACGGATTTGAACCGAACGATTACGAACTGATTGATATTTCAAACGACATAGGATGCGTTAACAGATTGGCTGTCCAAGAGGTAAAAGGAAAACTCTACTGGCTGGATTATTCAGGGATTTATCAGTATACCGGAGGACAACCGGAAAAGATATCTCAGAGAGTTCAGAAGTGGATTGACGGGATAAACTGGACTTATAAAAATTTAATCTCCATGGGTGTCCACGGAAGCAAGCTTTACATAGGGATTCCTTATCAATCGACGTCAATAAATAAAATCATCGTGTTTGACACCGAAAAAAATACATGGGTTTCGGATTCCGGTAACTTTACGAACTTCACTAATGTTTCAGACGTTCTTTACGGTCAAGGTTCGGACGGTAGAATATGGGATATGGAAAGTACGGGAATAACCGGAAATGATAATTCCACCGCTATTCCGTGGAGCTTTGAAACAAAAGCTTATCAAGACGGGTCTATTCAGGGTAATAAGACCTTGCACGATTTATGGCTGGTTTATAAAGGATCAACCAATGCGACTCTTGATATAGGCTACACAACCTCCTTAGACAGCACGACGTTTACCGACTTAGTTTCCTCAACCGATTTGACCTTTGACGGGAACGGGCAGAAGTACAATAAGATGGTTCCTTTATCAGCCTTGCAGAACGTAGATTGGTATAGGTTAAAATTTGAAGGTACAGGACATGTGAGGGTCAACTATCTTCAGAAAAACCTCAGAATCAAAGGGGGGACGTATTAATGGCTCAATATGATACCGCTCAATACGGCTTTAGTGAAGATGGCTTTTTGAGGATGAAAAAAGACCTTGAATACATAATGAGAAACCTTGACCACAGAAACGTCAAGAGATTATATACGGAGTTTTGCGACATTCAAAGTGAAGACGGTGAAACGGTAATCGAAGGGCCGTTAATTAAACAATACGCAAGCGGAAGCACGACATTGAGATTAAAAGAAGGTTATAACCCCGCTTCAAGCGTATTTGAGTTTGCTTTATATAATTCAGCAGGAATTCAGACAGTGGGAATCGATTCAAGCGGGAACGCCGCCTTTACGGGGAAAATAACGGGTTCGGAGATTGTAGCCGGTACAATCACAGGATCAACAATAAACGGCGGCACGCTTACCGTCGGAACAAGCAACATAGTTAAAATATCTGAAGATGTCAACAATGGGCAAATACAATTTATTTACAGCGACGGCACCACGGCTTGCCGAATGTATTTTAGTTCAAGTTTTTGGGCCTTGGGCGGGCAGTCCGTTATCATTAATCCAAATTCCTTATGGATATGGCCTTCTAGCGAACTCCATATAAACGCAGACAATATTATGGTAATTCCTGACGGAGGAAAATTTTATTATGGCGGGCCATCTTCCACAAATGAAGTGGCAACCAGAGGATGGGTTTCAGGACAAGGGTATATTACAGGAACTGCAGGAGAGACAGGCTCGTTTACGATAGGCGCGGCAACGATTGTGATTTCTGACGGTTTAGTAACAAGCATAACCACTTAGGGGTGACGATATGTACGATCCAAATTTAGGTTTTGATCCTGATAAACAGTATGGAACAAATATAAGAAACACATTGGCCGCAAATCCAAGTGCGGATATATCGGGAGATATCTCTGAGGTTTTAAAAAAGGTCAAAAGCCCTAATTTTTTAGACGCCGCGCAACCTACATATGATTTTTTAAAGTCAATAGGGTACAACCAGGCGGGGAATAAAATCATTCAACCGTATGTAAACCCCTATGAAAAGCAGATAAACGAGGCGCTTTCAAACCTTCAGAACAGACAGCCCTTTCAGTACAACCCGAATGCGGATCAGGCTTTGCAACAGGATATAACAAATACCACAGGACAAATAGAAAAGAGCACGTCGGAGTCATTCGCCAAGAGAGGTATGCTGTATTCTGATGCGACCAAGCAAAATATAACTCAGGAAACCGCAAAAGCGGCGACCTCCTTAACCGCTCAATACAGGAATATCGCATACGGTCAGTATCAGGATGAAAACGCCAGGCTGATGGATATGGCAAATTTAGTCATGAATCTCGACGATCAGTCTTTTGAGCGCTACAAGCAAATGGTTGATCAGGACTATAACGAAAGAGCGCTTCAACTTGACCAACAGCAACAAGCCATTAACAATAAGAGAACCCAGATTCAGGACGCGTGGGATAGGGTAAGCGCGGTGGGATTCGTCGATAATGAAACCTCGTCTATTTTGGGAATACCCGTAGGGACGTTATCATATGAAGCCAGAAAAGCAATTGACGATCAGAACTTCGAACTACAAAGGATGGAGAAAGACCTTGAACAATGGAAGCAGAAAACAGCCGTACAGAAACAGGACGAAATTGATTTAATCCAAGAACGCGAAGCCATGGGTACGCCGGAACAAATGCAAAACTACTATAAATATTTAGATGCGTTTAGCACAAACGAAGCATACGCCGACCCGACCGAAGCTTATAGAGGCGCTGTAAGCCGTCGGCAAATGATAGAACCGTTTATCGGGACTAAACTATACAATCAGCTCTTAAATGATTTACAAAATCTTGCCGCCACGCAACCGAAAGAGTCGGAAGACCCGACGCTTGGCGCAATATATAACGAAATGATGAATGCCAAAGATCCGGGTGAATGGTTAAAAAATGAATCTCAGTACATGACCGATCCGGAAATTCAACAAGCGATAAAGTGGCTGGAACAAATGACGGGGGAATAGGGGGCGCAATATGGCAACATGGGAAGAAATAAAAGCGAAGCGGAAAAAGCAAATTGCGGCTCCGACCGAAAAATCGTGGCAAGATGTTAAGCGCTCACGGGGGTTTACCTCTGTGGAGAGTGTGCCGCAGAATAACCCCGCGCTTCCTAACACGGATGTCCTTGCGTACAAATCGGGGCAAGCAAACACCTTGTATGACCCGCTCACAAAAAGCTATCCCCGCGATCCCAATAAGTCTATTTTTTCCTTACAAAACGTCGGAGCAGCGCTCGGCGGGGAAAAAGACGTCCAAAAATTCAAAGAGAATTATCACCCTACCATATTATCGAGAGCAGGGGATATTGTCGCAAACGTCGGTGAAAAAGTTGGCAACGCCATGGACTGGACGGGCGGAAATATCGCGGCTGGATTAGGACAGGCAGAACTGGCGGTAAGCGGAACCGCTAGAGCGTTGGGCGCAAACAACGTCCCTTTCCTTAAAAATGCGTTGGACATAGGAGATGTTAAACCTAAACAATGGATCAAAGCCGCAGAATGGACAAACCGGAATTTAGGCACGGTCGGGAAACTTGGCGCGCAGGCGATACAGGCATTACCCCAAGCGGCTGAAAACCTTGCCTTACTATTCCTGTCCAAAGGAACATCCGCGCCGGCACAACTGAATGCGGCAACCGGCACGACAGCGGCCAACATTCTTAAGACAGTTAAAAGCCCGTCGTTTATAAACTCAATGGTTAACACATTCGGCAGCACCTATAATCAGGCAAAAGAATCGGGCGCGACAGAAGAGCAGGCAGTTACGGCGGCTCTGTTGGATTCTATCCCCGAAAGCTTTATAGAGGTAGGCGGCGGCGTTGAAGGCATTGTTGATGATTTGATAGCCAATAAGGGATTTTGGAAGACCGTGGGAAAGGCGGCGGGAGAAGAGGCAATCGAGGAATTAAAACAGTACCCCTTCCAAGGCTTGGCTCAGAAGGCTACATATGCGCCTGAAACACCTATATTCTCCACAACCGAACAAGCTATTATTAATCCTGTTCAAATGGCAGAAAACGCAACCGTAGGCGGACTGGTGGGCGGCGTATTAGGCGGGGCATCAAATGTCATGACGGGGAAACCGGGTAAAGCGCCGGTACAGACCGTACAGCAAGCCGCACCACAACCAGCGCTATCCTCACAATTAACCGGTCTGCCGGAAACCGATAAATACGTAAAAAGTCTTTACAACAAGTACGGCGACAATTTTATAAAGAAGACGAGTCCCGAGGAACGGCAAAACATCTTACGCACATTAGAGGCAGAAAAAGCTGGTAAATCCATTCCTGCAGCAACCCCGCAATTTCCTATAGCGCAATCTCAGGCAGCCGCTACAGAAGCGCCACATTTTCCTATTGCCAACCAGGCACAACAGAACTTCCCTGTAGCCAAAGCAGAAGCGCCGCAAACGCAATGGTTCCCTGTAGCAAACCAGACGACTAGTCCCGCCTTCCCGGTGGTAAATCAAGCGCAGACTACTATACCAATGCCCAAGCAAACGATTAATCAAGGCTCTCAGGCAGAACAGGCGGCAACAAAAAAACAACTACCGGAGATGGACGGCAATACAATAAAGCTTTTAAAAAATTATTCCAATACGTTATATCATGAAACATCACTAGATGCAGCCTTGCCCATGATTGATAGGAATTACATGGTGGACATGCCGGGCGATATTTACATGTCCAACAACAAAGATTTAGCTTTGGGGCAAGGTGATAACACTGGTGTATTAATCGAATTTGTTCCAAATAATAGCATAAAGGGTTTTATTAATACGTCTAAGCCAACGTGGAAATTATCTTATGAAAACGGAGATGCTGAATTTGTCGCCAGGTATAACAAACAATCTGATTTTATTGATTCGGTAAAAAGCGTTACGATTAAATCTAACGCAAAGGGCGAAAAGGCAACAACTGTAAGGATGAAAAGGATACTTTCCGATTGGGCAAAAACTAAAAACGCAGACGGAAGCACGACGTATCTTAAACCTACCAAAGAGCCCACAAGAACGCTTGCCGAGGATGTCGGGCTTAACGAGCCATCCCTTACGGCAGATGAACATCAACCAGTCCAGTATAAGGCATACCAAGACAAGGCCCTTTCGATAGAAGAAGAATACAATAAATATATCGTCGAGGGCAAGGAGCTTCCAAACGACCCCGATGAGCTTTCTTCCATGCTTGCCGAGGTAGAATCCAAGAAGGACGATCCCAGTATAACAATTGACCTTCAGCTCTTTGGAACTAAGTTATCTCAGAAACTTGCTGAACTTGCTTCAATGGTAAATAAAAACGGTGCTCTTCCCAAAGGCGAAATGCCCATGAGAGACATCTTATTCCCGGCAAAAACAGGGGAGAATTTCAAGACCCGCAGGTTCGCCCGGACGATTGCCGAAAGCAAACACGTAAATGATGAAGGTTTGGAAATGATTATTGACAAGCTCATGCGCGGAGAGTTGGGGTATGTCCCCGAAACTAACAAGGGTACGATAGATCAGGCCATGCAATTCATGAGGGACAAAGGTGAATCCGGTTCATTAAAATATTGGGATAGCGTTATTCAGTCCGGGAAGGTTCCGGACAGGAAAGATGTAACTATCGGCTCTCTTCTGTTAGCAAAAGCATTCGAAGACGGTGACATGAAGCTTGCCGACCAATTAACCGGACAACTTGCGGCAGAGGCTACAAGAGCGGGCCAAGCGGTGCAGGCATTCTCTTTGTTTAAAAGGATGACCCCCGAGGGCGATTTAGTTTTCATGCAAAGGCAAATTGAACTTCTCAACGAGGAAATGGAACGCAGGAAGAGCAACCAACGCTTTGAAATGACACCTGAAGAAGCTGAGGCCATGAAGAACGCTAAAACCAAGGCCGAACGTGAACAGGTCATGGGACAGATTGCCGCCCGAATAGGTCAGGAGATTCCCGCAAGAGCTGTTGACAAGATCAATTCATGGAGATATATGTCCATGCTTTTAAACCCTAAAACGTGGATAAGAAACTTCATGGGCAATCTTACCATGTTGGTAATGAGAGACGCAAAAGATGTTGTCGGTATTGCGCCGGAAATATTAAGCAAATGGGTTAACGAAACACGTATGGCTAATGCGCAGACAAAAGCGGCGCAAGAGTTACAGGAAACCGGGGAGGTTTCGAAAAAGACAACTGAACTGATTAAAAATCTTAAAAAACAAGAAGTGATCAGAACAAAGGCCGTAGCCGTTTTCGACCCCGCTATCCTTGAATACGCCAAGCAGGACTATGAAAAGAACGGGAAAAAGGTATTCAACAAGGCTGGGAGGTTTGACTTCAACAATATCATCATGGAAAATCAAAGAGTTTTCGATACAAAGACTCTTGAATATCTCCGCCATTTCGGTATGGATGCCCTTAACGTCCCTGATATGTGGTTTTTCCGAGGGGCTTACGTGGATTCGTTCGCCAAAGTTTTGAAGGCCAATAAGGTCACGGTGGACATGATAAACAACAACGACCCCAAAGCCTTGAAGATTGTTAAGTTTGCCGAGGAATGGGCTATGAAACAGGGGCTTGAGGCGACCTTTAGAGATGTATCGAAATTTGCAAACTGGCTGAGTAAGGGCAAACAGGGGATGGGGAAAGCCGGACAGGTTGTTATCGAGGGTATCATGCCGTTCAAAAAGACGCCTATAAACATCTTAAAAAGAGGTATCGAGTATTCTCCCATCGGAGTTATAAAAGGCACGACAGACATACTATTGAACGTTAAAAACGGCAAGATGACCGCTACGCAGGCAGTTGACAATTTATCAAAAGGACTGACCGGATGCGGCGCAGCGGCATTAGGCGCGTTATTGGCGGCATTGGGATTTCTCACCGGTAAGAAAGATGAAGAAGGGCGTCTGCTGGCATACGACAATATCCGTGGAGAGCAGGGTTACTCTATAAACTTCGGTGGTTTTACATATACTGTAGATTGGATGCAGCCCTCTATCATGCCCGTAATGATCGGCGTGGAATTATATAATAAATTAGCCGGTGGGGAAACGAGCGCGTCTGGTGTATTGGGCAGGACGTTCGACGTAATCGCAAGCATGTCAGACCCTATGAGTGATTTGTCCATGCTTCAGGGAATTAACAATGCCATTGCAACCTACAACAAGGATGATATCGGTGGCAGTCTTGGCCGTATCGGATTGAATGCCGCCGAAAGCTACGCACTTCAATTTCTCCCTACAATCGGCGGACAGCTAGCAAGAACGATTTCCCCGGAAGTCAGGACAACCTATGTGAATAAGGATACAGATTTCTTTTTAGGCGCAGAAGGGGAAAGATTATTAAAACAGGCAGCCGGGAAAATACCGTTTGTCAGTCTGTTCCTTCAACCCAAAGTGGATTTATGGGGCCGTGATATGAAGAATGACAGCATAGCCGGCAGGGCGGCGGAAAACTTCATTTCCCCCGGATATGTCAAATCTGACAAGGGAACCGCAATTGATACCGAGATAGAAAGGCTTTCGGGTATCGAAGGTATTGAACCATTAGACATCGTCCCGAAACAGGCGCCTACTTATATCGAAAATAAGGGCGAAAAATTATACTTAACTCCAAAAGAGCTGACAAAATGGCAAAGAACCATGGGACAGTACGCCTATGAGAAAGCCTCTAAAAAGATTCAATCTTCGGAATATAAGGGGTATAGCGACAAAGGGAAGGCTAAAGCGCTTAAGAAGATCCATGACAATGCAAGAGAAAAGGCAAAAGACGAATTTCTTAAAGGAAGGTAAGCCCCGGAGTATTTGCGTACCCCGGGACAAAGTACCCACGGCGACGGGTGTCAACCGTGAGTAATTAATAAATACCAACGAAAGACGGGTGCTAAACATGGTTGAAACAAAACCAATAGACGCGATAACGTGTACTGAAAGGCACGTAAGGATTGATGCAAGGCTTGGGGAGTTGGATACAAAGGTCGATACTCTTGAAAAATCCGATGCAACGAACACGAACGAGATTCAAAACCTATGCAAGCAAATAAAGAGCCTCGTTAAGGTTCAATATTGGTTCATAGGTGCGATATTCACGTTTCTATTAGGTATCGTTACATATGTGATTACGAAATGAGGCGATGACATGAAAATCATACCCGGAAAG
>Ga0172380_10009882_pt1 | contig 10093 bp, 11 predicted proteins | sample Leawe162metaG_FD_119747 | JGI IMG/M metagenome (GOLD analysis project Ga0172380, IMG submission 119747) | Leachate microbial communities from a municipal landfill in Southern Ontario, Canada - Leachate well 162 metaG | ecosystem: Engineered > Solid waste > Landfill > Unclassified | place...
GGTCGAGGCCCTTTTCGGATAGAATAGGGTCTGGTAATATAGTCCGGACGGGCCGTTAGCTCAGTTGGTAGAGCATCTCATTTGCAATGAGAGGGTCGCAGGTTCGAATCCTGTACGGTCCACCCAGATTCACAAAAGTCCTGAAAGGGACTTTTTGTGTTTAAACGATTGGCTTCTGAAGGTTCTAATATTGCAGCAACCCTACTTGAGATAGAACCCCCAATTAAAGTGAAATCTAGGACCCATGTCCATGGATAGTTTCCGCGGTCACATGTCTTGATGTCAAAAGTCTCCGCTTGCGTTATATTACGAACAGTCGAGGCTGTTTACTAACATGCAAGCGACTATTTCGTTGTGTTCCCGCAGCGAGCTATAGCGCTGTTAGCAGCACTACTGCGTGTCCTTTACCTTTCCACCGTCAGCATTTAGCGGCCGAGGGTAAGAAGGCTTGTATGTTAGTAAATGATTTCGACAGTAAAACCAGACGAAGATATTACAGAGTGCGAAACGATAAGCGACTTGGCAGCCTTGCTTGATCTCGATCTCAAGACGCTATTATTTTTTGCTTATAGAAATAATAGGCTATATAATCACTATAAAATTCCAAAAAAGAGTGGCGGACATAGAGATATAGACGCGCCCAAAGAGGCTTTGAAAACTGTATGCTCGAAACTCAACTTTTACCTCAGTAACGTATATGACGAATTCCTGCCAAAATCCGTTCAAGGCTTTGTTAGGGGTAGAGGGATCATAACGAACGCAGACAAGCACCTGAATCGGGCATATGTTCTAAATATTGATCTTGATGATTTTTTTGGAACCATAAACTCGGGGCGAATCATCGGCCTTTTTAGACGGTACCCTTTTAGATTTGGAACTAGGCTAGCCTCAGTGCTTACTGGCATAGTTACCTATAACAATCACTTACCGCAAGGCTCTCCAACCTCTCCCGTTCTGGCTAATATGATTTGCCTAAAACTAGATAAGGCCTTGATGAGGTTATCTCAGGAAAATGGTTGGCGATACTCACGTTATGCCGATGACATAACCTTCTCAACCAATAAACTTACGGACGATCTGGCAAGTGTTTCCGGTACGGGGGTAGTAGTGGGCAAGCGAATCATCAACATTCTTAAAAAGAATGGCTTTGCGTTAAATGAAAAGAAGACTCGCCTGGCTATACCAGGGCAGAGCAAATGGGTAACAGGAGTGAAGGTGAACAAGGAACGCAATTTATCCCGTAAATATATAAAGCGAATTCGATGTATGCTCCACGCCTGGGAGGCGTATACAGAAGCAAAGGCTGAAACTGAGTTCAATCAAAAATACAATCGTGGTCCTGCGAAAACTTTCAGAGAGGTGCTTCGTGGACGGATCGACCATCTCGGGAATGTAAGAAAGAAGACCGACCCACTTTATATAAAACTCTACAATCGCTTGTGTGCTCTTGAAGAAAAATACAATCGTAGATTACCTGAGTCAAAAAAAGAGGAGTACGCAAGAAAGACTCTTGTTATTCAATCCAGCACGGGGGGATATGGAAGCGGTTTTTTCATTAACTCAAATGTAATAGTTACGTGTGCTCACGTAGTAGGAGATGATAAGAGCGTTAGGTTCACAACGTTGGATCAAACATTGCCAATGGAATTCGCACATGCCACTGTCCAAGAGGTTAATGTGGAAAAAGATTTTGCCATTCTTTATACTGCCTCCGATTATTCTCCTCTCGTATTACCCTGCAATCACAGGAAGCAGCTGCAGAGCTTTAGTAATGATGAAGAGTACATTTCTATTGGATACGGTGGTTTTCGGCAAGAGGATGGCTACTGGACTGATCCCGCGACCCTTGATCAGAAAATAGCTCAAAAATATCGTGACGGGAGCCTGCGAGTTAATAATCCAATGTGGAGGGGAATGAGTGGAGGGCCAGTAATATCTAAAAGGACAAATCGAGTAGATGGGTATATCGTTCACGGTTCAATGACTCTTGCAGACGGAGAAGACGTAAAGAGTCACCTATTTTATCCGATATCAAACGTGCCGTCTGATTATTTCTTTAAACCAGTTTCTCTACCCGACTCAGGTGACATCCTTTTCTAAGGAAGGAGAACTTCTAGAGTTTAATTTTAAATGCCATGTCGACAATCGGCGTCTTTTGTCTTGAAAGTGCCAGCTACTTCAGCGGTCCCTCGACTGGTATAATTTCTACATGAAAGGGATGCTGAACGTGCTTAATGAGCAGGGCGAAATAGTCGGCACTGCCTCACGGGAGGATATTCATAAAGAGGGATTACTCCATGCAGAAGCGCATGTCTGGTTTTATACGCCAGATGGAAAAATCATCTGGCAGCTTCGCTCTAAGGACAAGGATACGTTCCCTGACCTTCTTGATGCTACGGTTGGAGGCCATGTTGAGATTGGTGACACATACGAGCAAACGGCCGCAAAAGAAGCCCGAGAAGAAACGGGAGTAGATATTAGCCAGGAAGATCTCATATTTCTCCGTACTACCATTACGAAGTCGTATGATGAGGCGACAGGGACGACTAACCATCCTCGTCGAAACGTGTATGCGTACTGCTTCAGAGGCAAGATAGAGGATCTGAGAATAGAGCCTGGTGCGTCCCAAGGCTTTGAGGCGTGGCCTATCGAGGCTCTGATGAATCTCTCTCCAGAAGAGAGTAGGCGCTTCATACCATCTCTTATAGATGAGAATGGCATGGAAACCATTGAACAGATAAGAAACCTGATATGAAGTTCTATCGATTCAGTCCCGTTAAAGACCACGCAACGCTCCTCGAGGCTATCAGCCACATCCATAGCGAATGTTTCAAGCTCTGCAAAGCTTCATTTGGTCAGTATCTTCCTGTGGCCGGGAATGTGGGTTTCTTCTGTCATTACGACGACGAGTACGAGATCCTAACTGAACTTCGCAAAGAGCTTACCGAAGCGTCGGATAACGAGAACCAAAAGTACTTCCGCCTCCACGAGCCGATTGTCATCCCCGCATCAGGCGATATGGCGAAGACAGTGTATACGCACCTCTATATCCGCAAGCCGGATATATACCGGGCACAGGTCGGAGATATTGATTTCGTCATGGAGCCGGCACTATACGCAAGACATAAGAAGGCGCTCCAGGATGGCCAGGTCATCACTGGTGCCCGTATCTTTCCTCGTGCCGACCTCGATATGATTGAGCTTTATAATCCGGACGTAGATGCTCTCGGCTACATCAGTGTGGACGAGATGACCGAGAAAGTACGCATCAAGACTAATTTTACGTAACAGGATTTTGATTTATGGAACCAGTTAAAATACCCAACTTAAACGGCCAGAGCCTCGCAGCGGTAATACATCGTCCAGCCGTAAAGACCGAGAAACTGGCCATCCTCTGCCCAGGCTACCTTGATACGAAGGACTACACGCATCTCACCATGCTTGCTGAGGACCTTGCGAGTCAGGGATACACCGCAGTCCGTTTCGATCCAACAGGAACCTGGGAGAGCGACGGGGATATCTCTGAGTATCTAACCTCTCAGTACCTCAAGGATATCGAGAGCGTCCTCGAACACATGCTCGCTGAGGGCGGCTACTCTTATATTCTTCTTGGAGGGCATAGCCGTGGCGGGCAGGTTTCTATCCTCTATGCTGCGCGCGATCTTCGCATCTCAGAAGTGCTCGGTATCATGCCTTCCCATGCTCCGGTTGAAGGAAAGCGCAGGGAGGATTGGGAGAGTGCGGGCGTAAGTAACTCAAGCAGAGATATTCCCGGCAATACTTAGGAACGAAAGCCGTTCAGCGTCCCATTCGCACACGTCCTCGACAGGGATCAGTTTGATGCACTCGGAGACATAGAGAAGATAAAGGTACCGATCGTTCTCGTATCTGCAGAGTTCGATGTGTCCGTCCCGCCCGAGCACGTGCAGGAGCTATTTGAGCACGCGAATGAGCCGAAGAAGCTTATATACCTCGAAGGCATGGACCACGAGTACCGGCATAACCGCGAGGAAATAGAGAAGGTGAACGGGCTGGTTCTGGATGCCCTAAGAGCATAGCTATACCCAAATCGGCGTTAGCTTCATGAAGGTTCTTGACGTGCTACCATTTGCGCATGCTTATTGGTAAGTCGAGCGCCCTATGATTGAAAAATGGACCCCGCCGCCTGTTACCCCGGAAACTACTGAAGCGGAGGCTCAGGAGCGCGCAAAGGCGCGTGAACAGAACAAGGGAACCATAGGGCGCCTCCAATTCTGGAATAAGGAAACCGGCACCGGCGTGCTCATCGAGGAGGCTGAGCGCATGAACGCCCAAATCGATGCTGAAAAAGAACGCTCCCCGAGATCAAGCACTACGAAGCTTATGGAGACCGTTGCGGCGCGCAGCGAGTTCACCCCTTCTTCTCCAGAGGAGATCGAAGGCGAGGAGTACGTGCGTAAATTGGCACCTGATATATACGACAACCTAAAGAAGAATAACTTTAAGGTTGCGTTCTTAAACTATCCCCGTGAAGCAGGCGAGATTAAGGCTCGAGTAACCGCAGAGGAATACGAGAAGTTTGTCTCTTCGTTCCATAATCTGGTCAACAAGCAGCTCGTGAGTACGTTCTCCGGAGGAAACCTTGAGGGTATGCGGTCAGCAATGAATAATCGTCTCGCCGCGAGCGACATGCTGCTGCTTATCCCGAGCGAGCGGGCAGCGAAGCCTGACATGCAGGCATTCATGGCGGATCGGCTCGATAACGAAGTGTATTCCGGACCTGAGAAGGCGAGCGAACTGTTCGCTATCCTCAAGGAGAGCGGCATGCTCGGCGAGAAGTATCTGCAGAGCGAGCGGTTCAAAAGTTCTTCGCTAACCCGCATGGCTCGTGATCTGGAGCCATACACAACGGATCCTGAGGGCGCGCGTGCGCTTATCCAATCCTACGCTGACACGGGAATGTTCGGGGATTTCGAGAGCCTGCGCTCGCTTCCTGAAGTAAATGCGATAATCCAAGAAAAGCTCATAAGCAAGCTTCGGTATGGAGATAGGCGTCCGCCGGAGGCCGTAGAGGTCATAGACACGTTCGTGAACCTCGGTTTGTTTAAGGATGCCAGCGAGCCGAAAACGATCCCAGCAGTCCAGGAACATTTCAGGAAAAGCCTGATCAATACTGTGAGAAGCGAAGGTTCGCGGTTGGATATTACGGACGCGCCAGAGAAGATGAGAGCCTATGCTTCAACCGGGATATTAGGAAGCTTCGAAGACATCAAGGCATATCCTGAAATACAGGAGCACTATATGGATCGGCTTCTCGTTAAAGTCAGGCACGGCGACGGCCGCGAAGGCCCGGAGAAGGGGCAAGAGATAATACGAAGATACGCGGAGACAGGCATCATCGGAACAGAGGACGAGCTGAAATCTATACCGGCGATCCGGGAGTTCTATGAGCAGATGCTTGAGAGGAAGGTTCTCTACGGAGACGGGAAGCACGATCCGGAAGCAGGACTAGCGCTGCTCAAGGAAGCTGTAGCAACGGGCTTTGTGGGAACGCTTGATGACTGGGAAGCCAATGCGACCGTGAAGGAACACTACTCAAGCCAATTGGTACTGAACATACTGTACGGTAGCAATCGGTACGACCCAGATGCGATACGGTCTGAGATTGATCGTTATAGGAAAACGGGTCTCGTGTATCCAATTTCTGAGCTTAAGACACGATACGCCAACCAGGCTGATGCGTTACAGAAGCTCGGACTATAAGGCTTTAGCGCACAAACTGCCGTAGCAATCCATGCTACGCTACATACATGTACGAGCGACCTCCGAGCCGCCAGCCGATGCCGAAAGACGCGAAATGCGTCTTTAATGGCGTCCTGTTCGATGTCTATCATTGGGAGCAGGAGCTTTTTGACGGGAATACGGCGACATTCGAAAAACTGAAGCGAAACGACTCAGCGGTTGTTATCCCGGTGCTCCCGGACGGCACATTGCTTCTCGTCGAGGACGAGCAGCCCGGACGGAATGCGGTTCTCACATTCCCGGGCGGCCAAGGCGAGGACGGAGAGGACCCGGAATCGGTAGCGGGCCGCGAATTGTTCGAGGAGACCGGCTACGTATTCGATACGCTCGACCTCATAAGCGCGGTGCAGCCTTCCTCGAAGATCGAGTGGGCTATATTCACGTATGTTGCACGCGGCTGCAGGAAGGTAGCAGAACCGAAACTTGACCCAGGAGAGCGCATCACGCTGCGCGCTGTAACGCTCGACGAGCTCATCGCGCTCGCTGACGATCCGATCTTCCAGAACAAGGAGCTCGTGCTCGACCTCGTGAAGGCACGGTATGATACGGAAGTACGTGCCTCTCTCGAGAAGACCTTATTCGGCTAGCATTTCTTATGCAGACACTTATACTCGCCGCCATCGCGTTTCCGATCATGCTCGTGCTGGATCTCCTCTGGATCGGCGTCGTCGGGAACAGCTTCTACCGCGCACAGCTTGGCAGCATGCTTCGTCCTGATATCCTCTGGCCGGCCGCGATAGCGTTCTATGTGATCTATACGCTCGCGCTTTCATACTTCGTGATTACGCCGGGTGTTAGCACGCAGTCGCTCCTCAAGGTCGCGCTCGTGGGAGCCTTCTTCGGTCTCGCCGCGTACGCAGCGTACGACTTTACGAACCTCGCTACAGTTCCTAACTGGCCGCTCCCGCTCACATTCGTTGATCTTGCCTGGGGAGCGCTCGTTACCGCAGTATCGTCGGGAGCGACGTACCTCATCGCGACGAAGCTTCTCAACTACTAGCTATGCGGTCCTTAGCGGCGCCCGCATTCTTCATAGTCATCTCGCTCCTTGCGGGCGTTCTCGGCTCCGCATTCATGGGAACGAGCATCGAGACCTGGTATCCGACACTAGTACGTCCATCCTTCACGCCGCCCAACTGGGTATTCGGCCCGGTGTGGACCCTGCTCTATATCCTTATGGGTATCGCAGCGTACCTCGTCTCGAAGACTAAGAAGCTCGGTGTCACGTTCGTACTCTGGCTGTATTTTGCGCACCTCGTCGTTAACGCGCTCTGGAGTATCGTGTTCTTCACGCTGCATGAGATCCTCCTGTCCGTATTCGTTATCCTCCTCCTGCTCGGACTCATCATTCTCCTCGCCGTCCTGTTCTATCGCTACTCGCGGCTCGCCGCATACTTGATGATCCCGTATATCCTCTGGGTCAGCTATGCGACGCTGCTCTCGATAGGATTCCTCGTGCTTAACTAAATACTACTTGCCACGGCCGTAGAACTTCTTGAGGAGTGCAACGTGCTCTTTATATGTCTCGGTGCAGTGCATGTTCCCGCGCTTGTCATGGAAATAGAAGATACAGTCGGTCTTCTTCGGGTTGAGCGCTGCGAGAACCGCGGCGGTTGAAGGGCTTGCGATAGGCCCCGGAGGGAGACCTTCGTTCTTGTAGGTGTTGTACGCGGACTTTATGTACTTGTCGTCCGGAACCGGCTTCGGCCACCATACGCCGTTATTCGCCTTAGACGCTTTCGCGTACTGCAGCGTCGCATCGATCTGCAGGTTCATGCCTGCCCAGAGCCGGTTCCAGATAATGCCGGAAATGAGACGCATCTCTCCGGGATCCCGGGTCTCGCGTTCGAGCATGGAAGCGATCGTAAGGACGTCTTCGATCGGGAGCACCTTATCGCTGCTCGTGCTGTAGCGCGCGAGGATATCCTTCTCGAACCGATCGCTCAATAGCTCCTGGACATAGGCCGGGCTCGCCGCCGAACTCACCATATAGGTGCCCGGAACGTACTCGCCCTCAGCAAGCTCAGGCTCGGTCTCGTGTACTTGATCAAGAAAGGCATTCTGCTGCTTCAGGGTCCAGCCGAGCTGCTTGCCGAATGCGCGCGCAACCTCTTCCTCGCGGTATCCGGCCTTGATATCGACGAAGGCGATATCGCTCCCAGCGATCTGCTGGTATGCCGGCACTGCAGCGATTGCGTTCGCGATCCACGAGACGATGCCGCCCGCGAGGCTCGCTGCGGCCGTAAGGGAGCCATGGGTCTCATCAAGGAGCGCTTCAACTTCAGGGTCCTCGATGATGGTCTCGTTCACAGGATCAACCGTAACCGGGAACGGCGGCTTTGCGGGTTCCGCTTGAGCAAACTTGATATCGGTCGCGAGCACCGTCGGGAGAGCCAGCATGCCGAGCGCAACCAGAAGGAGCGCGACGAGAAGCGAGCTCACGGTGCGCACGCGCACACTGGGACGCCTTCGTTTAGGCGACCTCGTCGGGAAAGTATGCGGCATCAGGGTTCTTGGAGGGTTGCCAGGCATTGCTTGCATTGTAGCGAGCAATCGCGAAGAGGAAAACCTCTGGTTACGCACAAGGGAAGTTGGACAGGGAGCCTTCGCTAGTGCTACGGTCAACACTAATGCGTGACAAAACTCCTTATACGCCAACTGGCGTCGAACGTATCGTTGCCGGGATCGGATCGACCGGCTCGCTACTCATCCACACATTCGCGTTTGCGGGCTTCTTCCTCCTGTCGCTGTTTCAGATCATCAGCTGGGAGACCATGCTACTTGTCCTCACGACCCTGGTATCGCTTGAAGCGATCTATCTCGCTATCTTCATCCAGATAACGGTGAACCGGCACACTCAGAGCCTTAAGGACGTCGAGGAGGACATCGATGAGATCTCCGAAGACATCGAAGAGCTCGGGGAAGATATGGAAGAGATTCAGGAGGATCTCGAGGAGATTTCCGAGGACATTGAGGAGATTCAGGAAGACGTCGAGGAACTCAACGAGGAAGAGGGCGCTCCGCCCAAAGCAGCAGAGCCGAAGAGCAAGAATGCTTCAAAGACCGGTACGCTCGAGAAGCTTACGAGGGACGTCGCGAGGGTCCTCGCCGACCTTGAGGAGCTCAAGAAAGGGAAGTAAAGTGGGGGAAACGGGCCCATAGTAAAATGGTATTACGCATCCATGGCATGGATGAGGTCGGGGTCCGATTCCCCGTGGGTCCACATAATATGAAGAAGCCTCCCACGTGCCGGGAGGCTTTGTGCATTAGCACGAACTAGAATTCAAGCTCGCCTGCCACGCCGAGGATGGCGTTAAGCCGATCCTCGATTACCGATCGCGGACAGAAGAAGCTGCCGAGAAGAGCTCTCTGCGCGCTCACCAGGTCGGCATCGCTCGCAGAGGCAATGCGCTCCATCTGCTTTCTAAGCTCTGGCGTGTCCTGATCATATCCGTGCCCGAGCAGCCAGCTCTCGACACAGGCAAGGAGTCCGGGCCGATGCGCTGCGCGATGCGTCTCGATTTCTTCCTCAAGCGCCTGGCTCCCGGATATCGATGCAACAAGCAAGATCGGCACGAGCCTCTCGCATGACACCACAACGAGCGCGAGCCGATCCCGGACCTCCCTAACAACGCAGTCAAAGAAGATACGTCCGCCTCCGGTAAGCCTGCCTTCCTCGTTCAGGATCCGCCCCTCGGTGTCTTCGAAGAGACGCTGGTAGCCAGAACGCATCAGATCCGCCATAACCAGGGTCTCCCAGTCACGGAAGGTGGCGACGATGTCGTTCTGAAGGAATTGCGCCTCGATTTCCTCAAGGTAGGCGATAGCTGAGGCGCAATCTTCAAACAGCATGCGCGACGGAGCCAGAAAGGCCTCAATGAAGATGCGCTTCGCGAGCTCTGGATTAGTGCGTCGCAGTGCCCCCAGGGCAACAAGCGAAGCGGGAACATCGCCCAGCAGCTCGTTAAGAACGAGCGGGCTTAGCTTTTCAAACAACCCCTCAAGAGGGTCATTGGTCTCTGTAGACATGTGACTCTCCTGGATCGAGATTGATCCGGTCGCATTCTGCTTCCTTTATCGGGCACTGTCAAAGAAGGCATGAGTCAACATTTTGTCTATATACCAGGCCTCTGCTACACTATTTCCATGATAGGGGTACTGGCCCAAGCAGGGTCTTTTTTCAATACACTCTTCGGCACGAAGGTGGCTTTTGCCGCGACTGGGGCCGCAGAACAGGGCGGCGAGCACGCTCCCGCGGGCATCCACGTCGTTCTCAAGGCAGAGGAAGTGTTCAGCGTCCTCGGCTTTCCAA
>Ga0172380_10009884_pt1 | contig 10092 bp, 6 predicted proteins | sample Leawe162metaG_FD_119747 | JGI IMG/M metagenome (GOLD analysis project Ga0172380, IMG submission 119747) | Leachate microbial communities from a municipal landfill in Southern Ontario, Canada - Leachate well 162 metaG | ecosystem: Engineered > Solid waste > Landfill > Unclassified | place...
CTGGGAGCATCACGGAGAACAGGCGCCGGGCAGAAACCTTAATTTCCGGCTTGACAGCGCTGAAACCAGGCGACTGGTTAAACAGTGGCTGGCGGAGCTTGTTCCGTTGTTTGCGTCTCCGTATGTCCATGCCGGATGCGACGAATTGTTTACTCTCGGAATGGGAAACAGCGGCGATTTAATGCGGCGCGAAGGGTTTGAAAAAACGCTTGCCGGTTATTTGAATGAAATTGCCGGACACCTCAAGTCAATGGGAAAACGGATGATGATGTATGCTGATATGCCAATACATTATCCGGAATTGCGTGATATGCTGGATGATGAAATTATTCTGACCAACTGGAACTACGGCAAGTTGCATGAAGCATATGAGGCTGACAATCACCATTTTTCCCGTCATCTTGACGTTTGCGCCAAACATGAAAACTGGGTGGTTGGCAATTGCATGGCGGAATATGCGCTGACGCCGTTTTCGCGGCTTGAAGCGAATACTGCGGCATGGCTGGATTTGGGCGCTGAATCCAAAGCCGATGGCTTTATTGTCAGCGACTGGGGAACCGGAGAAAACAGCAACCCGTTTGTTTTGACTTTGCTTGGCTCAATTTATATTCTGCAAAAAATAAATGACCGGAATTATTCTCTTCAAGACTTTGCCGCCGAGGCGTCAAATATTATCATTGGCAGAAGGAACGCTGATTTTGAACAAGCATTCAAGTTTTTGATTACTGCTCAGGGGAATGATAAATATTTTGACGACTTGCGGGTTTCTGACCTGCGGGGACCGTTCTTTTCTGCTTTGTTCTTGAGTTCGCCACAATCAAAAGCTATCCATCGCATTCTTGGAGCCGTATCCAGAGAAGGGATTGTTGCCTTTGTGCGCGATGCTGAAGCCGCAGCGGCAATGATTGGAAAAATTGCCCCGGACGCAACCTCCGAACCGGAATTATTTCGCGATATTATCGCGCTTGCCCGCCGGACTCAAGTGGTTGCGTTGCGCGCGCTGTTGTGTTATGACCGTGTCTGGGACACTGGTTCCGCATGGAATACGGAAAAAGATATTGCTCCGCGCCTGGAAATGCTGAATGAATACCGGGCGCTGGCCAGAGAAGACATAAAATGGTATCAAGAGTTATGGAATAAGGATAATCTGGAAAGTTGCCGCGACCGATGCATTTGCCTGCTTGAGGCTGCGATGCGGGAAATGGACGACGCGGTTGTTTTTATGGACAATGCTAGAAATCATTTCACCCCAGGCGCATTTTTGCCTTCATCCAACACATTTAATCAAACCATAAAACATAAAACATAAAAAAATTAAAACAGGAGATGTTCAAAATGTCAGAAAAAACTAAAATTTTTATAACCGATTTGGATGGAACCGCGTTGGGCGGAGGATATAAACCTTATGCCAGATTCCCGGATTTTTTCAGCGAGTTTCTGGATTCGCTGGCAAAACAAGGTTGTCGCTGGGGCATTAACACTACCTGGGACATCGGCGGGCAGTGGGATATGGTTAACCTCAGCAATGTAAAGTCGCGCCCGGAATTTATGATGGGGGAATTCGGATTGCGATTGGCATGCGGAAGAAACGGCGCTCCTGAATTCGTTCAGCCGTACACCGGCGAAATGGAAGCCAGGCTTCAAGCCGCCTGCGCCACAAAAATGATGCCGCTGATTCGTGAAATTTGCGGTAAATTCAATTCATCGCGGCTCTTTTATTACGGTCACTTATTTCAATTCCATCTTGCTTCAGCAGAAAATCTGGATGAATTTAAGGCGTTTTCCGGCAAATTTTTCAGCGATAAAGAACTGACTTGCAGTTTTAAGGAAAGAGCGTTGTCAGTAAGGCCGGCGTTTTTGAATAAAGGCGTGCCGCTGAAAGAAATCGTTCAGCGCGAAAAAATAGGTCCGGATCAAATTGTTGTTGCCGGGGATGAGCCTGCCGACCTGGACATGATGAACCCGGAACTGGCGTCATTTTTCATCTGCCCGTCCAATGCGGCCGCAGAAGTGAAAGAACATGTCCTGAAACACGGCGGCGCAGTCGGCGACCTGCCCTATGGAGCTGGCGTGGTGCAGGCTTATGATGAGCTCAGCAAACGGCATAACTGGGGAGCCCGCCGATGAATACGCCAATGCATATTCATATTGCCGAAAAAGGCGTTGACTGGCAATCAGGAGCCGCCGCCGCATTCTGGCGGCCGCTTCGGAAAACTGTGGCGTTTGCCTCTAATTATCCGGATTATTTTGCCGCTGGCGACATGAGCGTTGAAAAAAATATTCAGCTCGATCCTGACTGGCTGGAATACGCCATGATACCCGTGGACAATGATGAATTTGTTGTCCATGCCATTTTTAATCCAAAGGCTATTCGTTGTTCATATCCAGCTCCGCTCAACCACTGGATGACAAAATCAATAGCAGCAATTAAAAGCGGGGATACTGAACGCGCGGCGAAATTTGCCGGATGCATCTCGCATATTATCGGCGACACCGGACAGGCCGCGCATGTTTTTGAAGATCAGCTTCTTAAACAACTTATGCCGCAGGGCGACAAATGTTTTGTCATTCATTCGACCATCGAAAAAGTATGCGGCAAAATCGCGGACGCTGAATATGCGCCGCGACTTCTTGGGGCAACCATGGCAGAGCTCTGCTGGCGACTGATTGAAGAGTTGGAAATGCTCAAACGGCGCGAGACTGGCGAAGTCATTCCGATTATGCAGGCAATTTTGCGCGAGGATAACGCCGCGGCGGAAGCATCCGCCACCCGCACTGCCGGACACTGCGCGGAACTGTTCGCCGATTTGCTTTTTTCATTATGGGCTATAGCGTCCGGAAAAACGGATGGCGCGGTTGACGAATTTGATTTGCGAAGATTGATTCCGGTTAACCAGTATTGTGACATGTTGTTCAATTATGAAATCATGCTGGACCATATTCCGGGCAGAGAAATCAATCGCCCGCTGCCGCTTAATCCTGGAACTGAATCAGATTTGCCGGGCATTTGTCTGCTGGCAAATATGGCTCCTCACTTCAGGAATGTCAGAGAAGCTTTTGTGGAGTACAGCATTCCTGGCGGCGTCTTTAAATATTTTACGGCTTTGATTGGACTTAACCATCATGCGCTGAATCAGACCAGCGCTGTTTTTAAAGTTGAACTGGACGGGAAAACAATTTTTGAGTCAGACGCGCTGGATGCAGAAACTCCGCTGGCAAAAGTAAAAATTGAACTTGGAAACGCAAAACTGTTGCGCTTGTCGGCGCGTGATTCACGCCGCGCGCCGTGCGACACAAAATTCTTTTATCCGGTTTTTGCCATTCCACGCTTAACAAAATGAACCCATCTTTATTTAATTTAACGGGATAACGGAAACGCATAACGATGAATTCTTATAATTATATTGAAGTCGGAGGCATGAGCGAATCCGGTTACAATGTTGCAACCGCGCAAACAATTCTGGCGGAAAAACTGGGAAGTTACACGGTTTTGTTCGCCGGCCCGTGGGATTTGCGGCAAATTCACGAGCTGGCGGCATTCTGCAAAGAAAATAAGCTCAAGTTTGTCATGGACGAAATGGTCAACCGGCTTACCGGAAAACTGAAAGCCGGTTATCAGAATCTGGACATAAATGCCCTGAACCATATTATTGCGGGTTGCCGCGATAGTTTCGCCGGTTCGCTGATGATGTGCGAATATGGTGGCGTAATGCTTTACTGGCCGCAAAATTATGTCAACGGCGGCAGCGTTCCGCTGAGCCGGACGGATGATTTTGCCGTGGCTGAAAAGGAAATGATTGACCGGCTTAAAACGATTTTAAACTATTCAAAAACAATGCATATTCCAGAGCCGCACATCAGCATCGAAGCTTCCGGAGGAGTCGCAAGGCATCTCTATAAAGCCGGCATTGACCGGGTTGACCTGGAAGTTACTTATAATCCGCATAACGAATTCTTCTACTCCGCAGTAAAAGGCGCAACTGCGGCTTTCAATAAGAAGAGTTTCGGCGTTGATATGGCGATGGTGTGGTATGGCGGAAATCAACATGATGAGCTCTGGTTTAAGCGCTGGAAGATTTCCTTGCTGCATGCTTTTATTCGCGGCGCCAATCCAATTTATGCAGAACACGGTTTGATGGATTACAACGCGTTGGGCAAAGATTTGTCAACGAATCAGTCTGAAGTTAAAAAATTCAGGGTGGCGTTGGCGGATTTTGCTGAACTCGCAGAACATCATCCGCGTCCGTCCGGATTTCCAAAAGCCAAAATCGCCGTCATGCACGGCAATCTCGACAGTTTTGCCGGACTGGGGCAGACGCATGTTTGGGGACAACGGCATAATGACGAAATGAAAAATGGAACCGCCGAAGATTCGTGGGAACTTTTTAACGCTTTTTACCAGCGTCTGCCATGGGAATTCCGTTACAAATGCGGGGATAATGATTATTCCGGCAATCCGCCATTCGGTCAGGTTGACGTAATTCCGGCAGAAAGCAGTTTAAATCTCATGCGGCAGTATGAATGCTTGATTTTCCTCGGCTGGAACAGCATGACCGGTGAATTATATGAAAAACTGACAGAATATGTTAAGGCGGGCGGACATTTGCTATGCGCGATTGCTCACCTTAATTGCGCGACCGGTCGCGGACGGCCAATGTCAATTATCAACAACGGCGACATCCGTGAACTTTTCGGGGTTGCGGTTGACGTCAAATCGCCCAGACGGCTGTCTTTGGGTGTAAAATTCAAACGCAATCCGGAGTCCGGCAACTACAAATTTCCGCTGTGGTCGCAGGTTTGCGATCCAAAATATTGCGACGGCTCATTCCCGATGGCAGAATTGAAAACGCATTCGGCGGAAGTTTTGGCGGTCGGATCGGATAATTTCTCCGACACCGGCTGGAATGACAATGAAATCGTGTTGACTGGCAATAAATGCGGCAAGGGAATGGCGTTTCTGGTTAATTCACTGGAATATCCCGGACTGCCGGGAGTTAAGGGCTTCTATCGTGATTTATTGCGCTTTTTTTCCGCCGCATGGCAGAAAGAATTGCTGGTGGAATGTTCAGATCGTGTCCGGTACGCTGTCTACCAGGAAAATAATTGCCTTGTTCTTTATCTTCTCAATACCGAAGAGAACATAAATCAGGAAGCGCTAATCAGCTTCGGCGGCAATCGCTGCGTTCCGACGCAATTACGGCCTGGAGAACTCAAGGCGGTTTACTGCTCAGAATCGCTGATGGCAATTCCTGAGAATATTTTTGACCGGATTGTTAAGCTTGAAACGGGCGACGGGAAAGTTGTCTGCAAAACTCTGCGCGAAAAAAACGACGGAATTGAACTTTACTGCTGTGGCGCAAAAGAAAATACCGCATAGTTAATCATAAGACGCATTGACGCATTAGATATCCGCGCTTTTTTGTGTGGGAATTGCGCGATAATTTCTATATTAACGGTCGATTTAAACATTAACCTGGGTGATTTATTATGACTTAACATTATAATTTGCAAGCTGATATGGTAATTGAATATTTTATGGCAATGGCAAAAAAGAGAAAAATAACAGAGAGGCAATCATGATAGGAAAACCCGCGATTCATTTGTCGAAGCAACTGCTGCTTTTAGTAATCCTGTTTTTTGTTTCAGGAGTTAATGCTGCAACCACATATTATGTTGATGGCACTACTGGCAAGTCTTATTACAATGGAACCAGCGAGTTGTCGCCATGGGATTCGTTGCAAACGGTTTGCGCTAAAAGTTCAACTTTCCAGCCCGGGGATGTAATCAAGTTTAAGCGCGGACAACGCTTTTATAATTTTTTCAATGGAACATTAAGCTGTTCCGGTGACTCCACTCTGCCAATCACATTTCAGAGTTATGGAGACACAGCTCAAGCCGCGCCGGTATTGTCAACCGCAAAACGCATAGATCAGGAAAGTTCATGGACTGACCTTGGCGATGGCAGATATTTGTATACTGGATATACCGGAACGGCTGCCACTTGGATGTGGCAGGATGGCTTTCCGATTAAAAAAGCCTCCAGCAGCGCACTGACAGACGGATATTGGTATCTTGTCACCGGCGTTGGAATCTATGTCAGACCTACGGATGGGCAAACTTATTCAGAACATGAATACTATTTGTCTAATAACAGTCAAATTTTTGCAGTCAGCAACCGTTCGCATCTTAAATTTTCTGATCTCAGCTTTGAATATACAGGAAGCGCCATATGCAATGGGATTAGCGGTACCGCTGCGCTCAGCGGAATTGAAATAACCAACTGCAGTTTTTCGAAAATGCAGTCCGGCATAAGAATAAATAGCGTCAGCGCTTCGTTGGAAAATCACGATATTTCAGTTACTGACAATACTTTTGCCGACATTCGCTTTGCCTTTATCTGCACCGGCCTGGACACGGTGGCAAGGCATTATAACTTGAATATATCGAATAATATCATAACTAATGTGTGCATTGACGGCGCTTATGCTCTTAATGACACATCGCCAGATGTTGAGGCATTGAGTTTTCAAAATCTTCACGATAGCGTTATCAGCGGAAATATTATTGAGTGCGGAGTCAAAGGCTCAGAAGGATTAGTTGACGCGCAAAATGAACCGCTGGCTGCCGTCGGCATCGTTATCTGGGTAAATCCATCCGCCTTAATCAAGAATGTGACTATCAGCGACAATATTGTCACGGATTTGGACAGAGGCATTGCTTTTGGCGCTGGAGTCGGATATTTGCTGCAGGACAACAAGATAATTGGCAATCGGATTGAAAACTGCGCAATGGGAATTAGACTAAATTCCAGTTCTTATGTTGGAGATGAAACATTGATTCAATATAATGAATTGTATGACAATGATATCAATTTTTGTTTATACTCCGGAGGACGCGGCTATCTGATAACTGACAATGCAAGTTTCTGGCCGGGGCAATACCATGCGCAATTTTGGCAGAGTTGGCAGTTCAGTGATTCAATGCTTGACCGCAACTGTTATTTCCCTGACGGCGCGTTGTGGAGCTATGAATACACTTCTACTACTTATTCTAATTTTGCCGCCTGGCAGGCGACCGGACAGGATTCAGATTCGGTAATTATCGGTGACGGACTGAAGCTGTGGCTTACTGCGGACGCCGGAACTCTAAACGGCGCCGACGGGGCGGCACAACCCGATGAAGCTGTGCAAACGTGGCAGGATCAGTCTGGAAACAATTGGGATTTTACCTGTAACTATTCCACGCGGCGCCCAACTTTGAAAAGTAATGCTTCGCCGAATGGCTCCATGGGTTTGTATTTTAACGGCACCTACAATTGCATGAATCTTTCAGGAAAATCTGCTGCATTGAAGTCTTTTTATGTTGCCTTTAAAAATAACAGCAACATCAATAAAGATTCAGCAAATCAAGTGCTGTTTGATGCAGGAGACGCTGAAGAATTGGTTTTTGGCTCCTGCACTTCACTGCTGAACAATGAACTGTTAACGGTATGCAGCAAAAACTCCGCAAGTTACAATTGCCGTTCCGGTTATACAAGTTCTTCCGCCAGCATTGCCGCCGATTTTCATACAATGGCAATTGTTTATAACGCGGCAAATTCATTCGACATTTATTTGGACGGAGTCATGGTGCGCGATGTAACTTCCGGAACTGACAACACTTCGTTTACCGTAAACGGAACTTGTTATTTGGGCGGGCGCGACTTGTCGGGAGCATACTTCTCCGGCTATATTTTTGAGGTTCTCGCATATGACATAGCCCATGGTCAGGCTCAGGTTGAAAACATTGTAAATTATCTTGAAACCAAGCACAAAGAATAAAGGTTCCTAATGATTCAACTGCAATTATGCAGTTGAATCATTGATTTATTAGCGTTGTCAATAATCGTAAACTATTAGAAAGGATTTTATGAAGACAGACTGGTTTAGTGACGCCCGGTTCGGGTTGTTTATTCATTGGGGAATTTATTCAATCCCGGGAAAAGGGGAATGGACATTGTTCTACGACGACTGGGATTTCGATGAATATGAAAAACTGGCCGGTCAATTCAATCCGGTGGATTTTAATCCTTCAGCCTGGGCGGAGCTTGCCTGGAATGCCGGAATGCGATATGTTGTTTTTACCACTAAACATCACGACGGTTTTTGCATGTTTGACAGCAAATACACGGATTTTAAGATAACCAATACCCCGTACGGAAAAGATATTGCTGCGGAATTGGTCAAGGCATTCAGGGAAAAAGGTTTTAAAATCGGTTTTTATCACAGCCTGGTTGACTGGCGACATCCGCATTTTATTCCTGACGCCGAACATCCGTTATGGCAGCGCGGACAACGTGAATTCACTGGACGGGATTTGAAAATTTATCAGGAATATCTCTATAATTCAGTTGAGCAACTGCTGACAGAATATGGCAAAATAGATATTCTGTTCTTTGACTACACTTCCAAACATAAAAATTCTTCTGAATGGAATCCGGAGAGGTTGCTAAAAATGATTTACCGGCTGCAACCGGAAATTCTGGTGAACGACCGGCTGTCTTTCGACAAAAAATCATATCCGGGCGACTACTGGACGCCTGAAATATCGGTTCCTAACGCCCCGTTATCTATTGACGGACAAATTAAGCCGTGGGAAACGTGCATGACCATGAATAATAACTGGGGGTATAATCGAAGCGACTTGAAATTTAAAACTCCGGAAACAGTGATTACGGCACTATTGAACTGCATCAGCAAGAATGGGAATCTGCTTTTAAATGTCGGACCTGACGAAAATGGTTTTATTCCCGACGGTAGCGTGAAAATTATGCGAGCTCTGGGAGAATGGTTTAAAAGGCACGAACATGCTGTTCGTGGCGCAATAATGTCAAAATTCACGCCACCTCAAGGATATTTCTATACTCAGAAAGGAGATGACATTTTTCTGTATCTTACCTTTCCGCCAATGGGAGATATTATTCTGCCTCAATTGGCGGATAAGCTATTGAAAGCAGAGCGCATGAGCGATGGCGGCGTTGTCGATATTGTAACGCATTGGGGCTTTGAACTGTTGCGGCATGACGAAGTAAGAATTCGACCGGCAAATTGTGTGACAAGCGATATTATAAAACTGTCTATCAAAAGTAATTTTATTACAAAAAGTTAAAGGATTGTTGAATGAATATGCATTTTGTTGACTGGGCGATTCTCGGAATCGCAATCGCCGGGTTGCTTACCGTTTTATTTGTCTGCAAAAAATTTGTCAAAAGTACTGCCGACTTCCTTGTGGCTAATCGTTGCGCGGGACGTTATCTGCTTTCAATTTCCCAAGGAATTTCCGGCCTGGGCGCAGTTTCTATTATTGCCATGTTCGAATTATACTACACTGCCGGCTTTGTGCCGCTATGGTGGGGAATGATGACCGCGCCAGTCGGCATTGTTATTGCCGCAACCGGCTGGGTATATTACCGTTACCGTGAAACCAGATGCATGACTATAGCGCAGTTTTTTGAACTGCGTTATAATCGAAGTTTTCGTATTTTGTCCGGTATTATGGCATGGCTTTCAGGAATTTTGAATTATGGTATTTTCCCGGCAGTATCCTCCAATTTTATGATTTATTACTGTGGCATTCCGGAAAGTTGTCAAATATGGGGAATAGAAATATCGACATTCCCGGCGCTTATGGCATTCTTTCTGTTTCTGGGCGCTTATTTTGCCTGCGCCGGCGGTCAGATAGCGATAATGATTTCAGACTTTATTCAAGGAGTTTTCTGTTACTCTGTGTTCCTGATTATTCTGGGCTTTCTCATTTGGCGCTTCGGTCTTCTCGGCCAGGAGACCGTCACTGTGTTGCTGCAAGCCCCGGCGGACGCCTCGCTGGTCAATCCTCTTAAATCATTGAAAGTAAAAGACTTTAATTTCTGGTATTACGCCATTGCCGTTTTTGGAGCTTTTTATGCTTGCGGTTCATGGCAGGGGTCAGGAGGATATTCCGGCGCCGCCAGGAATCCGCATGAAGCAAAAATGGCAAACCTCATCGGTAATCTAAGAAATTTGATTTTAACCATTATGATGGCGTTTATTCCGATATGCGCCTATACCGTGATGA
>Ga0172380_10009885_pt1 | contig 10090 bp, 9 predicted proteins | sample Leawe162metaG_FD_119747 | JGI IMG/M metagenome (GOLD analysis project Ga0172380, IMG submission 119747) | Leachate microbial communities from a municipal landfill in Southern Ontario, Canada - Leachate well 162 metaG | ecosystem: Engineered > Solid waste > Landfill > Unclassified | place...
AGAAATTCAGCGATGAGAAACCGGAATATATCTTTGTCTTAGCCAACCATGACAGGGACTCTTCGATTTTAAGAAGGGAGCTCGAAGGGTTGCCTTTGAGTTATCCGAATCTTGAGCTTAAATTTGCTGTGGCCAATTTCATGGGATATGGTTTATATAAACAGAATGTCTATGGTCTTAAGGATTTCCTTGTGAGATTTAAAGAGCAGATATGAAACTCATAATTCACCGCGGTACTCATGAAATAGGCGGCACCTGCGTTGAAATAAATACAGATAAGACCCGCATCATAGTTGATTTCGGCATGCCTTTAGTTACTCTCGATAAAGAATCCTTTGATTCAAAGACGCTTATCGGAAAAACCATAGAAGACCTTAAGGGTCTTCATATTCTTCCGGAAATCCAAGGTTTTTACAAAGATGAGCCAAGAAGAATTGATGCAGTTTTAATTTCTCACGCGCATCTGGATCATTATGGCCTTTTGAATTATATCCATTCTGATATTCCCGTTTATATGAGTCAGGGCGCACAGGAGTTGGTGGAAGTTTCAAGAATATTCACGCCTAATAAACTCAATAAGCCGAATGCAAAGATTATCGATTACAGAAAGTCATTTGGAATAGGCGATATTAAAGTCACGCCCTATACGGTTGATCATTCTGCTTTTGACGCACTGGCCTTTTTAATTGAGGCCGATGGCAAGAGGATATTTTATTCCGGCGATTTTAGGGGCCATGGCCGAAAGAGCAAGCTATTTACGAAGATGATCAGCAGACCGCCTAAAAACATTGATTGCCTCTTGATGGAAGGCTCGACTTTAGGCAGAGAGGAGTGGCTTTATAAAGACGAATTCGCTGTGCAGAAGAGGATCAAAGAGATGTTAAAATCAGCGAATAATCTCACCTTTCTTTTTGCTTCTTCGCAGAATATTGACAGACTTGTTTCGGCTTACAAAGCTTGCCTTAAAACAGGCACTATTTTCGTTATAGACATCTACACGGCTTATGTCTTGGACAGGTTGAGCAAAGTTTCAAAATATATCCCTCAATTCAACTGGAAGAATATGCGGGTTAAGTTCTTTAAAAATCAGGCAGCCACATTAGCAGATAAAGTCTCGAAAAAGCTCCTGTATTCTTATAATTCTAAGAAGATTGAGATGGAGGAAATAAACAAAAGTAAGGACAGGTTCTTAATGCTTGCTCGGGATAATTCGATCTTCCCGCGTATTCTGAAAGCCATCGATGGTGCCGAGGGCGCTAAGATCATATATTCCATGTGGGAAGGGTATCTAACGGATGAGTTTAAGAAATTCTGCGAAGATAAGGGGCTGGTTATAGAAGAAGTCCATACAAGCGGTCATGCAAGAATAGAAGATCTAAAGGTTTTTGCGCGCGCTTTAAATCCCAAGATGCTTATTCCGATTCATACGTTTGAGCCGGATAAATATCTGAGCTTTTTTGAGAAAGTCAGGGTCTTGGAAGATGGCGAAGCCATAGAGCTATGAATTGTTGACAAAGGCCATAATAAGCGCTATTTTTATATTATAGATTTGTTGACAGTGGTGAAGTTCTGAAGGGGTAAATCCGCCACTTTAATCAATTAAAACCTTCGCCAAAATCGGCGGAGGTTTTTTGTCAATATTTGCATGTAAATGGAGGAACCAAATTGAAGAAACTTAACATTTTATTAACCAACGATGACGGTATTTATTCCGAAGGTATACGAGCTTTGTATGAGTCGCTTAAAACGATAGGCAATGTTACGGTAGTCGCCCCTGACACCGAAAGAAGCGCGGTCGGGCATGCTATTACGCTTTCAGATCCGTTAAGGGTGAAAGAAGTGAAAAGAGAAGGCCACTTTTTCGGCTATGCCACTACCGGCACGCCTGCGGATTGCGTTAAGCTGGCTATTTGGGCTATCTTGAAAGATAAGCCGGACATGGTCGTGTCCGGTATCAATTTGGGCCCCAATACGGGCTACAGCGTATTGTATTCAGGTACGGTTTCCGGGGCCACGGAAGGAGCAATTATAGGCATTCCGTCTTTTGCTATTTCTTTGGCTACCTTTGAAAATCCGGACTATGCCGTTGCCGCCGATTTCGCTAAGAAGCTCGCCAAGAAGATCGTGGCCAATAAAGGACTGCCTCAAGGGACATTGCTAAACGTCAATATCCCTGCAATAGATAAGAAGCGCATTAAGGGGGTCAAGATCGCCAGGCAAAGCAAGATCGCTATCAAGGAGCGGTTCGACAAAAGAGAGGATCCTCATAAGCGTATTTACTATTGGCTGACAGGCGAAGTTGTCGAATCGGATGGCTATGAAGATGCCGACATTGAAGCAGTTAGACAGAATTATATTTCAATCACACCTATTCATTGCGATATGACGAATTATGAGTTTATGAACAAGCTTAAAAAATGGAAGTTTTAATACTAGCATATTAGTGAAGTAATCTTATGGTCTTAGGATGTGTGACATAAATACGAGAGGTAAGCGATGAATATGGCATTCAAAGATTGGAAAAAAGAAGACGTTGAAGAATTGGTAAAGGATGGAATCGAAGAAAGTCTAAGTTTAGAATATAAATCTTGCGGTGCGTTAGGGAAAACCGACGAAAAGAAAAAGGAAATCAGTAAAGATGTTTCTTCTTTTGCCAATTCTGATGGTGGTGTGATCATCTACGGTGTTAAAGAGTATGATCAAGAAGATAAGAAGCATTTGCCAGAGCGAATTGAGGAAGGCTTTGATCCGGCAGACATATCAAAGGAATGGTTTGAGCAGGTGATAATTTCAAATATAAAGCCTAAGATCAACTTGTTGATTTATCCGATCCCTACTGGGATTAATAATAAGGTTATCTATGTTGTTGATATTCCTAAAGGAGAGACTGCTTATCAGGCGAAAGATTATAGGTATTACAAGAGGCATAATTTTCAGTCTGTACCAATGGAAGACTATGAAATTCGAGATGTTATGAGTCGAAAAAGAGTGCCTGAGGTTGAGCTTTCTTTTGCGCAGCGTCAGCTACTTTCGAGTAATAAGAATGAGTATGTATTTGAATTACACGTCAGTCTAATTAATAGAAGCGAAATTGTCATAAGGTATTTTCGAGTTGAGATTAGTTTACCATTAGATTTGGTTACGCACCAAGAGGGCTATTCCCAAAGAGAAGAATTTCACAAAGTCTTCGGTTTCAGGGGAGGACCACTGCCTCCCAAGGGCGTTAATTATAGAAAGTTCAGTTATAACAATCCTTCTCATGGCAGCGTAATTTTTCCAAATGAAGAGTTTATTTTATTGCCTTCAGTTGTGCAACCAATACGAACTTTAGTTTATAAATGGGTAGATGATGTTGGAATTTATGCTTATCCGTTAATTTGGAAAATTTATGCTGACAATATGCCTTACAAAGAGGGTTCAATCGATCTGGAAAAAATCGAGAATAAAAGAATGAATATCGTTGCCTAAATTTTATTAGAAAGTTATTTGTTGGTTAGGTTCGAAAAAAAAGGAGACTGAATACTCAGTCTCCTTTTTTTCAAAAGCTAGTGTTTAGTTTTATCAACCAACACATACTTTTGTCCTGACTCAGGAGTAGGGGGCAGCGGTTCATTTTTAACTACTGTCCTTTCTTCCCCGGTTCTCCCGCCTCTGGGGCCAACAATTTCATATTGGCCTGAAGCTTGAGCCGTTTCGCCAGGTTTCTGACTCTTGTATCTAGACATGCTCCGATTCCTCCTTTCCGGGCCTTATTTCGCCTACAACAGCGCCCAACTAAAAAGAAGGGATCATATGGATTATGCCGGGGCGGTGTAGGTTAGTCTAAGAACCGAGAGAGGAGGAATCGGAACCAACTGGCACAAGAATCAGCACTATATTAACACGGGATTTTTTCTTGTCAAGTCGTTCTAAGAGCTCTGTCAGAATTTTAATTGGAGTGAGATAGCGGATGTCCACCTTTTTAAACTGGACATGCATTTACTCATTGTGAATCAAAGAGTTATGAATATTTAGGCCAATAAATAGTGGACAAATAAGACAAAATTGGTGAGGGAAAACCTCTCTAAATTTCTGAATTTTCTTGTTTGCTACTATAATTCGGTTATAATGAAGACCTGACGATTCGGAGAGGTCTGACAGGGTTATATATTCCTGGGACCCTTAAATTTCATCTCGCGTTATATTTATTGGCACAAGTTTGGAGACGAGTGGCGCGGGATTTGAAGCCAACGCGAGCGCCACTGGTCCGAGCGAGCGTGGCCGGTTCCGAAGGAGCCGAGCGAATGCGAGGCGGGTGAGGAAAAATCCCGTTACCCACCCCAGATAACAGAACTCTCTGCGACTTAATTAGTTGCAGGGAGTTTTTGTTTGGGATAAAATATGTTTAAGAAATAGCGCTTCGTCCTCTATCATTATGATGAAAAAATCTAGTCTAGCTGAAACAAATCCAGAATTAGTAAAAGAATGGCATCCTGCCAAGAATGGTAAGTTAACCCCAAATGATGTAGCGCCTAAGTCTAATAAAAAAATATGGTGGAAATGCGCCAAAGGGCACGATTGGGAAGCGAAAATTAGTAATCGTTCAGCTTTGGGGAGAGGGTGTCCTGTCTGCGCGAATAAAATTGTCGTTGAAGGAGTAAATGATTTAGGCACAACTCACCCACAACTTGCAAAAGAATGGCATCCAACCAAAAATGGCAATTTAACGCCAAAAAATATTACGCATGGAAGTGGTAGAAAAGTTTGGTGGTTATGTTCAATAAGGCACGAATATCAAGCAACTATACTTCATAGGTCATCAGGAACGAACTGTCCTGATTGTAACTCGGGGAGGCAGACATCTTTTGCAGAACAAGCTGTTTTTTATTACGTTAAAAAATTATATCCTGATGCCAGAAGTCGATATACAGCAAGATTTCTAGGCAGAATGGAATTGGATGTTTATATTCCTTCTATAAGATATGCAATTGAATATGACGGTGAGGCATGGCACAAAAAAGACACGATTAAGAGAGAGCAATTAAAATATAAAAGGTGCCATGAAAAAGGTATAAAACTAATAAGATTGCGAGAAAAATTTCCTGAACTTGGTTCAGATGTAGCTGATTATCAGTTCCAAACTGATAAATTATATGAGCCTAAAAACCTTGAACATATAATAAAAGAAATTATTAGACGTATAAATTTTTCCAATACCTGGTTGATTAAATGCCCCATAGATGTAAACATAGAGCGTGATAAATATCAGATACAGAATTACAGATTTACTTTAAAAAAATATTCTCTTTTAGATAAATTTCCTCAAATCGCAAAAGAATGGCATCCAACCAAAAATGGCAATTTAACGCCTGGTATGTTTAAGTCTGGTTCAGACCAAAAAGTCTGGTGGAAATGTTTTATTTGTGGTTATGAATATGAATCAACGATTGGTCATAGAACATATGGCACAGGATGTCCAAAATGTGCAATTGAAAAAGTTACACAAATAAAACGAAAACCAGTGAACATGATTGACCTTAATACAGGTAAAGTTGTGTCAAAATTTATTTCAATTTCAGATGCATCAAGGAAAATGAAAATTAATAGTTCAAATATTTCAATGGTTTGCAAAGGGCAAAGGCCCAAGGCTGGTGGGTATTATTGGGCGTACGATAAAATTATAAATAAAAAACAAATAACTGCGAAGGAAAAAGGTGCCAGGTATCTTTTAGGTGACAGGCAAAAGCATTAAACAAGTTCTAACCTGCTTCAAGCAGCGATCCCATATCGCAAATCATCGTTTTGATAAAGAGCGGTGATTTTTTTGACGTAGAAGGCGCCACACTGGCCTTTCAAATATGGCTGAGTGTTTGTAGAATTCAGGAAGCACGGTTAAAAATACAGAATATTGAAAGTTAGGGTAGATGAGCAGATTGCAGATCGCCAAGGCTTGAAAGCCTTGGCGATTTTGTTTTAGAGGGGTATAATATTTTATATCTTTTTATAATTGTAACTGTTTTGCTGTTGGTACCACCGACATGGAAAAAAGCAAATGGGTCTACCTTTAGGCCTCTCAATCATCTTACATCTGAAGGTCTGACCCCTATTCTTTAACGGGAGGATCAATGAATAGACCGATCGTTGGGCTGAAGTGGGAAGCCGGTATTTTTATTCTATTATTCGTTTTATCTGTGAGTGGTTGCGGCGGCGGCAGGCAGAACAGCAATGTCGTCGGAGCAGGTGCTCCGGGAGTGGGTCCGGCGGGCGCGCCTCCGGGACCTGCGGGTGTTCCGCCGGGGCCGGTAGCCGGGGTCAACGGAGATGTTGTATGCAGAGAATTTTCTTTGAAAGATCATCAAACCGGTGAGGTGATCGATACGATCGAGGCTGGGAAAAATGGCGTTATTATCGGTCTCTATGAAAACCGCGGCGGTGTGGCCTATAACGCTGTGCAGGCGGAGTTCTTTGACGGCAACATCTCTTTGCAGAGAACCAGGATGCCGCTCGCGCCACACGGAAGGTCCGGCCAGTCCTATATCCACGCTTTTTCCGAGCCCGGGCCTCATGTGATCCGTTTTGTTCTGGACGGAAACAATCTGCTAGGGCAGGCTTCTTCGATAGAGCGGCAGATCCAGGTGACGCCCAGGCCGGGCGGTGTGGCGCGGATGCTGGATTGTCTGCAAGTAACATTTATACCAGAGGGGCTCTTTGAGCAGCGTACGGCTATAGACTTTGGTCAGCGTGGAAATATCGCCGGATACATAAGAAACACCAGCGATAATCCCAATTTGCGTTGCAGGGTGCAGTTGAAAGTTGATGGCCGCACGATCAAGGATACAGGAGAGGGCGCGGTGATGTTGCAAGCCCATGATACAGTGAGGGTAGAAGAGCCGGCTCCTGAGCTGGCTGTGGGCGGGCATACTTTGACAGTGGTACTTGACCCGGACAATACGCTTGGGCAGTACGCGGCATTAAGCAGGCCTTTGAGGGTGAACGCGGCGCCGATACCTGTGATCAGGCCGGTCAACCCCGTCCAGCAGATCGTGCCGATAGATATCAGGGCTGATGCCCGGGCCTGTAGCATCAGTTTCGCGCCCAGCGGCAGTTATGCCGGGACCAGTGAGGTTTATATCGGCCAAAGCGGCACGATCTATGCGGAATGCCGCAATGACAGCAATATTGATCTGCCTTTTGTTCTGGTCAAGATCAATGTGGACGGTCGGACGGTCAAGGAGGAGGTTGTTCGCATCGGCCCGGGGGCTGTGATAAGGCCTCAGGCAGATGGAGTGCGGTTCACCGGGACGGGTTTGCACAAGATCACTCTTGTGGTGGACGCGGATGATAGGATCGAAGAGAAGCTTGAAAATAATAATAGTTTCAGCAGCACGGTCAATGTTTTGCCCGGTTCAGCCCCTGCGCGCAGACGTATCAGGCAGGAGCCGACACGAACAGACGAAGCTCCTTTAGGGGGCTTGATCTCTGTCCTGGGCACTGTCGGCAGTTATGTGCCGACGTCAACGGGATCAACACCGACAGTAACGCCGACGGTTGTTTCTCCAAGCGTTGATACGAGCTCGAGGACGCTGACTTCTGCTGTCGGAAGCGACGAGTGAGGGTAAAACATAGGGTCAGACCTCCAGATGTTAGATAGATTGACAAAACACTGGTAAAGGGAAGCGGTTTTAGAATGGCGGGGAAATAAAAAATAAAAAGGGAGGTAGGCATGGCGGATAATGAAGAAAAAGATATAGTTGGTGAAAGCAAGAGTGATCGATTTAAGCGGTTGGCTTCAAAGAGGGTTGTAAACGCGATATCCAAGATCGAACTTATAACGAATCTCGCGGCTCCAAGTTATGAATATACCGATGAACAGGTTGCTAAGATCCTGACTGCTTTGCAGGGGTCGGTGGATAAAGTCAAGGCGGCGTTTTCCAAGCAAAAGATCGAAAAGACGGTATTTAATCTATAAATTATCTGTTATAAGATTGTAGGAGAGAAAACAAGGGCTGACCCCTATGGCTCTGCTAAGATCGTTTCTATTTAGGAGGTGAACGTGATGAGTAAACATGTAGGAAGTCTCAGTATCTTTATTTTAGGAGTTGTTGTTTTGCTTAGCTCTTGCGCTACATGCGGAACATCATACCGCAGAGAATTAACCCATAATCCCGATCTAAGAGAGGCTAATGAGAGCTACGTAAAAGTCATAAATTGGCTGGACAAGGCAGAGTGTTCCATAACGCCAGCCGAAAAGGAAAGTTTCTATAACACAGCAGGATCGTATCTTTCAGACACTATTTACAAATTAGAACAGCTAGGCCATGACAAGAATATAGATGTCTCTGAAGACGTCTATTATTGTGAAAAGATCAGATCAGAGACAGACGTTAAGATAGGCGCGGCTATCAGAGCGAAGTAATTTCCGCTCTCAGGATGAGTAGATCACAGATCGCCAGGGCTTGAAAGCCTTGGCGATTTTGTTTTAGAGGGGTATAATGCTTTATACACTTTTTGTCTACCCCGTTAGAGATAGATGATATGAAATATGTATATGTTTTACGAAGTGCTAAAGACGGTAAATGGTACACAGGTTGTACAGAAGATTTACGGAAGCGTTTTAGCGATCATAATGATGGAAAGGTTTCGTCCACAAAAGGTCGCGGTCCTTTCGAACTTATATATTTTGAAGCATCTTTAAATAGTGAGGATGCTTTTGCCCGTGAGAAATATTTGAAATCCGGTATGGGTAAGCGTTATTTGCGGAATCGGCTAAAACGCTTCCTATCTCTAACGGGGTAAATAAGGATGGCCTTGTGGGTGGTGCTATCGACAGGGAAGTAAAGCAAATGGGTCTGATCTTGAGGCTTTCCTGTTATCTTACATTTGAAGGTCTGACCTCTTGAGTTCTTCGAATATACGATCCGCCTCCTTGCGAGAGAAGACAAGCTTCCTTTTTTTAGGGCAGGTGGGCAGTGGAGATTTCGCAGAGATGAAATTGATAAGTGGTCAGCGAGAGGATCTGCAAAAAGGATGAAATAAATGAATAATTTTGAAGAACGAGCAAGTTTTATTTGGAGCATTGCGGATCTACTTCGCGGTGATTATAAGCAGTCCGAATACGGTCGAGTAATATTACCGCTTACGGTTTTGCGGCGCTTGGACTGCGTGCTTGAACCAACCAAAGAAACGGTTTTGTCATATCTTCCCCAGACGAAGGGACTATCTCCGGAAGCTGCTGAAACAGTGTTAAAGAAAAAAGCGAAGCTGTCTTTCTACAATAAGAGCAAGTATGATTTTCAAAAGTTGGTTTCCGATCCGAACGATATCGCCGCGAACCTTCGGAATTACATCAATGGCTTTTCCAAGAATGCCCGCAGTATTCTGGAGCATTTTAATTTCGATGATCATATTGAGCGGCTGGATAAGTCAAACCTGTTGTATATGGTCATCAAACGTTTCGCCGAGGTTGATCTGCACCCGGATAAAATTCGAAATATCGAGATGGGTTATATCTTCGAGGAACTTATCCGCAAATTTGCTGACATCTCAAATGAAACCGCTGGAGAGCATTTTACACCCCGTGAAGTTATTCGGCTCATGGTTAATGTCCTATTCCTGAATGATAAAGATGTGCTGACAAAGAAAGGCATCGTCAAAACACTCTATGATCCAGCTTGTGGAACGGGTGGCATGTTATCAATAGCTGAGGAATACTTGCGCGAGCTCAATCCTGATGCCGATTTGCGCGTATTCGGCCAAGAGCTTAATCCGGAATCTTACGCTATCTGCAAATCTGACATGCTTATTAAAGGGCAGAATACTGAGCATATTAAATTCGGCAATTCATTCACTCAAGACGGGCTTAAAGACGACAAATTTGATTATATGCTCAGCAATCCTCCCTTTGGCGTGGAATGGAAGAAGATTGAGGAGGAAATTACCAAAGAGTACGAACGGTTGGGCTTTTCTGGACGCTTTGGCGCGGGGCTTCCTCGCATCAGTGACGGTTCTTTCCTATTCTTACAGCACATGATCTCCAAAATGCGGCTGGAAAATGGCGGAGCGCGTTTGGGGATTGTATTTAATGGGTCTCCTTTGTTCTCGGGTGGAGCTG
>Ga0172380_10009886_pt1 | contig 10090 bp, 9 predicted proteins | sample Leawe162metaG_FD_119747 | JGI IMG/M metagenome (GOLD analysis project Ga0172380, IMG submission 119747) | Leachate microbial communities from a municipal landfill in Southern Ontario, Canada - Leachate well 162 metaG | ecosystem: Engineered > Solid waste > Landfill > Unclassified | place...
CGATATAGAAAAACTCATCGGCCAGAAGGTTTATTTACAGCTCTGGGTCAAAGTTAAAAAAGGCTGGTCAGATAACGAGCGGGCTTTACAAAGCCTTGGATTTAATGACTGAAACAGCGGTTTATTTACAACCGGCCTTTATCCTGCAACAGCAAAAATACCGTGAAACCAGCCTCATTATCAATGTGCTAACGCGGGATTTCGGCAGAATCTCGTTACTAGCCAAAGGGGTAAGGAAATCTAAATCCAAAACAGCGGCTTTGCTGCAGCCGTTTATTCCGTTGAACATTTCATTCGTCGGTAAAACAGAATTAAAAACCCTGACACAGGTTGAAATCATACCGCCATTGCTGGAATTAACCGGCCTTGCGTTTTATTGTGGTTTTTATATCAATGAGCTGAGTAATTTTTTTTTGCATCAATACGATCCCCATCCGGAAGTATTTATCGCCTACCAACAATGCTTATCTCGTCTCTCGGCAACTGCTCCCGGTACTGCTTTGCCTCTTATGGAAGCGCCATTGCGCATATTTGAGGTTGAACTCATGGAATATATCGGTTACGGCTTGCAATTTGAATATGATATTTGCAATAAAAAACCGATTAATGCCTCAAAAAAATATTTATTTAACAAAGAACACGGACTTGTTGAAGCTGAACAGGGGGTATTTTCGGGCACGACATTGCAGGCCATTAAACGAAAAGAATTCATTGACCCGACAGTGCTCAGCGAAGCGAAACTATTGATGAGAACCGTCATAGACAGTCATTTACAAGGCCGGCCGCTCAAGAGCCGGGTTGTCATTAATCAAATTATCAAAACATTATGAACAAACAACACATATTATTAGGCGTAAATATTGACCATGTTGCTACATTGCGACAAGCCAGGGGCACCCGTTATCCAGAGCCTGTACAAGCTGCATTGATTGCCGAACAGGCCGGGGCCGACGGTATTACCGCGCATTTACGCGAAGACCGCCGCCATATCCAGGATAGGGATATTTTTTTATTGAAAGAGATGATCCATACCCGCCTTAATATGGAAATGGCGGTGACTGATGAAATGATCGATATAGCCGTCAAAGTCCGGCCTTATGCCTGTTGCCTGGTACCGGAAAAACGCGAAGAATTGACGACCGAAGGCGGCCTGGATGTCGCCGGAAATCTGCAGCGTTTGCAGTGGGCATGCGCTAAACTGGCCGAAGCCGATATTGAAGTATCATTATTTATTGATCCTGACGAAGCCCAAATTGATGCCGCAGTAAAAGCTCGTGCTCCGGTAATAGAACTTCATACCGGGCGTTATGCTGAGGCCGATAATGTTTTGTTGCAAGCTGAAGAACTGGCGCGCATACAACACGCCTCAAACTATGCACACAACGCCGGATTGCAGGTTAATGCCGGTCACGGCCTGAATTTTTACAATGTTGAGGCCATTTGCGAAATACCGGAAATAGTCGAACTGAATATCGGCCATTCGATTATCGCCCAAGCGCTATTCTCAGGACTGGGGCAAACCGTTAAGGATTTAAAGCGAATCATGCAGCAAGCAAGAGTAAGCGGGTAATAATTGTCGTTAGCATTATATTTCAATAGATAAATGAGTCTGAAAAAGGGGAAATTTAAGTCTTTTAACTCAGCCGCTTTTTAAGTCTCGTTCATTAAGGATCACTCCAGAGAGGAATGGGTAAAAAAATGAAATTTGACTTATATGCATTGAAAGCCAGAATTATGCCAGCATTCTTTTCAATGCTTATACCAATAATGGTGTTTAATCACTTTTATGTCAGTGAAGAATTCTCTAAGTTTATCGGAGGGGTTTTAGGTGCAAAGGTTGTATCAAATATCAATTTCAATGATTTGTTTATACTTTCTATCTGAAGTAGGTCGCATGCTATCAAAAAACATATTTCAGCGATTCTATTTTAAGGATGAGCTATATATGCCAACCACTAACTATTTAATGTTCAGTGATAAGACATCTAGTCAACAGCACAAGATTAAAATACGAAATAAAATATTTTCTGACTTCAGAATAAACCTGTCTACCGCTGAAGAAGAGAGTATGGATGAACATGCAGCTAGAACCAAAATAGTAGAAATCATGGCTTTAATAAGAAAAAAATTAATGGGAAATAAATTCTTACTTCAACATAACATTGAATACGGTGCAATGAGGAATGCCATTGGCGGTTCCGTTTTGGGGATATTGCTATCCATATTTAATATTATATTCTTTATAAAATACATTGAAATAAACCTAGCATTCTATATAAGCATTGCCACACTGGTTATATATATTTCTCTTGTTGTTTTTAGCAAAATAATTATTAATTTCTATGGCAATAATTATGCAAAAATACTCTTTAGGGAATATTTGGGGAACAGTAAAGGAAGCTCTATTAATAAAACTGCTTAAAAGCAAAGCGCTTTCAGATGGAAGAAACAGCGCAACAACGTACACACCGCTACATTTCGGCGCGATCCCAGCATCCTGCTTGGAAATTGTTGGCGTCTCGTCGTGCACCTTTGGTGCTTGGCTGCTTACAAACGATATTTGAACAGGCTCATGATGGTATTCCGATGGATGACGCCCTACAGGCGCTCTCTGAAATGCTCGCATCTTATGCGAGCCAAGAGATTTATGAGATTGAACCGGAAAACATACATTTGCAGGCTGGGCGCGAGCTTCGAGCGTGGATTAAGCACTTGATCGTGGAAAGGGATGGCAGACTCTATGCGACGGATGCCCTTGAAACGGCGATACATTTTGTCGAGTCATTGGACAATCGCATTATGACCTCCACGGCGTCCCGATTATCCGTAGTACAACGGGAGATCGAAAATCTGGAAATGGGGCTTAATCCCAATGCTGCGAGTCGCATTTCCAGTTTACGGCGCAAAATTAAAGAGTTGGAAACTGAGCTGTCAGAAGCGGAGACCGGGAATTTCGCGGTACTGAATGAGACTCAAGCGGTTGAAGGTATTAGAGAAGTATTCAGCCTGTCTACTAGTCTTCGTGCAGATTTTCGCCGAGTGGAAGATTCATGGCGCGAAGCGGATCGAGAGCTCAGGCAATCGATCATCAGTGAACAATATCACCGGGGAGAGATTGTGGACCGGTTGCTGGAAGGTCACGAAACACTATTAAGTACGCCAGAGGGGAGAGTTTTTGAAAGCTTTCAAGAGCAACTTCGTCAGTCCATTGAATTGGACCAAATGAAGGAACGTCTGAGAACAATTTTGAGCCATCCTGCGATACCCAAAGCATTGTCAAGGATTCAACAGCGCGAATTGCGTTGGCTGGTGATGCGACTGGTTAAGGAGTCGGAGGCGGTAATTCAAGCACGGGCACGTAGCGAAAGGGATGTTAAAGGGTTCTTGAAAAACGGATTGGCGGCGGAACATCACCGGGTTGGAAACCTACTTTCCGAAATTATGAACGTTGCGCTGAATTTGGATTGGCAACGGCAGGCTGTACGGCGCAAACCGACTCCTCTGCCACCTGTGGGCGTGCCCGTTTCTGGGCTGCCGCTGGTCGAGCGTTTGCGCTTTAAATCCTTGGATGACGATGTAAGCGTAGACCTCAACTTAACTACAGATTCAGCGGATCTAGGCCAGATTGACGATGATTTCTGGGCGGCTCTTGACGGTCTGGATCGGGAAGCGCTGATCAAGGACACTTTGGCAATTCTTGCGGCGGAAAATAGGCCGCTGAGTATCGCGGAGCTGGCTCGTCTTTTACCACCGGTTCATGATTTGGAAACGTTTGCGCTGTGGTTGGGTATGGCGAGCGAGGCTGGTATTCCGGTGGTTGAGGATCAATCCGAAGAGATTGAGTTGGTCGATGATGAGCAGCGCCGTTGGCGGTTTCTAGTGCCGTACGCTGGTCTCGAAAGCAAGGCACTGGATAGCATTGATTGGGAGCTGTGATTGTGGTCGGAATTTTTGATCGGATAACGGGTGGTTCTGTTGGTCAGGATGGCGCAGATGATTCACCGCTAGAAGGGATTGGCGAGGTGTCTGATGGTGACGCATTGGGAAATTCGACTGTTGATTCGAATGATGAACAACGTACCAGCCGCCGACTGCGTGAAGCCGTACAGGAACTGCTCAAATACGGATTATTGGAGGAGATCCACAAACCGAATCTTTACCGAATCGCGATAAATCATGTTCAAGAACTCTCGGATATCCTTGAACCCTTGGATCTGGCTATGGGTATAGACGAGGTGCGGGGTTTGGTTTTTGTTATTGTGCGGCACAGAGAAGTGACGGAACAGGATGATTGGGCACATCCTTTGGTGCGAAGGCAACGACTTAACCTGGAACAGTCCTTGTTGGTCGCTATTCTCAGGCAACAATTTATTGTTTTTGAGCAGGAGTCCGGAACGGGGGCTAGTGATGCCGTCGTCGCTATAGATGAGTTGATACCCCAGTTGCAGATTTATCTGGGAGATCTTGGTAGCGATGCCAAAGAGCGTACTCGAGTCATTAACTTGCTGGACCAGCTTAAAGGGCATGGCCTAGTATCCACCATCGATTCTCATGAACGTGTGACCATCCGGCCAATTATTGCCCACTTAGCTAACCCGGAGAATCTACAAGCACTATTGAACTGGCTTCGTGAACAAACTTCTGTCGCGGGGGAAACAAATGATTACAAGGGTGAGTTTGAATGAACCAAGCCGATCTTTTTGGAAATAGTGAAACCCTGATTCTTAGCCAGTTGGAGCTTTTTAATTGGGGTGGATTCAATGGCAGGCATCAGGCAGCCATTGACCCTTCCGGCACCGCAGTGATCGGTCCAACCGGCAGCGGCAAAACGACCTTAGTCGATGCCTTAATGACGTTACTTTGCGCAAATCCTCGTTACAACTTGGCGTCGACCGGTGGACATGAAAGCGATCGAGATTTGGTGTCATATGTTCGCGGCGTTTCCGGTCCTGGTGATGGTGGGGCCAATCAGTCTCACATTGCCCGTCCGGGTAAAACTGTAACTGCTATTACGGCCACATTTAGAAACGAAGACAAGCTGACCCGCTTGGGAGCTGTATTGTGGTTCGAAGATACTAGCTCGACGGCTTCAGATTTGAAGAAGCTATGGCTGTTTACAGAGTCACCTGAACATACTTTGGAATATTGGCTAACTGTTCACCATGAAGGTGGTATGCGCGCTTTGCGTCAAATGGAAAAAGACAGCACAGGTATATGGACATACCCTAGTAAAAAAGCTTTTCTGGCGAGGTTGAGAGATTATTTTGACGTCGGTGAAAATGCGTTCACCTTGCTCAATCGTGCGGCCGGCCTAAAGCAGCTGAATAGTATCGATGAAATTTTTCGGGAATTGGTTTTGGATGACCATTCCTCCTTCGACCGAGCGGCCGAGGTTGCCAATAGCTTTGATGATCTTACCGAAATTCACACGGAACTGGAAATTGCTCGTAGGCAACAGTGTTCTTTGCTGCCGATTGCAGAAGGCTGGGAAAAACATCAGGTGCTTGAAAAGGAATTGCTCGAAAAGGAAACCCTCAAACAAATTTTGCCCATTTGGTTTGCCGAACAAGCTCATCGGCTATGGAAATTTGAGGTCGAACGGCTGGAAACAGCCTTGCAGCGGGCCGAAGACGTAAAGGCAAGTCTGGAGTCACAGGTAGAAATTCAAAAGAAAGAGGTCGACACACGAAGGCAAGCGTATTTAAACGCCGGTGGTTCCAGCATTGAGGATCTGGAGGAGCTGATCGGGGAATGGCGAAAAACACGGGAGAAACGAGCAGCAAACGCGCGGCAATATCAACTATTGGTAAAAAACCTTGGTTTACCGGATCAAATCAATGCCGAGATGCTTGCGGCTAACCAGCAGGAAACTCAGTTTCGTTTGTCGCGGTTAGAAGAAGAAATCCGATCAGCACAGGATGATGCATTTAACCGGGGAGTGGACACGCGTAATGCCAGCGACCAGCTGGAAAAATTGGAAAAAGAATACGGTGAGGTGTTGAATCGGCCAGGTTCCAACCTGCCATCCCTGTACCATGAATTCCGAAAAGCACTGGCCCAATTCCTTGAGTTGGCGGATGAGTCGCTGCCGTTTGTGGCAGAGATGGTTCAGGTCAAGGAAGACGAGCAAATTTGGCGTGGTGCGATTGAAAGAGCAATCGGCAGTCACCGGTTGCGGATTCTGGTGCCGCCGGAAGCGGCGGAAGCCGCTTTGCGCTGGGTGAATCAACGGCATAATCGTTTACATGTCCGCTTGTTGGAAGTGAAGCAACCGGAGTCCAGGTCGAACTTCTTTGATGATGGCTTCACGCGAAAACTCAGCTATAAGGAACATTCCTATCGTGAAGTGGTAAAGGATTTGTTGGCCGGTATTGATCGGCACTGTGTCGACCGTCCTGAACGGTTACGGCATACCCCCCACGCGATGACGGTTCAGGGTTTGATGTCGGGGCAATCCCGTTTCTTCGACAAGCAAGATCAAAAACGTCTCGATGAAGATTGGTTAACCGGCTTCGACAACCGGGACCGTCTTGCCTATTTGCAGCAAGAAATTGGTAATGCCGAACAACTGGTGAATGAGACAACGATGCAGCTTGAGGTTGCCCGAGCACTTGTTGAAAGCTTAACGGCGCAGTCGTCAATCCTGAACCAAGTGCAAAACTTAGATTTTGAACAAATCGATTTGCCGGGTGCCGAGCAAAAACTTACCGAGTTAAACAATAGGCTCGAAGCGCTAACCAGTCCTGATTCTGATGCAGCTGTTGCAAAGGCAGCTATGCAGGATGCCGAAAATCAGTTGAAAGCAATTGAGAAGAAACACGAGAAGGCAGTGGGAGACTGTGCTCGATTGCAAGGTGATTTTGACCGATCCGTTGAACAAAAATGCAAAGCGTTTCGGCGTGCCGAGGCTGGACTGATGGACGATCAAAGAGAACTCGGAGCAAAAAATTTTCCAGAGATTTCTGGCGATCAATTGGATGATATTCAGGACCTCGAGCGTAATGAAGATGCGGAATTACAGCAGCAGATAAAAAAATTACACGAAAAACTAAGCAAGTTGGCCCAGGACCTTGCGAGACGAATGTCTGACGCCAAAAAAGAAGATAGGGGTGCATTATCCGAAGTAGGTAGAGAATTGGAGGACATTCCCAAATACCTGGAACGCTTGCAGGTATTGACTGAAGAGGCTTTACCGGAAAAGCTCGATCGGTTTCTATCGTATTTGAACCGCTCTTCCGATGAAGGGGTTACTCAACTACTCAGTCATATCGACAACGAAGTGTCGATGATTGAGGAACGCATTCAAGACCTTAATCACACCATGCGCAGTGTGGATTTTCAGGGGGGGCGTTATCTGCGCTTGGTGTCCAATAAAGTCGTTCATGAAAGTTTGCGTACCTTGCAACGAGCCCAAAGGCAACTTAATTCAGCCCGTTTTAGCGATGATGCCGGCGAAAGCCAGTATAAGGCATTGCAAGATTTGGTGGCTCTTTTAAGAGATGCCTGTGAACGTAACCGCACACAGGGTGCAAGGGCTTTGCTAGATCCTCGGTTTCGGTTGGAGTTTAAGGTTTCGGTGATCGACCGGGATACCGGCAATATCATCGAAACAAGGAGTGGCTCGCAAGGTGGCAGTGGAGGAGAAAAAGAAATCATCGCATCATACGTCCTGACCGCTTCGCTGAGTTACGCGCTTTGTCCAGACGGTAGCAATCGTCCTTTGTTTGGAACCATTGTGCTGGATGAAGCGTTTTCACGCAGTTCTCATGCTGTCGCGGGGCGTATCATTGCCGCTCTGCGGGAATTTGGACTTCACGCAGTATTTATCACGCCCAACAAGGAAATGCGTTTGTTGCGTAACCACACCCGCTCGGCCATTGTCGTGCACCGGAGAGGGCTGGAATCCACGCTTACATCATTAAGCTGGGAGGCCTTGGACGAATTTCACCAACAACGCACCAAAGCTCAGCATGAAGTCGCCGGCTGAAATTAGTGAGCGTTTAGCCAGGCAATGGCATCAAGCTCAAATGCGCGCGGAGCGTCTGCTATCTTCTGGAGCCTGGCCTCTTATCATATCCATTGGCAAACCTTCGGCGCGCGAGTTCTCGGAAAATATAAGAGTCGTTCAGCATCACATGCAAACTTGGCAGGGTATTGCCGTCGGTAAAGTGGAATGGGAGTTTGTCAATTATCGCACTGGGGCCGAACCTGTTCGCATACCGGTGCGTTGGTGCTTGCGAAATCCGTCGGAATGGGTGGCCGCAGCAGCCGATGCCACAGTCGCCGATGAATATGCGCTGCTCGAGCGATTGGTGGAAAACGTTGAAGAGGTGTTTCGTCCTCTATTGGTTCGTCAGCGCGCACTTTGGCTTAAAAAAGATCCCAATGAGGTCATCGCTACTACCCGGCTTGCAGCAACCCTTTCCCCTGGATGTGCTCGCGGGAGGCCCTTGCGATTACTTGCCGAGCATGGAGTCGATACCAAGTTTTTTGAACGGAACGGTACCTTATTGACCCGACTGCTAGATGAACTTTTTGACGGCGCAGTCACCGAGCAAGGTCTGGTTAATTTTCTTGACGCGCTTGAAGAGAATAATCATTGGGTGATGCTGGTTCCGCTTGAAAAAGGATTACTGCCATTTAAGCGTCTGAGAATCACAACGTCGGAACTAGCGGAAACTGCGCTGCCATGCTCGCGTATTCTTGTTGTTGAAAACGAGCAGTGTATTCATCTCTTGCCGGAGTTGTCCGATACCGTTGCCATCTTAGGTGCAGGGATGGATCTGCAATGGTTGCATTCTGATCAGCTGGATACAAAATTGATCGCTTATTGGGGGGACATGGATAGTTGGGGCTTGCTTATGCTTTCCCGTGCCAGACAGTACAGACCAACCATCTATCCTTTATTGATGACCCAGGTGTTGTTCGATAGATACTCGTCCGATAGCGCTGTACATGAACCAGTAGTAGCGCAACCGGCTACTCCAGAGGGGTTGATAGACTGCGAAATGCATTTTTACCGATACCTCCTAAATCAAGAACGAGGACGCCTGGAGCAAGAGTATCTGCCAGAGCATGAAGTAGTAAACGCGCTTAATGCGTGGGTCAAGTCGAGTGAGTTGGTTTTGTGAACCCCATATATTGAATAGATAAAAACGGATAACCGTCCTGCCAAGTCCAAGCCAGCCAATCAGTAGCGCCAACATCTGATCGACTCAATCACCGAGGCGACGGCGGCCGGTGTTCGCCAGGACCGGGCCTGTGCCGTAATGGGCCTGAGTCCGCGCACCATGCAACGCTGGCAGGCCGGGGGAATATTGACGGAAGATCGGCGGCCACAACGGCAATACACGCCATCGCATGCGTTGACCGAGGACGAGCGCGGCCAAGTCCTGGCTGCAGCCAATTCGGATGAGTTTGCCGATTTGCCGCCCAGCCAGATTGTCCCGCGTCTGGCCGACCAGGGCATTTATATGGTTTCCGAATCGACATTTCGCGGGGCTATGCCGCCAATTAAAACATTTATTTTGTTCATCGGGCAGAACGAGAAGATCGGGGCGGGATTAAAACTTGCCCAACACGCTATATTAGAATGGTACGGTGTTTTTCTATAGCTGGAGGTCAAACAACACGTTTTGAAAAATACCGTAGATCAAACGACACGATTTTCGTGATTTTTATATTCACCCGCGAAAACAGTCTCTTTAACTAAAGTAATGGATGAGTTTTTGCACCAAAAACCCGACCTTAATCATTTGACCTACAAAAACTGTGTCGTTTGACCTACGGTGGGTGGGTTTGATTAAACGAACGATTGCACAGACTAATTTGCTGAGTAGACTCTGCTTAATGTGCCGGTTTATGCCGTTTACAAATGTACTTTAAATCTAGTTACAAATTTACTTAAATGAACGATACGTGTTAATGCAAATACAATGCCTATCAATAAAAATTTAACATAATATACATTATGCGAAGTCGCGGGAGGTTTTATTGTGTGGGCTGTTTCACGGTTCTTGCGTTTGCTTTCTCTCGCGCTTCGCGTCCTGTCGGCCTCGTTTTTTATTTCTACTAAACGTGTGCGCTTTGC
>Ga0172380_10009887_pt1 | contig 10088 bp, 22 predicted proteins | sample Leawe162metaG_FD_119747 | JGI IMG/M metagenome (GOLD analysis project Ga0172380, IMG submission 119747) | Leachate microbial communities from a municipal landfill in Southern Ontario, Canada - Leachate well 162 metaG | ecosystem: Engineered > Solid waste > Landfill > Unclassified | place...
CTTTGGCTTTCGTCCGCGTCGAAACTGTTACGCGCCCTTGTTTCCCGTTACTAAACTCGTGCCGAGCGAGAACATCACGGAATGTGTTTTTTTGATCGATTTTCACTCCATGCCATAAATACTATAACACAGATGTTTTACGTTGTCAAGTGGCTGTTCCCTTTTCGAACCGATACCATCCCGGCATAGGAGTATTCACCGCGCTTTCTCGTATTTGATACGTAATAAACGTGCGCGGTGTGGACTGAATAACGAGTAGGCTCGCACCGAACAGAAACACAATCAAACACAGAATGGCCGCGAACACGATATCGAGCTTACGTATCATTTATCCGCACCCTCCCCAAGCAGCTCCGCGATGTCGAGAGTTTCGGTGCTTTTCAGATTGAGCATCTTTCCAAACCACATCGCATCACCGTCTTTGCTTTGTGCCGATGTTAATCCGTGGTCTTGAATCAGCGTAACACATCCACATGCGTATAACCCTTTCAGCAGCGCCATCTGCGCCTCATTGAATCGCGGTGGATCGGTCAAATCCCAACCGTCTGGACCGTTTGCTCCGCACCATAATTCATACGGACATCCCTTACACGTTGAAGCTGCCCCAATTGAGCTTATTCCCTGTTTTAGGCACTCGTCCTGCATCTCGCCCAGCGTTATATCGCGCCGTTTTTTGTTGCTCATTCCGCGCCTCCGTCCTGCTCTGCCTTATCACACGCTTTGCACGTTTCAAGTGCAATTAACAGCTCTGTTACCGTCGTGTTTTTTGCCAGCGCAACCGGACAGCTCAAACACGGTTCTTTTTCCCACTTAGTCATTTCCCCTCTCCTTCCTGCGGCTGTCCGCGCCCGTCCTGCGTATATTCCGCGTCGAGTAATTTCATCATAGCTGGATCGTAATCATTATCCTCGTAATCAGCCGTATGATATGCCGCTGAAAGCAACGATGCACAAAACACTTTATCCTGCTGAATTTTCTCGTAGTACGTCACTCTGCCTATCCTTCATTCTTGACGAGATACTTTCGAGGAAGCAACCCGCGATATTTGAAATGCTCTTTGACTGTTCTATTCGTGCATCCGTCGCAGTTTTCCATCGTGCAATAGAAGCATGAGTGATTCGTTCCGAATATCGCGTCGTGAACATGCTCAACCGCCGCATCCCGTTCCCGCTCGGCTTGCTCTGCGCGGGCGGTCAGAGCGGAGATGATTGTGTCTTTGTCCCCCGACAGCTCTAGCTTTTTCGCGTGTGCCGATGTTGCTAAAGAGTTGTATGCTTCTTTCTTCCAATCCGGCCACTGTTCAGCTTCTGCTCGAATTTCGTCGCATCGTATCCGCTCTTTCAATGACGCGATCTCGCGCTCTTGGCTTTCGAGGCGGTCGGCGGCATTTGTAACGATCTTGGTTTCATCACAAAAGACAAAAGCAATTTCAAGGTCTGCAAACGGACATCCGTCGCAGTTGTTCATATCACCATCGCAACGCAACGCCCGCACGATCTCGCCCGTGGTCTGCTCACTTGTGGTCATCGGCGTTCCTCCGATTCCATTCTTGAATAACTTGCGGAAGATTATGGCCCCTTGGGTACTCTTCGTAAGATTCAATTGGACAATCTGGGTTGCTGCATTTAACCATATACATCATCCCTCCGCTTGACCAGCTCTCAATAATCGCGCGTCGGTTACAACGTCTGCACGGCATCAGCTTACTTTCCATCTAGTCCTCCTGTCCACGGTTCGGGCATCGGCATCCACGCGGTCACAACATCGTCATTGAATCTGCAACCCTCGTCATCGTACCAGTGAATCGGCGTTGTTTCGTCATCGTCAAGTTCATGTTGCTTTGATGCAATTACGATTTCTCCACTCACCGTAACAATAACTCTCCTCATGATATCTGGCGTCCCCTCGGCGCACGGTGTCCAGCTGCCGCGATCGTTCCGCTCCCGCAATGCTTGTTTCGCGAGAAAATATTCGCAATCGCTTTCGCATTTTTCCATAAAACAATCACCACATGCAAACTCGTTTATAAGATCGATTGCTCTATTATCATTCACCGCTTCGTCACTCCTTTCTCTTTCCACGACTCGTAGCCCGTGATCTCAAACTTCCCGCACCGCTGGCAGGTTCGCGCCAGTTCCCACTTATTTGTCCATTTTCCGTCAACATGTTTCATCTGCAACGATGACGTATCCCGCCACCGATGCCCGAACCACTTGCAGATCAATTCGCGCTGGTTCATTCGTCCACCTCCGCGCCGTGTCGGTTATCGTTCGCCATCTTTCGCCCCGTCTCTGCAACTGCGACAAAGCCACTTACTCCCAATCGGATAAAGGTTGACCAGTGTTCGCTTGCATTTCGGGCAGGTTTCAAAGTGCTTTACGGCAATTTCCTTTTCCGCTTTTTTGTGCGGCTTTGCGTCTCGCATCATCGGTATTCGTGTTCTCATTCTTTCGCCCCTTTCTCGGCAAGCGCATTCGCTTCTGATTCTTCTGCGGTTGCGTCAGTTCGCGCCATCAGCAATCCGTTCTTGTAAAACAAGGTCGTGTACATACCGTTCGGCTCCTTAAACGCTTTTCCGATAATCACCACTAGCCCCCTGTGCTCGGCTCTGGCGAGTTCGCGGAGGCGGTCTAAAGATATTTCATGTCCGTCTATTTTTACCGCTGGAATTGCATCGATCCAAACATCCCACTGCGAGTTTGTTTTATAGCAAACGTCGCTTTCTCCGCTGTCAACTTCAAAATTGAAAAAATCCTGTTCGTTTTCGCGTTTATACGCAATTTCAATCTTCACCGCTCCCGCTCCTTTCCATGTGCGCCCCGCATGACGGACAACATATCCAATGCGGAAATTCCTTGTGCTCTCCACAAACCGAACATACAGTCAGCGCACCGTCCTCTTTCCACTCTCCCCGCACGACAGGCTCAACGTCTGCGGCGGGAAAGTTGCTTATTAATTCAAGCACATCTTCATCCGAATAGACTTCTATGTAAGACGATGATACCTTGTCGAATAACGCCCCGCGCCCGATGTACTCTTTATTCTCGCTCATTTCGTCGCTCCTTCCAATCTCTGTTTCCGTTCCAATCTCAGCCGTTTCGTTTCTTCCCTGCGCTCCCAGAACGGATGAGGAACGCGCTCGAGCCGGTTGCACTGTTTTTCTAAGCACCGCTTTTTTTTCAGTTGTTTTTCCGATAGCGTCGACTTATGGTAATGGCAATATCCGACAACGCTTTCTTTCGGACAACCCAGCGGACAAAACACTTTACCTGTACCCATCTTACCACCTCGGCGGTTCAGTGTCAATACCTTTATACGAAATAATTCTCTTATCGTGCATCGCGGCGCGGTGCTGTTCCAGACGTGCGCCCTTTGATTTTTCCGCGTCTGGTAGCTTCACGAGAACGTCCGCGCACTCAACCAGAACGAGATCAATCGCCATGTGTTCGGAATAAGTTAGGATTGGCGGTATCATTGTAGGGAGCAGGACTTGATACCCTAAAAATTCCAGCACCATCATTGCGTCCGCGAATTTCAAAACGTATGCCGGATCATCACTGATCGCGCCGCAGATGTATGCTACTTCGTGTTCGTGCTTAATCATACAATTGCACCGTGTTTCGGATATGGTTTCTGTTTTAGTCTGCAGTTCTTTTTTTCCCTTTCGTTTATAAAATACAAATATCTAAATTGACGCAGACTATATTTCGTTGCTCTGTCCCTGTTTTCCTGCAGTCTTTTCGTTGTCGCGTTGTATTGGCTTGCGCCCTCTTTTACCGTCATTATGATGTTGTGATAAACAACACCATCCAACTCCCAAAAATCGCTCTTGTGTTCACCATAATATTGAAAGTTAGCGGCCTGATAAACAACTCCGAAACGGCCGCACCGTTCGTCTGCAAAAGATTGAATCCATTTGATCTTTTTATATTTGCGCTTGATGTATTTGATTGAATAACTAATAGCCTTACTTTCGCTGTTTCGTGGTGCTTTATCGTGAAGCCACATTCTATTTAATTCGAGGTACTCGTCTATTTTTGTTCCGGCAACTACCCCGTCCATGCTTTGTGGATTCATAGCATATCCGTATTGCAATATTCCAACAAGTTCTCCGTCCATAAAAACCCCAAGATGTATATAACTTCCACTATATATCTTTTTGCTGTAATGGTTCTTGATTATAATTCTGTTCGCCGTATCACGGTCAATCTCTTTGATATAAAAACCATCGTCTCCGAATCCTATTACTTCTGCCGCACCGAGAAGCGAGTAATTACCAAGAATATAATCTTTCATTTTTTCTCCTCTAAATACATTTCCGCAATCCCGCGCAAGTTGTCAGCCAGCGCGATTGCCATTTTGTAATCAATGTCCGTTTTACCGTGAATTCCGCAGATTGCAATGCGTTTGTTGTAGCGCGGTTCAAAGAATATCTGTAGCCCCTCGCAACCTGTTTCAATTGGCAGGCAACCCGTTAACAACGATAGACGCTCCGCTTCTTTTTCGCTCATGAATTCACCTCCAGTCCGAGTTGTTTTGCTTCATACCGCTTGCGCGGATCGTACGGGTCAAAATCTAGCGAAATTCGTTCCTTAATCGGCTCGATCATTTCTTTTGTCGCTTTCTCAAAAAATCCTTTATCAATCTCAAAACCGTATGACGGTCTATTTAGTTCATACGCCGCAACCAGTGTTGAACCGCTCCCCGCAACAGGGTCAATCACAACATCGCCCTCGTCCGTGAAAATCTCGATCAACTGTTTTATGAGACTGACTGGCTTTTGCGTCGGATGACATTTCGGATATTTTCCAGCCGGATCTGATTTCCAGTTGAACCAGTTGTAAATCATTTTTCCATTATTATTGAACTTCGGCAACTTGTCACGGTACAGCACCACGGCATATTCCATCGCGCCCACAATCTTCATGTTTGCTTTTAGCACTTGCGCGGAATAATTTTTAATGAAGAAAATCGGATAACTGTTTTTGAATCCGTACTTCACGCCGTATTCCGCAACCATCGGCATTTGGTCGAACGCACAGAACACGATCATTGCAGGAGCTTTGCCCGCTTCTTTCGGTTCTTTGATTAAAAGATCGTTGCAAAAGTGCATGTACTCTGCAATGCGGAAATCGTTGTCTGTGTTGAAAAACGATTTTCCAGCAAGTTCGCTCTCTCCGTTTTTATTGTCTCCGTCCTTATACCATTGCGGATTACTAGCGAAAGCATTTTCGGCTAGGTTATAGGGTATATCTGCAATCACCAGTTGCGCTTTCGGTATTCCGTACCGCTTGAAGTTCTGAAAGTGATCGCGGTACAGTTCAATCTTTACTGCCATTTTCCCCTCCCAGTATCTCCACAATCCGCGCCCCGCACGTTTCCCGCGTACAGAACTGCCACTCGATACCGTACCGATCACGCATGACTTTCATCCTGTCCGCGAGCTGGATGCTTGATAGAGGCGGTTGCGGACTAATCTTTATATGCCTGTTCTTTCCTTGCTGATGCTGTTGGTAGAGTTTCATCCACTTTTTACGGCGCGGATTTTCCCACGTTTCCACATCATCAACCGTTTCTATTCCGCGCTGTTCCACCAGGAGGATCAACCTGATTCCGCACGATCTGGATCGGATGCACTCGTCGCGGAAACGGACGTGCTGCTGTACAATGTTTCCGTAAACCTCGGTGAGATTTTGCTTTGTATCGATGCATACGTCCTGCTTGTCCAGTCGCGTCCAGTCGCCAACGTATAATTTTGATCTAACCACCTTGATCCCATGTTCTTCAAAATATTTTAAGATGTGATCTTTCTTGCCTGATTTCTCCCTCGTATCCTGTTGAATTATCATTTAACCCCTCCAATCGCCCGTGACACGCTGTAACCGCCTTGTGACCGGTAATGTGTCCAGTAAAAACCGCTAACCTATGCGGTTGTGACCGGTGTGACCGGTAAAAACGCGTTTTCCCCTACGCGCGAGGCGCTCACTGTTTTCGTTTGAGGTGTGTGTGCTCGCTTATATAGATACCCTTCCCGGACGTGTCACACCGGTCACACCGGTCACATTTTTTACAATTCATCATCAAAAATGCTCAAAGTGTCGTTTTTTATGTCTTCGAGTAGAGCCGGTAACATTAGCCAAACGCACCGCACCGGGTTACTGAATCCTTTAATCCGTTTCGTTTTTGTGAGCCTTTCTTGTCCGCGCTCAATTTTTCCGTGTCTCGCCGCCCATGAAATAAACGCTGTCGGGTTATATCCAGCATCGAGCATTTTCTCGTCAAACACGCTTTTGATGATATACGCAACGTCACCATCAACCGCGCCCCAAATCTCTGGCGAGTCTGGATTGCAGAATTTCCCCTGATTGATCGCCACGAAATCAACCAGCCAATCATATGCGCGGTCGTTCGCGGACACGTCGAGTTTGCTCGTGAGAAACGGTTCAATGTCTTTGATCGTCAACGTGCGTCTGTCATTGAATATAGCCAAGTCCGCGATTGCGTCCGCTGTTAAAATCATGGACGCCGACTGCGCTTGCTTTTCCGTTGACTCGCCCGCAACAAGCCTTTGATAAATATCTTTCTGGCAGGCGCGGACGATTTCCATGTTTCCTTCTTCTTCTAAAAACTTAACAAATATTCTTCCAGCGTGACCGTAATTTTTTGTTATAATTCGCAATGCTTCTGACGGATCGTCGAATAGCTTTTCACCCTTGCAATCAATTTCAATAATCCTGTTGACCGCTCCCCCGCCGCTCGATGCCATTATAATCGGATCTTCGCCCGTTGTTATGATGCAATTTCTCCACGTTTGCAACTTCTGTAGGCCGCCCGTTTTCTGTCCGCGCGCGCGCCCGATGCCCTCGGTGAGCATGTAGATAATATTGTCGTAATCGCGCCGTTCTTTAATCATCTGAAGCTCGTCAATGCAGAGCGGCAAACTATTGCAGAATCCCGCCATCATTTCCTGCCCGACGCTGGTAGCGTTGAACGTATGAATATACTCACCGAGCGCGGGATTAGCCCACACGGACGCGGCAAACATCAGTCCCAATGTCTTTCCCGCTTCCGTGCCGCCCCACATGTGAAGAAAAAACGGAAGTCCGCCAATTGGCTCAAGCAACACGGACGCAAACGCAGTGGCGAGCGCAATCCTTGTAACAACACACCCGCGCCGCGCGACTCTGGCGAACGCGAGCCATTCTTCAAAAGAACCTCTTTGTTTGATTGCCTCAAACGCGCTCTTAAAAGAAATGTCACCGTCAAATTTAATACCTTCCACGTATGGTGAGAATCCGTATTCGTGAATCCATCCCAACCGTCCAACGCTTTGTATCTCTTCCATCTGGTCATAATTCATGTTTTCTATTGCGGACAAAAAACGCACCATTTCACGCGAATTTTCGCTATCTACCCCGATGCCGTATTTTGCAAGGTCTATGATCTTTTGACTGCTCGAAAGAATTGTTTTATCAAAGATTTTCTGTGTCCAGCGGCCGCGCCGTTTAAACGCAACCTCTAATTTAATCTCGCCGCTGTCGATATTGACCAGCCGCTGGACCGGCATGATCGGATGGTCGCACACGGTTATTTCTTTGCCGAACTTATCGACAACAGTAACGCCGCTGTCGTCGCATGTGTACTCGCCGCATACCAGTTCACACGGCTGGCCATCGAACATGGTTACATTTTCCAGCTTCTCGCCACGCTTCAAGCTCTGAGCAGCGGCGTACTCGTTGTATCGCATGACAAAGTTTTTAACGCCGACCGCTCCGGCCGCGTCCGCTATCAACCCGCGATACTGCATAAATATAAATTTGTCGTCTCGTTTACTGTATAACCATTCGTAAGGCGCGGGATTGTCGATGCTTGTATAGTCCTCTTTTGTCCAATGCGGTATTAATGCTTTAACATCGCCCACGTTTTTTCCTCCAGATTGAATTTTGCGATTGACCGCCAGCGCAAACCGATCATGAAAAGCTCGCTCCACGGTTCGTCCTGCGTCTGCGGCTGGTTGTTTTGATACCATACATCAAATAGCCTGAAAATGTCAAGCGCAAGCCAGTATTCGTTTTCTGCTTTTCGTTTCTGTTTCCGCGCCGCTTCTCGTTCGCGCTGCATCCTGAGCGAGTGTTCCCGATCTGCTTGCGTTTCCGGTTGATCTATTGGTAGGTTCAGCCCGAAGTCCGCGTTAATCTTTCGGCAAGATTCAATAAAATTCAAATCAAACAACTTGCCGATAAAATCAATCACGCTTCCTTTTTGTCCGCAACCGAAACAGACAAACCCGCGCTCGTTGTTTCTAAGCTTCAAAGACGGTGTTTTTTCTCCGTGAAACGGACAACAGATAAAACCTTGTCGGTTCGGCGCGTATCCGTACCGTGCAGCCGCTTCACGCGCCGTTACCTGTGTTATGATAGAATCTGCCAGCGTTCGAGTATCCATGCGTTTGTTTTCCTTTCGAACACGACGTTATACCGACAAAGTCGCGCTAAATTCTCGTTCAATCGTCTTCCGCGTATATTTCCTCGTCCTCGTCGTTTTTCCCGAAATTTGCGCGCGCACGCGCAGAAAGCTCGGCGCGTTGTTCGTCGGTCAAATCGATGTTTCTTGGCGGTGAAATTTTAACCCAACGCTTTGGAATCCATGCGAGAACATGACCGCCGTTGTCTTCTGGTCGAAGGATGATCGTTACCTCGTTTGGATGCTTTTCTGCTAGGCGTAAAATGTTGTTTACGTGCCTGCGCTCGTTTGCCGAAAAGAAAGCGTGTTCGTCACGGTCTGTATAATTCAGTCCGACTTCAATCATATTACAATTCCTTTCGAGAGCCGAACGTTCCCGCTCGGCTCTCCGTCCGGTGTGCTATTTCTTTTCTTTCAGCATCTTAATAACGGACGCGACAACGATTAAAAGCAGTTCCGCGCCGATAACGGTAATCACTCCAGCCCAATATGGATTAATGTACATTTGCTGTTCCTTTCTTAAAACGGGATGTCGTCCGGATTTACGTCCGCGTACTCGTGCGGCGCTTCTGTTGGCGCGTCCTGTGTCTGTTCTCCGCGCGGCGATAAAAACTCGACTTTATTTGCGTGAACCTCGAGTGATGCTCGCGCGGTTCCATCTTTCGCTTCGTAGGCGCGGCACGACACCTCTCCAGTAATGGCGACCTTGCGCCCCTTGTCTAAGTACTTCTGGCAGTTCTCGCCCGTCTTGCCCCAAGCCGCAACACGGAAGAAGTCCGCGTCCGGTTGGCCGTCGCGTTTGTAGTCGCGGTTCACGGCAACGTCAAAATTGCATACTGTGTTTTCGCCAACCGTGCGCGATTCAGGTGCGCGTGTAAGATTTCCAATAATGTTCAACTGGTTGATAAAAAATCACCCCTCATTCATATTCCGTAATAATCCGCGGTTCGCTCAACCGCTTTGTTCTCCGGCAGTAGTCACAGACCTCGCAACGCTCCGGCGATTCGATACCCGCCTTGATCGCGTTGAATTTAGGCGCGAACGTTTTTACGATTTCCAGCGCGTTGTCAAGCACCTCTTCGCCAAACACCAACCACTCAACATCCGGCTCTGGCTCTTTCGTGGACGCTACCAACCCGCACACGCCGACGCTGCCGAAGTTCTGCCGGATCAATTCCCGCTCGATTGCTGCCTGATAGTGATAGCCGCGCCCGAAATACCACGCCTCGTAATGCTGTTCGCGCTCGTTGTAAATGCGCTTGAAGTCGCGCATGCACTTCGCGTCCCACTCGGAGAGCGCGTTGCGGTTGAAGAAGTCGATTTTCGTTTTGAACGGTACGCCAGCGATTACGCCCGTGAGAATAACCTGTTGCTCACACCGCGCAACGATCCCTTGAAACGCTGGCTGCCGCATGAACGCATTAGCCGATTCGATCACGGCGCGGAAATTTGACTTCGGTTCGCCTTTGGTTGCACCGCGCGAACTGATTAAAACGTCCATGTACTCGCGCTCAAACGCGTCACGCCGCCCGCAAATGATCGCTTCAAAGTACCGCCCCTCAATGAAGCATTCCTTTTCGTCCTCAATCTCTCCGTTGAAAATCGCGTACGCTTTCGCCTCGCAA
>Ga0172380_10009888_pt1 | contig 10088 bp, 7 predicted proteins | sample Leawe162metaG_FD_119747 | JGI IMG/M metagenome (GOLD analysis project Ga0172380, IMG submission 119747) | Leachate microbial communities from a municipal landfill in Southern Ontario, Canada - Leachate well 162 metaG | ecosystem: Engineered > Solid waste > Landfill > Unclassified | place...
AGCACCAATCCAAATACGTACTCCAGAAGTAACCACAACCACCACGCCAAGCACTTCGGTGTCTCAGTCCGTTACGGACCAAACTATTGAAGAAGAGCCAAAAAAACAAACTTTAGGCGAGACAATTAAAGAAGCTGTATGCAACATGGTATGCCCAACAGAGCACACTTCCGGGGCATTTACCGTGGACCAAGCCAAAGAGTATTGGACCAAACTGATAGTGAAGGTTAACCGCACCAACCCTTCACTGAACTTTATCTTAAACATGTGCACCGTGGATGGTGTAAAGGATGGTATTATAGAAATTGGCATTCCCTACGCTTTCCACTTAGATAAAATAAACGAAAAAAAGAATTTAGCCTTGGTTGAGAATGCTCTTGAGGAAATCGCTGGCACTAGATTGCGCCTTGAATTTAACTTACTGGCCAAGGCAGAAGAACCGTCTACCCCAACCGAAACTGTGGACGATTTGGCCTTGTCTTTTGGTGGTGAGGTGGTGGGATAAGGCGATATTGACTTTTTCACTGTTAGTGGTATAATCCAGCGTAGTTTAATACAGACACCTGTTTCACCCAACTAAGATCCGAGATGGTCTAATGGTAGGACAACGGACTCTGAATCCGTTTATCTTGGTTCGAATCCAAGTCTCGGAACACATTCACAAACACCGGCCTTTTGGGCCGGTGTTTGTGAATTGACTAAATGACCGACTACCCTAACATCGGGCTAATCTCATATTTTTCAATAATTGGAATGTTTGTATTAAACAATTCCAGCACCTGAACTTGTTCCAATGGCTGCAGATAATACTTAAATTCATCCAAACTACCACTGTATTTCACCCCACCAGATGCGTTTTGTCCAAAAAGGAAATTTGTATCGTTGGCCATCATTAACCCGGATAGCGACAGGACATCAGAGGCCACTCCGTTAACAAACAGCACCAAGCCAGTCTTGCTTTTTGCAAATACCAAATGGTTCCATTCGCCCCATTTGAATGCCCCGGCAGCACTAGATACCCTGTGCTTTGACCCATCGTCAGCGGTAAACTGGACGCTAACTATACGATACTTATTGTTTGCAATGCGGATGTCAAGAGATCCGTTTTTACTAAACAAGGTTTGGGAACTGCTATCAAGCACTGTGGGTAAATCAGGATTAAACCAAAATTCAACCGAAAACTCTGTCGGTGATTTAATATAATGGTTTGAATTTAGTGCCAAGGAATTAGAGCTGGTTGAAAATCGAACAGAATGTCCGAATTTTCCAGACTCTGTTTGCACCGGACACTGATTGCCCACACAAAACACATTAGACAAGTTATTGTTTTGATTTACAAACGGTTTTCCGGCGTAATTATTTTCTACGTTGGAAAAATTTACATAGTCTAAATACATCTTACTATCATCCGGCAAAACGTCATGCTCCCAACTACTGATCATTTGTTTTGCAGATTGGGCTGCGGATTCCGCCGAGATAACTTCGTTGTAGATATTAAGAAGTGAGATAGCACCATAATAATACGAACCATTATTTATTTTTCCAATAGTTAACGGGTACCGGTTACGCTCTATACTGATGGAGATATTCTTTGACGCTTTAAGGGCTCCGTTTACATACAACTTCATGGCCGTGCCGTCGTATGTAAACACGACCTCGTTCCAGGCGTCATTGTCGTAACTACCACTCGGAGAGGATATTGTGTATCTAGCACCATTTTCATCGGTCAATACACCTTGCAAGACCCGACTCTTTGGGTTGACTATCCTTATTTCATATGCCCGCTGCTTTGTCACTAATACCTGCGCCTCTTTGTCGCCAACACTTTTCGCTTGTGGTCTGAACCTCGTGACTACCGAAAATTGGTTATCCACATACATGTTGCTATTGTGATCCACAATTAAAGTATCATCTTTACCGTCAAAATACAGCGCCTTCCAATACAGACCTGTTCCAACAGACGGACAAGCAGACGAGGCGGCACAATAACCTTTAATATCAGTGTAGTTGTATGACATTTTTATTGCCGAAAACGTGTTGTCAAAAGGCACCTCCATGCTAATCGGGGCATATACAAAATTTGGTTTAAAGTTGATATAGTGAAAATTTACATCACCAACCGTTAGGTTTTTATTATAAATAAACACATCATCTATAATACCTTTCATAAACCCATACCTCCCAGCGCCCATAACCAAGTTACTCGTGTTAATAGCTAATCTACCCGTAGTGCTTTTACTGCCAATCAAGCGATTGTTGAGATATATCTTCATATATACACCGTCGTACGTTGCCACTAAATGATTGGCATAAGACGGCCAGGTAACACCATCTCCGTCATTAAGTTCTATTATATCTGCGGGTACTTCAAGAATCTGTTGGTTACCGCTCGTATTAAACACTACGAAACGAACACGGTCGCTGTTGCTGACAGCAAGTTCAAAGGCCTTGTCCTTTGACAACAAAGTAAACCAGCGTTTTTCAGCTGACAGTCCAGTGTAAGCCAAGTTAAAACGCGTCTCCAGAGAAAATTCATCATTGCCAATAGATAGTTCCGCCATATCTGTCACACTAACTTTGTCATCAACCCCGTCAAAATACAGCGCATCAGATCTTGTGCCTTTTATATGGGCAGGACATCCAGTCCCGAAGCACGAGGCCTGGTGACCTCTGCCCGAAGAATCAACTATTTTGTAACCCATGTGTTCGTCATATTGAACAATTTCTTTAGACCCCACATACGCAAAAACACTCTCTGGCGTAAATCTGTCCACAACTGTGGTGAATATCGAGTTATCGTGATTATATATATTAGACCATCCATTATAAATGTCTTGAATACCGCTATTCACACAGTGGCGGGCAAAACCAACGATATGAATATCAAGCCGTCCAGCGGTTATTTGCTCAGGCAAATCAACCACTACCGTTAGATATCGAGTCGACGAACTAAAAACACCAGGTACAGGAACGTTGTTGCTGTTAATTACAAAGAAATTCATGTTATTGACCGTCACATCAGTGTCATTATCCGCAGGGTACACTGTGTCGCCTATTTGATTATTGTCCTCATCATAAATTCGCAAAGCGTCAATATCTGCAGCGGAAGAATTAGTTCCGTCTGAAAGTTTAAGCGTTAGGCCGTTAATATAAGTATCATCGCTCATTGAACGTAAAAGAATCTTGGCCAAAACCTGATTTTGTAAACCTTCAACTAAATAACTTGGCACTGAAGACGAAACAACCTCATGTACTAAATATGGGTTAGAACAAGCCGGACAATCGCCATATGTAATACCGCTGGTTTTTACAAACTCACTAACATCCCCTGGATTATCGGGTGGAATAGCAGGCAAAGTATCGGCCAAAGAAAGCATTGGAAATAGCATTCCACAAACAGACAAGATTGTCGCCAATGTATATTTCATTTTCATAATCACCATATAATTATCTAATTAAATATATTAATAACATAAAACAAAATAATCCCTCTCGGGATTATTTTAAACACACAAACACCACACCGTATCGGACATCGCCGATTGTATCGAGCCAGAATAAATTACCATTTCTTCGAGCCATACAGTAATAGATAGTGGACATATACTTAACCATTAATTAACGTATAAGTCAACACTTTCTGTGGACAACCTAATAACCTAGTGGATTTATCACTTATATCGCCCTGTACTTAGCCAATATTTCACTCCCGGTTAGTGCTTTCTGGAATACTTCTACTTCATCAATAATGCCATTAAAAACAGAAGTTCTGTTTGCGTCACGACCAATAAGGAACCCATAATCAGTGCTTAATAAACTACCGCTGGCTACTACAGACTTTACTTCCACTCCGTTAATATACAACTTTAACGCCACCCCGTTGTATACCGCATATACTTGATACCAGCCACCAGGAGATACGACCCCCTTAGCGGAAGACGCCGTGTATGACCCAGTATCTGTCCAAATTCTTGTAGTAATGATGCCATCTTTTGGGTTAGACAAATACACTGCATATGAAGAATTTGGTCCTTTGTTAATGATGTAACGTGAACCAATGTCTAAAGTAGATTTAAGAGTGTACTTAAACCACGCCCCCAAAGAAAACGCTCGGGTGAATATTAATCCAGGACTTGTACCGGCAGATAGATATGTATCCGCACCATTAAACTCCACACCATTCCCGATTTTCCCTGGTACCACAGCGGGGCAGTATGGAGTAATTTTGACACCGGCGGCGGTATCCGCAAAACATCTTAAAAGACCAGACTTACCAACAAAATCCAAAAACGTTAAAGAGTTCACTGGTTCTTCAAAGCGGTAATAGGCCGTTTGCGAGTATTTTGTTCCATCTATTTCCACGACAGCCGGCTGCAGAAGCTCGTAGTCTTTACTGATTTCCAACGCAGTCATTGCTTTGTTCATAATCACCAGTTTATCCATCGAGCCTTTAAAAAAGTCTCCACTTTTTCCAATCAATAAACCTTGGTACATCGGCCTAATCTCACCCACAAAAGGGACCGAGGCCTTTTCTGTACCGTTAGTATATATTTTAACATTAGCGCCATCGTATGTTAAAACCGCCTGGTTCCAAGCACCGTCTATATACGCCGGCGGAGATGGTGGTGTAGAGATTTCTATTTTTGTTTGAGCTCGATCGTTAAACCAAATGTTCGCCAGTAAATTTCTCGCTTTATGATTATAAATGTAAAAGGCGTACGATTCTTGTTTATACACGAACGTCTCGGTCCAAGGGCTGACGCTCAGCTTGCTTTCCGGCTTAAACCAAATCAAAACAGTAATCTGATTTCTTGGGCTAATAGCACCAGAATTTGGTATAGCTAAGACATCGTCTACGCCATCAAACTTAACTGAGGTACCAGATCTACCAGGCCCACCGGCTGCCGGACACTTGCCTATCAAACAAGTGGCATTATCTACAAATATACTGCCAGAATTAAACACCGTAGCCCCAAGCAGTTCATCAAACATCATATTTACAGGAGTGTCCAATCGACTACCAGTCAACTCATTATAATGCGCAGAAACTTCTTTGGAAGATAGCGCGCGAGGATAAATATACAACTCATCAATAACGCCTTTAAAATAATACGTAGGCTGGTTCTCCATCATACCAATTCGAAGCGCCGACTTACTAGTACTTAAAGAAATATTACTAGCTACCGACTGGTTATACCAAAGCATCGGATTTTCTCCCAAATACTGTCCATTTAAATACATTTTCACTTTGGAATTTTCCATAACTGCCACCGCGTGATTGTAAGCGTTAAATATTGGCCGCGCAGCAAAACTGGCACGAGCTTCATTACCTCCCATAAATGCACTGAATGAAATTGAAGGAGTGGAAAAGAGTTCCATCCGAAATACACCCACTTGAGAGGCGAAGGTTAAGCGAGGTTTATTTATCGCGCCAGCTGGATAGTTCCACGTAGACGGACTATCTGGCTTGAACCACACTTCAACCGTCATCGTAGTTTGTCCTTGAAATACAAAGTTTGTAGTATTTGTCGTGTAAATGTGATCATCAATACCATCAAACGAAAGGGCAAAGGCATTCTTGTCTGGATCTCCAACTTGCCCCTTAACAATCTTCGGACAAAAATTAAACCTGCCTTGACACGAAAGGTTGGAGTCATTACCAGAAACATCTCTGAAGATGGCGCGGTCACTGTTGTTATATTGATAACTAATAACAGGTAAAAACAAACTTGAGCCCAAAGCATACGATTTAACGATTGGCACAACAGAAATAATATCAAAAGAAGTAAACTCTAGTGGTGAGCCCCCCGCCACACCAATCTGATTTAACCACAACACGCAATAGGCGCGATTTTGTATCGTTGGTGCCAATTTTACCTTCAACGTTAATTCCTTTGTCGCACCAGAGGCAACCGAAATATTAAGGGCGGAGAATAATACATCTTTTTGTCTAGAAACAGATGCACCAGTTTCAAACGAATTTTCTATGGTACTCAATTTATTCGCCCCATCATACAGCGAAGCGCTAACAATCTCCGCTCCGTAGCCATCAACCCCTAGTGTAGAAAAGTTTAGAGAGGTAATGGTCGTGGCGGCGCTTGCGCTCATCCGCACCGTCATCACAGTATTTTCAGCCGAATCCCCCTCGCGCAAAAAGTCTGGAACCGAACTACTAACTACACTAATTGTTAAGTTACCAATTGTGGCTGCCTGGGCAGACGGCACTAACGGCTCCCCAGAATATTCGCTGGTTAAAAAACCAACGCTAACGATGGCCGTAAAAGCCACAAAAATAGAAAGGATAATTTTGTTTTTCATAGTGAGTATATTAAACCACAAAAACAGCTTTTTCGCAAAGATTTTGGGGATAAGGTTGCCTTTTTTATCAGTAAATGATAAAATATCGCCACTATGAACAACCTCATCAATGGCCGCGCTTTGGCCGAGACAATTAACCTGGAAACTGCTAAGAATGTTCGTGCCTTAAAACGCCGCGGCATCACCCCAAAACTGGCCGTTGTTTACGTGGGTAGCGACAAACCCTCCCAAAAATATATAGACAAAAAAAGAATTGCCGCCGAAACGGCGGGCATAGATTTTGCGTTATACACTTTTCCGGCGAGCGTAAAGAAAGATGCGCTAATTTCGGAACTTACAAGAATCCAAAAGGATAAAAAGTTGTCCGGGTTAATTATCCAACTCCCCTTGCCCGAACGCCTATACCAAAGCGACGTCCTAAACGCTATAGACCAGAGCCGAGACGTGGATTGTCTAACAGATGCCAATTTGGGCAAACTGGTTATGAAAACAAATCTTGTCACCCCACCCACCCCAGAAGCCGTCTTAACCGTATTACGCAGCCTCGAGGTGGAACTACCGGGCAAGAATGTTACTATTATCGGCACAGGTGCACTCGTGGGTAAGCCGCTCGCTATTATGTTAATGAACGAGGGATCTAGTATCATTACTGCCAATAGTCGTACCCGAGATATTAAAGCCAAATGTCTAACGGCCGATATTATTGTCACTGCTGTTGGCAAAAAAGATTTATTGCGAGGCGATATGGTTTCTCCAGGGGCAATTGTCATTGACACCGGTATTGATTTTGAGGATGGAAAAATGTACGGGGACGTCAACCGGGCGGAGGTGGCAGCCAAGGCGGCTTGGTTAACCCCGACCCCGGGCGGTATTGGCCCGATCACTGTTTCTCTTCTGCTTAAAAACACCGTTACCTGTGCCAAACAAAGATCTGCCAAATAATATATTATGAAAACCGTTGTTGTTATCCCGACATATAACGAGCGAGATAATGTCGCCAAACTAATTCCGGCGATAGCTGCTTTGGAATTAGATGGTTGGGAAATTATTATTGTAGACGACAACTCTCCGGATGGCACGGGGAAGATTGTGACAGATTGGCAAAGTGTGTACCCAGAACATATTCATTTAGTTAAAAGACAGCGCAAGCTCGGGCTCGGCACCGCTTACGTTGCCGGATTCAAAAAAGCTTTAGCGATTGGTGCTGAGTTAATTGTGGAAATGGACGCAGACTGGTCTCACCGCCCAGCAGATATCCCCCGCCTCATTAACGCCTGTAACGCTGGTGCAGATTTAGCAATCGGTTCCAGAAGGATTAAGGATGGCAAGGTGGTTGGCTGGAATGCTTGGCGCCATATTATTAGCTTTGGTGCCACCAGCTTTGCCAGATTGATACTACGATTAAAGACTCATGACGTCACTGCCGGCTTTAGAGTGTTTAGGCGCCGCGCTTTAGAATCTTTGAATCTAGATGATTTAAAAAGCGGCGGTTACGCTTTCCAGGAAGAAGTATTGTATAGACTGGAAAAAAATGGTTTTAAAGTTACAGAGGTGCCGGTGATATTTACCGATCGGGCAGATGGCAAGTCCAAGTTAAGCAAAAAAGATATTTGGGAATTTTTTAAAGTAATATTTTTTCTTAAACTATATGGGACAAAGAGAAATTAATTTTTTAAAAGCGCTGTCTGAGGGTGAAAAAGACAGCGAACTAGCCGCAGCAGCAGCAGCAGCCGCACACAATTCTGAAGTAACTGTACCAACACCAGAAAAAATAGCGCTATTAGAAGAGTCTGAAGCCAAAAAAGCCGCTGAAGCGGCAGAACGGGAAAGGATCAAAAAAATACACGAAGAAGCACTTAAACACAAACTGCAAGACGAGGCAGACGGAGAATATTCAGACGGCGGAAAACAAATCGGAGAGGAATGGAAAAAGCACAACAATCGCTAAATACTCGTCAACACTTCTTTCAACTCCTCCAACGTCGAGACTCGTGCCAATTCGGCTCGGGTCTTTTTTATATCTGGAATACCTTTGAAGTAAAATAATAAATGTTTACGAAAAGTTTGCAAACCGTATTCTTCTCCATAGTGAGCGAGGTGGGATTCAGCGTGTTTCCAAACTACTTCTTTTATCTCATCAATATTTGGTTTGCGGTTTGCAAAAATCCAAGGGTTACCAAGCGCACCTCGGCCGATCATGACACCGTCGGCGCCAGTAGCCGCCAAACACTTGGAGATATCACTATATGACTGAACATCGCCATTGGCGATAATCGGAATCGAGACAATATTTCTAACCTTAGCAATTGCGGCCCAGTCCGCCTCCCCGGCATACCCTTGAGTTTTGGTGCGGCCATGGATGGTGATTGCATCAGCACCGGCGGCTTCTAGCCGTGGTGCAAAAGTTAATATCTCATCTGGCTTACTCCAACCTAGCCTGGTTTTAACAGACAACGGAATACCATTAACCACTGTTTTTACTTGTCTCACTATCTCTTCCGCCAATTCTGGGTCTTTCAATAAATATGCACCGGACTTACTTTTTCCTGTTAATTTTGGTACTGGACAACCCATGTTAATATCCAACCCATCCGGATGGAATTTATCTATCACTATTTGGGCGGCTTGTTTCATGATTACCGGATCCCCGCCAAATATTTGGATGACTATTGGGCGTTCTTCTGGGGTGAAGGCGCACATTTGTAGTGTCTTTTCGTTTAGACGCACGATTGCTTCAGCGCTAACCATCTCACGGAAGATTACAAAATTAGCCCCCGCCACTTCACGGCAGATACGACTAAACGGGCCATCGGTGAGATCGGCCAAAGGCGCTAGGGCAATAATTGGTTTGTTGGTATTAAGCCAAGACATATAGCGGCTATTTTACCGTATAAATGACGAACGGTCAAAGGTTGTGCACAACCCTGGTTTGACGGCCCACTCACCCAAATGGTACCATGTACTAGTTAACAACTTAGTAGATATTTGTGGAAGACGGGTGTAATTCCCGCACTGTGCCGCAACGGTAAGCCTGATAATTGTATTAGGTAAGTCCGGTCTTCAAATATCGTCACTCCCGAGCAGGAAAAGAGTCGCTTCTTTTAACCCAGAAGCCCTCCCCATAATTTCCGCTCGGCGGAAATTTTTTATTATCATTATTTATTAAATACTATAGTATGTCTACCATATCCGGTGGCAGTATTGTAAGACGAATAGGTGCGTTTATAATTTTAATTACTGTTGTCGGCCTCACCTACTGGCTCTGGCCAGGAGACAAACCGTTTGATGTAAACCAGTTTACTAACGACAGCGTTAACACCACCACCGACGCGCCACAAGGCGATACCATTCTCCTCGCAGACACAATACCAGTAACTAACACGGTTGATGCGGTTATTAATACGACCACCTCGAGCACCGTCACCACCACCGAACCTATTGTCACGGGCATACCTAACTACGCGACAGCGACTTTGAAAGTTGGTGACCGAACATACGAACTACGCTTTTCTGAAGGCGACTCCCTTCTCTATGCTATGCAGTTATTAACTGCCCGGTCCGAACAACCATTTTCTTTTGTGAGTAAAGAATTTAAAGGTATTGGTGTGTTTGTAGAAGAAGTAACCGGCACAAAGAACAGTCCGTCAGAAAACAAGTATTGGATTTATTATATTAACGGTCTCTCTGCCCAGTCTGGTATCTCCGCCTATATCCCAGAAACGGGTGATCTAATTGAATGGAAATATGAAACACCAAAATTATAAATATTA
>Ga0172380_10009889_pt1 | contig 10088 bp, 7 predicted proteins | sample Leawe162metaG_FD_119747 | JGI IMG/M metagenome (GOLD analysis project Ga0172380, IMG submission 119747) | Leachate microbial communities from a municipal landfill in Southern Ontario, Canada - Leachate well 162 metaG | ecosystem: Engineered > Solid waste > Landfill > Unclassified | place...
GCTGAAGCAGTTAAAAACAATCCGGGCTGCAAAGTTCTCATGATAACTCAGAATGAGACATCGACAGGCGTTGTTAATCCGATCAAAGAAATAATAGCAGCAATCCCTGAAAAGGACCGTCCTCTAATACTTGTTGACGGAGTCAGCTCGGTTGGAGCTATGGAATGCTTTCCGCAGGAATGGGGTATTGACGCAATAGGAACAGCCTCTCAGAAAGGACTTCTTACCCCTCCGGGACTTGGGCTTGTTTGGCTCTCAGAAAAAGCCTGGAATGCTCTTGAAGGAAAAACATGCCCCAGTTACAGCTACGATCTGAAGCTTCACAAAAAAGACTTGGAAGCAAAATCCCCGGCAAATCCCTTTACACCACCTGTGTCACTTTACTATGCACTTGATGAGGCGCTTGATGAAATATTGGAAGTTGGGACAGGGGCCTGGTTCAAGTCAAGAAGAAAGTACGCCGATGCGCTGGCGGCCGGACTTGAGGCAATGGGATTTGATCTTCTTGTCAAATGCCCGGAGGCCCGCTCACCTGGAGTTACCGCCTTCAAATATCCCGGAGGTGACACGGAAGCGGTTCGTAAAAAACTTCGCGCGATGGGGATTGAAACAGCCGGCGGACAGGGAAAGCTTAAAGGGGAACTTATCAGGGTCGCACATTACAACAACTGGGGATGGCCAGAACTCTGCATCATCCTTGGATCACTCTACGGATCTGCAGATATGGCACAGACTCTAAAAAAAGATTTCCTTGCAGAAGCCTGGAATATCTGGAACAGGGAGGATTAATGACCATGGCTCAAAATAAAAAATGGAAGGTACTTGTGGCGGAGACTGTCGGTGAAGCCGGCCTTCAGATGCTCAGAGATGCTCCTGACATTGATTTGATAGAAGAAGTCGGCATGACACGTGAAAACCTTCTTAAAAAACTGCCCGAAATGGACGCTGTTCTCACAAGGAGCGGAACAAAGATGGACGAGGAGGCCCTGAACGCCGCGGTCAAATTGAAGGTAGTTGCCCGTGCAGGTGTAGGGGTGGACAATGTCAACGTTCCTGTTGCGAGCCGTAAAGGTGTGGTGGTAATAAATGCACATACCGGAAACACACTTGCGGCAGCAGAGCTGACAATGGCTCTTATGTTGGGTCTAGTAAGAAAGGTTCCGCAGGCATTTGGTTCCCTCAGGAGCGGTGAATGGGACAGAAAAAGATTCTCAGGCCATCAGCTCAGCGGAAAGAAGGTCCTCGTTCTCGGACTTGGAAGGATAGGAGCCGCAGTTGCCCAGCGCTGCCGCGCTTTTGGGATGGATGTGATCGCATACGATCCCTACACGCCGAAGAAGAAGGCCGAATCACTGGGCATACCAATGAGGGAAGATATTGCTGATGCGCTCTCAATAGCTGACGTTGTCACGATCCACATGCCTTTGACATCTGATACCACGAATCTTATCGATGAAAAAATGCTGAAAGCATTCAAAAAGGGAGCATATCTCATCAACTGCGCAAGAGGCGGCATAGTGGACGAAAAGGCCGCAGCAGATGCGGTAAGGGACGGAAGACTTTCGGGGATAGCATTTGACGTTTATACCGCGGAACCTATGTGTGAAGGTCACCCCTTCCTTGCCAAAGACATTGAGGACAGGATCGTTATAACTCCGCACCTTGGAGCCAGTACAGAAGAGGCACAGACAGAGGTGGCAAAGATCGCTGCAGAGAATATGATAGCTGCACTGCGGGGAGAGCCGTACGAACATGCCGTAAACCTCCCCTTTCTGGAGCAAAAGCTTAACAAGGCCCAGAAAGCATTCCTACAGCTTTCAAGGAAAATGGGAATACTGGGAGCCAAACTTGCGGAAACAGAGTGTGGTGCTGTACAGAGCTGCCACATTATGCTGCGCGGAGATATGTTCAGCGAGGATGAACCAATGCCAAACAGACTTTGCGCTTACAGCATCGCTGTACTTAAAGGCCTTTTTGAAGTCAGCCGCGGTCCCGAAGTTTCATACATGCTGGCTCCCCTCCTTGCCAAGGACAGCGGTCTGACAGTGGAAGAGAGCATTGGAGATCCTAAAACATATAAAAATACTGTTGAGATAACACTGGACGCCGAAAAGTGCAAAGTGTCGCTTATTGGTACCATCACTGAAGAGGGCCGTATGCGTATCGTAAAGGTAAACGAATATTGGCTCGACTTTGTTCCCAACGGCAAACTCATACTTTTCCAGAATCACGACAGGCCCGGTGTAATAGGAAAGATTGGAAATATACTTGGTGAGGCTAAGATCAACATTGCCAATTTTGCCCTTGGAAGAAAGGACAACAGCGGACTTGCCCTTGGCGCGCTTGAGATAGACAGCGACATTGACGAATCGATCAGAAAAAAACTGGAAAAGAGCGGGGACATGCTCTGGCTCACCCTTATAGATTTTACGGAGGCTGAGTAATTTTTCTTGATTAATATCAAAGACCGGTAGGCAGCAGGCGGGAGGAATGCAGACATCAACCATTCTCCCGCCTGCCTTTTATTGTGAAACTGAGTGTAATTTTTTTGAAAGGCATAGCTCTTTTCACGGTTGATTTAATGGAAGGGTCTGATCTATGATATCCTGGTCCCGGCCTGGGAGTCCAAAACTTTCTGACCGGGCTGAGAAGGATAAGGATCTTCCGGGGAGGATAAGAGAAAAATGCTGGACTACTACTGGCCCATAGGATTTATCGTTTTTTCAAATGTTCTGTATCACATCTGTTCAAAATCATTATCAGGCGGAGCGGACCCTTATTTTTCGCTTCTTGTCACATACCTTATAGCAGCATCTGTCTGTCTGGGCCTCTATCTCTATACCGGCCACTTCAAGGATATTTCCATTGACGTAAGAGGGATAAGGTGGAACAGCATCCTGCTTGGCGCAGCCATAGTCTGTCTTGAGCTTGGATTCATAATGATGTACAAGGTCGGATGGAACATCAGTATCGGATCACTGGTAGCCAATATATGTCTTGCAGTCGCGCTGGTACTGATAGGTGTATTCTTCTACAGGGAAAACCTTACGATGAACAACATCATTGGAATGATCCTCTGTATTTCAGGGTTAATATTTATCAACAGATAAAAAGATCCGGCGATAGTATATTTTTTCTTGATCTGAAAAAGAAAAGGGCTGCCACGGTCTTGGCCGGGCAGCCCTTTAATTATTGGTTGTTCCGGTCGAAATTACTGCAGTGCCTTGTCAAGGATATCAGTTGTCTTGTCTGCGTTAATGCCTAGCTGCTGAAGGGCCTCTGTCATACGGGCTTTGAAATCCGCTGCAAAAGTTTCGTCAGTTACGCCGGGAAGATTTATTTTCACATTGTAAGCTGCGGCTTTTCCTGCAGCTTCTCCTATCAGTGCAGCGCTTCCCGCATCGCTTATCGTATTTGTGTTGCCGTTTTTTGCTGCCAGATAAGCCAGTTCAGTCATTTCTACGCAGGCTTCGAGAGTAAGAAGAGGGACCTCTGTGGCAAGTTTTGAAGCCTCACCCATTGCTTTTTTGCGGATACACTTCTCTTCCTCTGTTGCCTTAGGCATCTTCATTGCAGCCATGAAAGTATTGAAGGATTCGGTGTCCCTGTTCATCAGTTCCACGAACTTGAACCTCAGGGACTCGCTCTTGCCGACGACTTCCTCCATCAGCTGCCAGCTCTCTTTGTATTTTTCCTTGCCTATCGTAAGGTTGGCCACCATTGAAACAAGCGCAGAGCCAAGAGAGGCGCAAAGGGCTGCTACGCTTCCTCCTCCGGGTGCCGGTGAATCCGAGGCAAGCTCGTCGAGAAACGCGCGTATTTCCATTCTTTCAAATTTCATAGATATCCCCCCTCTATTCTTTTACAAGTTTTGTCAGATATTCATCGTCAGCTATAAACGGAACGGTGATGTGACCGTCGCTTCTCTTGCGGTTGAACTCTCCGACTGTTGAAAGCGCGTTTTCGTTCCTTGCCCATGCGCGTCTGGCAACTCCGCTGATAACATCCCAGCTCAAAGAGGCTTTAATTATGCTGTCTACCCTCTCGCTTCCGTCAAGCACAAGGCCGAAGCCGCCGTTTATGGATTTGCCTGTCCCTACTCCTCCGCCGTTATGCAGTGCGACCATGCTCATTCCCCTGGCGCAGTTTCCCGCAAAGCAGTGTATGGCCATCTCGCCCATTATGTTGCTTCCGTCTTTTATGTTGGAAGTTTCGCGGTAGGGCGAATCGGTTCCGGATACGTCGTGGTGGTCTCTTCCGAGCATTACAGGTCCTATCTCTCCCGTACGGACCATCTCGTTGAACTTAAGTGCAATGCGCACCCTGCCCTCTTCGTCCTGATATAGTATCCTGCACTGGGTACCAACAACGAGCTTATTTTTTTCTGCATCCCTGATCCATGCCCAGTTGTCGTGATCCTGGAACCTGCGGTTGGGATCGATGCAGTCCATAGCGGCTTTGTCTGTCTTCCTGAGGTCTTCAGGATCGCGGCTCAGACAGCACCAGCGGAAGGGACCGTAGCCGTAGTCGAAAAGGAGCGGGCCCATAATGTCTTCTACATATGAGGGGAAGACGAACCCTTCATATGTATCTACTCCGTTTTTGGCTATTTCGGTGACTCCCGCGTCAAAGACGGCCCTCATAAAGGAGTTGCCGTAGTCAAAGAAATATGTTCCTTTTTCTGTCAGCGCCTTGATCAGTTCATAATGTTTCCTGAGAGTCTTGTCTACGAGCCTGCAGAATTTTTCCTTGTCTTCTGTAAGCAGTCTTGTCCTCTCTTCGAACGAAATGCCCTGCGGGCAGTATCCGCCGTCGTATACTGCGTGGCATGATGTCTGGTCGGAAAGCAGTTCTATGTTGATATTATTGTCGAGCGCGAACTGCAGGAGGTCGACGATGTTGCCCTCGTATGCGATCGAAAGTGGCTTGCCCTCATTCATTGCTTCCCTTGCCCATTTGAAGGCCTCAGGAAGATCACTGGTCCTCCTGCTGACCCATCCCTGGCTGTGCCTTGTGTCTATGCGGGAAGGATCAACCTCAGCGACGATCGACGCGGCTCCGGCGATTTCTGCTGCTTTTGGCTGCGCTCCGCTCATTCCGCCAAGTCCGGAAGATACGAAAAGGTGTCCTGCGAGACCTTTGCCTTCAGGAAGGTGGAATTTGCTCCTGCCGGCGTTGAGGAGTGTGTTATATGTCCCGTGGACGATTCCCTGAGGACCTATGTACATCCATCCGCCAGCCGTCATCTGTCCGTAATTCGCAACTCCCAGTGCTGCTGCCCTCGTAAAATCTTTTGGGTTGTCAAACATGCCTACCATAAGTCCGTTCGTCAGTATTATCCTCGGAGCTCCAGGATCAGAACGGAAAAGGCCCAGAGGATGTCCTGACTGAACGACCAAAGTCTGATCAGGTGTAAGTATTTCAAGGTATTTCTTTATCAGCCGGTACTGCATCCAGTTCTGGCATACCTGTCCCGTCTCTCCGTATGTTACAAGTTCGTATGGATAGAGAGCTACGTCAAAGTCCAGGTTGTTGTCGATCATTACCTGGAATGCCTTGCCTTCTGTGCATTTGCCCCTGTATTCATTGATCGGCTTGCCGTAGAGTCGTCCCTGAGGCCTGAAACGGTAACCGTATATGCGTCCGTGCTCGCGATATTCCTGCAGAAATTCCGGAGCTATCTCTTTGTGGTATTTTTCAGGTATGTAACGAAGCGCATTTTTAAGAGCCAGTACCGTTTCTTTATCGTTCAGTACCTGTCCCCTGTTTGGAGCTCTTCTGATCCCCTGCTCGAATTCCGCTTTGGGCGGGAGACCTTCCTGAAAGTCCAGTGTGATCTCGAGTGCTTTTCCTGTTTTTGGATCAAACATGCTAGGTCAACTCCATTCATAATGATTTCTAATATCATGTGATATTTATCTTGACTAAGATAAATATCTGATTATACTAATTGTAACGCAAAGATTTAGGAATGGAAAGTATTAAAGCTGTGAAATATGATAAATATCTAACAGTAAAATGATTCATCTTAATACCATGATTATAGCACCGCAGAACCAGGACATCAGCATCTAAACAATAAAAAGGGGGATTTTGTAATGAACTCAAATTCAGTAGTTTTAGACGGAAAATCTCTTACTATTAGCGATATTGTCAACGTTGCAAGAAATGGTTACAAGGTAGAGCTTGACCCCGGGGCAGAAAAACTTATATCAGAATGCGCTGATTCGGTCAAGGAATGGGTGAACGAAGGACGCGTCGTTTATGGCGTGACCACAGGCTTCGGAGACCTGGCCTCCGTTGTCATTCCGAGAGACCAAAGCCGCCAGCTCCAGGAAAATCTGCTTATGAGCCATGCATGCGGTTTTGGAGAAGCGCTGCCGGAAGATTACGTCAGGGCAATAATGCTCCTCAGGATCAATACCCTTACAAGGGGATATTCGGGGATCAGCCTTCAGACTCTGACCCAGCTTGTCAACTATCTCAACCTGGGCATCCATCCGGTGATACCGCGCCAGGGATCGGTAGGAGCAAGCGGCGACCTCTGCCCTCTTTCACATCTTGCCATCACACTGATAGGTCTTGGAGACGTCGTTTATAAAGGCAAAAAAATGCCGACCCTTGAGGCGCTCAGCATTAACGGGCTTAAGCCGGTCGATCTGATGCCTAAAGAGGGACTTGCCCTTAACAACGGTACTACTGTCATGACAGGCATAGGAACTCTTTGCCTTTATGATGCAAAGAGACTGATGAAGAATGCTGACATTGCTTCAGCTCTCTCAGCGGAGGCCCTTCACGCTGTCCCATACGCCTTTGACAGACGCACACACGATCTGCGTCCACAGGTCGGGCAGAGCATCGTTGCAGAAAACATGAGAAGGCTTACCGAAGGCAGCGAGATAATCGAAACATACAAAAAGGACAGAGTGCAGGACGCTTACTCTCTGCGCTGCCTCCCCCAGGTCCATGGGGCAAGCAGGGACGCTCTTTCGTATGTTGAGACCGTATTAAACATCGAGATCAATTCAGTGACCGACAACCCGATCATTTTCCACCAGGACGGAGAGGCGATCAGCGGAGGCAATTTCCATGGACAGCCCATAGCCATGGCTATGGATTTCTTCGGCATTGCTGTAGCTGAGATAGCTGACATATCAGAGAGACGTGTGGCAAGACTGGTAGACCACAAACTGTCTGATCTTCCACCTTTCCTTGTTGCAGAGAGCGGACTTAACAGTGGGTTCATGATCCCTCAGTATACCGCTGCTGCAATAGTTTCTGAAAATAAAGTCCTGGCACATCCTTCATGTGTGGACTCCATCCCTACCTCTGCCGGCCAGGAAGACCACGTTTCAATGGGCGGCTACAGCGCAAGAAAAGCACTTACCATATTGAACAACACTACACGCGTGATCTCAATAGAGATGCTGAACGCTGCACAGGGCATCGATTTCAGGGCTCCCCTGAAACCGGGGCGTGGTACATCTGCTGCTTATAAGGCGTTTCGCAGGGAAGTCCAGTTCTACGCGAAGGACCAGTATATGCAGCCACTTATGCTTAAATCTCTTGAACTGGTGACTGATGGCACTATAATTGATGCAGTCGAGAAAGAGATCGGCGAGCTGAAGTAAAAAATATCAAACTTTATCAAATACAGGGAGGAATGAGTATGGCAATGCAGTTGATCGAATGTGTGCCGAACTTCAGTGAAGGAAGGCGCCCGGAAGTCATTGAAAAAATAGTTGATTGTTTTAAGGATAAAAGAGGGGTTTACCTTCTCGACCATCGCGCTGACGAAGACCACAACAGGTTGGTCATAAGCCTTGTCGGAGCTCCTGCGCCCATTCAGGACGCACTGATAGAAGCCGCAAAGACCGCACTTGAAAATATCGACATGAACTCCCATCAGGGTGGACATCCAAGGATCGGAGCAATTGACGTTGTACCCTTTACCCCAATAAAGGGAATATCAATGGAAGAGTGCATAAAGCTTGCCCACGATTTCGGTGAACGTTATTTCAAAGAATGCGGGATCCCTGTCTACTTTTATGAAGATGCAGCCAGGCGACCGGAAAGAAAACGCCTGGAGGTCATCCGCAAGGGACAGTATGAAGTCCTTAAAGAAGAGGCAAAAACGAAAGAAGAAAGAATGCCTGATGTGGGCGGACCCGGACTCCACCCTACGGCCGGAGCCACAGTCATTGGAGCCCGCAAGTTCCTTGTTGCGTTCAACGTCAACCTTGACACAACTGACCTGGATGTTGCCAAAAAGATCGCAAACACAGTAAGGGCATCGTCCGGCGGTTTCTGTCACGTAAAGGGCATAGGCCTTGCACTTGAGGAACGCGGTATCACCCAGGTCAGCATGAACCTTGTAGATTACGAAAAGAACTCGCTCTACAGGGTGCTTGAAATGATAAGGATGGAAGCCAGAAGATGGGGCGTACAGGTCATTGAGACCGAGGTATACGGAATGATCCCTGTAAACGCCATACTTGAGAGTGCTGCGTACTACATGCAGATCAATGACTTCGATCCCGCACAGGTGCTGGAGCTCCAGCTCCTTGAACTGATGGGAGAGAGGGCGGAATGACAGTAAAACTATACAGGAACGCAAGGGTATTTACCCCGCTTGATTCAGGACACCCTCTGAGGGGCAAAGAGCAGGGAAAGATAAAGGAGTATAGCCGGGGAGCTATTCTTACAGTCAATGGCCTGATAGAGGCCATAGGAGACGAAAAAGAAGTACTTAATGGGCTGTCTTCCCCGTCTTTTGTCAATGAAGAGAGAGACATGGAAGGAGCCTGTGTGATACCCGGATTTGTAGACCCGCACACTCATCTCTGTTTCGCAAAGAGGCGCGAGGACGAGTTCAAGATGAGACTGGACGGACTCCCCTACCTCGAGATACTCAAGCGCGGGGGCGGCATACTTTCATCTGTAAAGGCAGTAAGATCCGTTACAGAAGAAGAGCTCTTCTGTAACACAAAAAAACTTGCCATGTCAGCTCTTGCAAAAGGTACGACAACGGTTGAGATCAAGAGCGGTTACGGACTTGACCTCGAACTGGAGTTGAAGATGCTCTCGGTTATTAGTAGGATATCAAGAGAGACCCCGCTTGATGTTATCCCGACGTTCATGGGTGCACATGCTGTTCCTGCTGAATACAAGGAAAGACCTGACGATTTTGTTGATCTCATAATCAACGAGATGCTCCCAAAGGTAAAAGATCAGGGAATAGCGGAGTTCTGCGACATATTCTGCGAAGAGGGCGTTTTTTCTGTAGACCAGAGCAGGAAGATACTCAAAGCGGCGAAGGCTTTGGGATTTGAAATGAAGATACACGCCGATGAAGTCCACGATCTGGGCGGAGCCGGACTTGCTGCAGAACTCGGAGTAAGGTCTGCAGAGCACCTCCTTGCAGCAAGCGAAGAGAACCTTCGTGCTATGGGACATGCCGGATCTATAGCGGTACTTCTTCCGGCGACTGCCTACAGCCTGAAAAAGCCCTACGCCAGAGGCAGGGAAATGATAGACTGGGATGTCCCGGTAGCACTTGCTACGGACTGCAACCCCGGATCCTGCTTCTGTGAGTCGGTGCCATTCATATTCGGTCTGGGTGTAATGAATATGAACATGACTATAGAAGAAGCTCTTGTCGCCTCAACACTGAATGCGGCATACTCAGTCAACAGGCAGCATAAGGTCGGAAGCCTTGAACCCGGCAAACAGGCAGATTTCCTTGTCCTTGACGGAGAGACACCAACAACGCTGGCCTATCATGCGGGAAGCACCTCAGTGCTTGAAGTCCACAAACTTGCTGAGCGCGTAGCATAATAACATCACGATCGCTTATAAAAATTCAAAGAGAGTCAGGCCTGCGATAACAGCCTGACTCTCTTACTTTGTACAATGACAAAGCCCCTTTAGCAGATGAACATGGAGTCCCCGAACGAGAAGAAGCGGTATTTAAGATCGACAGCTTCGTTGTATGCCTCCATGATCCTGTCATATCCGCCGAAAGCGGAAACCAGCATAAGCAGCGTGCTTTTCGGCAGATGATAATTCGTTATCAGAGCATCGATGAC
>Ga0172380_10009890_pt1 | contig 10087 bp, 10 predicted proteins | sample Leawe162metaG_FD_119747 | JGI IMG/M metagenome (GOLD analysis project Ga0172380, IMG submission 119747) | Leachate microbial communities from a municipal landfill in Southern Ontario, Canada - Leachate well 162 metaG | ecosystem: Engineered > Solid waste > Landfill > Unclassified | place...
GCTCCGCTACGGCTGCGGGCTGCGCCCTTGCCTCCGCTGCGCCGGTCCCGGCGAACCACAACACGGGACACTTCTACTGAGTCCAAACAGGGGACATTTCTACTTGAGTTGCGACAATTAATGGATGTTTGTTTTCGCGGACGCAAAACAAGCGCGGGCGATGTCACAGTATTTCAACGCCTGGGACCAGCGATCCGATTCCTCTGTCAAGACGCCGCCCGCGCCCGGAAAAGTGCGGGCATAAGCATTTTTCGCGTACAACAATTCCGGTGCGAAGGTCAGATAATCGCCCATTTCCGCCGTCCGAAGAAAGCCCCGCATCGACGCGATCCACATCGCCTTGAAATGTTCGACGTTCGGCTCGTCATCGCGCACGCCGACGGCGACCTGCATGCAGCCCGGATTGCCGATGCGACCATGAATAAACCGCACCCGCTCCAGCACCGGCGTGATGAACGCCAGTTTCTTCCCGAACCCGCCGTACACCATTTCGTGCCCGGTGTACCAGTGTGAAAAGTCGCCGTTGAACCGCACATCAGGCCGGCGCTCGACAAGTTTCACCGTTCGCCAGTTGTCCTGCGTGATCGTCGCGCGGTGCGTTTCGATGAACATCGGGAAATCGAACTTCGCCGAGGCGTCCAACACCGCATCGACCAGCCGATCCATCTGGTCATCATCCTCCATCCCCCAGCCGACGTGCAATGTGGCGCATTCAAATCCCGCGTCGATGTTTTGTTTCGCCGTCGTGGCCGCTTCATCCGGTTCGTTCACCCGTCCCCCGCCGGCCGCGCCGAGTCCCGCGGCACGGGCCGGTTTCGCATCGCCGCCCTGCACACCTTGGTAACCCGCCGCCTTGATCGCGTGGTAAAGTTCCGCGTCATCGGGGCGCGGCCCCGTGCTGAAATCCGGCAATTCAGCCAGCGTGCCCATGTTCAGATAACAGCGCAACGCCGGTGGTTGCCCGCCATCATCGTGGGTATTGCGAATCATGCTTTGCTCCCAGCCCCGGGGTGATCGTCATTGCCGGACCGGCGTCGCGCCCGTCAGGTAAACCGGGTAGTAATCCTGCAAGGCGTGAACGCCCCACGCGCCCTTGCGCAGCGCCGTGATCGCCCGCACCGCCGCCGCCGCGCCGGTCGTCGTCGTAATCATCGCCACGTTGTACCGCACCGCCGTCGCACGCAGCTTGCCTTCGTCGGTCTTCATGCCCTTGCGGGTCGGCGTGTTGATGATGAGCGACAGCTCGTTGTTCTTAATCATGTCGATCGCGTTGGGCCTGCCTTCGCTGATTTTGTTCACGCGTTGCACCTTGACCCCGCGCTCGGTCAGATAGGTGAAGGTTCCCGCCGTGCTGTAAACGACGAAGCCCAGTTCGTTGAGCCGGCGGGCGACGTTCACGAAATACGCCTTGTCCGATTCACGCACCGACAGGAACACGTTCCCACCGGTCGGCAGCGAACCGCTGGTCCCCATCTGGCTCTTGGCGAACGCCACCGCGAAATCCGCATCCGCGCCCATCACCTCGCCCGTCGAGCGCATTTCCGGCCCCAATATCACGTCCACCCCCGGAAACTTGCTGAACGGAAACACCGATTCCTTCACGCTCGTGTGGTCCGGCAGGTAATTCTCGCCCACCCCCAACTCCGCCAGTGTGCAACCGGCCATCACCTTCGCGGCGATCCGCGCCCAGCTTCGTCCCGTCGCCTTGCTCACGAACGGCACGGTGCGCGACGCGCGCGGGTTCACCTCCAGCACGTAAATCTCATGCCGCTCCCCTTCGGTCCGGGGGTGGGTGATCGCGTACTGAATGTTCATCAGTCCGCGCACTTTCAGCGACTGGGCCAGTTGCCTGGAATGCGCAATCAGCCGGTCGATGGTTTCGGCGGGCAAAGCGTAGGGCGGAATCGCGCACGCCGAGTCGCCGGAGTGGATGCCCGCTTCTTCGATGTGTTCCATCACGCCGCAGATCAGCGAGCCGCCGCGTATCGCGGCGGATTCCGCGTCGGCACGACGCGGCTCGCTGGAGCCGTAATCCCCCACGACATCGACATCGACTTCCGTCGCTTCCGACAAAAACTTGTCGATAAGGATCGGCTGATCGTCCAGGTCCGACGCGCCGATGGCCAGTTTCATGTAGTGCCGCAGTTGTTCATCGTCATACACCGTTTCCATCGCCCGCCCGCCCAGCACGAAACTGGGGCGCACCAGCACCGGGTAACTGATCTTGTTGGCGATGACGACAGCTTCCTCGATGTTGTGGGCGATGCCGTTCGCGGGCTGGCGGATGTTCAGGTCCATCAGCAACTTTTGAAAACTCTTGCGGTCTTCCGCCAGGTCGATGGATTCGACGCTCGTGCCGATGATCGGCACACCCGCGTCCTGCAACCCGTGCGCCAGATTCAGCGGCGTCTGTCCCCCGAACTGCACAATGACCCCATGCAAATGGCCGGGGGTGCCCAGCGGCGCGCCGTTCAATCGTTCGCAAAGATTCAGCACATCCTCCAGCGTCAGCGGCTCGAAAAACAACAGGTCGCTCGTGTCGTAATCCGTCGAAACCGTTTCCGGGTTCGAGTTCACCATCACCGATTCAAACCCCAATTCATCGGCGGCGAACGCGGCCTGCACACAGCAATAATCAAACTCAATGCCCTGTCCGATCCGGTTCGGCCCCCCGCCCAGAATCACGATCTTCTTGCGATCCGTGACACGGACCTCGTCATCGTAAGAAAGGGACGGAGGGACTAAGGGACGAAGGGACGAAGTGGGGGAAGAAAGGGACGGAGGGACTAAGGGACTAAGGGACGAAGTGGGGGAAGAAAGGGACGGAGGGACTAAGGGACGAAGGGACGAAGTGGGGATCGGCCCCGCCTCTTTCCCTTCGTCCCTTCGTCCCTTCGTCCCTTCGTCCCTATTCTCTTTCCCTTCGTCCCTTCCCACCACCACCATCGGCGATTCATATGTCGAATAGTAATACGGCGTGCGCGCCTCGAACTCCGCCGCGCAGGTATCCACCAGTTTATACACCGGCTCAATGCCCAGCTTCTTGCGATGTTTCCGCACCGCCAGAATGTTCGCCGTGTTGATCCTGCCCAGATACAGATTCGCCAGTTGCGGGTCCGAGTAACCCATCTGCTTCGCCCGGCGCAAAACTCCCGGGGGCACGTCATCCAGCTTCGCATACTTGCACAGCACATCCTCGAACTGCACCAGTTCCAGAATGTGATCGAGAAACCACGGGTCGATGCGCGTCGCTTCGTACACCTGCTCAATGGTCCAGCCCATCTTGAAGGCGTAACGCAGGTAATACAACCGGCCCTGCGACGGCACCGTCAGCTTGCGACGCAGTTTGTCTTCGGGGATCGGCCACTCGACGGCGGATGTGGCGGGGTCGCTTGAATGACCCCGCCGGGCGTTCAGCCACTTGTCGTTCTGGTCCAACCCCAGCCCGAATCGCTTGACCTCCATCGAGCGGATGCCTTTTTGCAGCGATTCCTTGAACGTGCGCCCGATGCTCATCGCTTCGCCCACGCTCTTCATCTGCGTGGTCAGCGTTTCATCGGCTTCGGGGAACTTCTCAAAAGTCCATCGCGGAATCTTCGTCACCACATAATCAATGGTCGGCTCGAAACACGCCACCGTCTTGCCCGTGATGTCGTTGGGGATTTCGTCCAGCGTGTACCCCACCGCCAGTTTCGCCGCGATCTTGGCGATGGCGAAGCCCGTCGCCTTCGACGCCAGCGCCGAGGAGCGAGACACGCGCGGATTCATTTCAACCACGACCATTTCACCGGCGGGCGTTCGTTTGTCGAAGCCCGGATTGATGGCGAACTGGATATTGCATCCGCCGGTTTCCACGCCCACCGCCCGAATAATGGCGATCGACGCATCGCGCATCCGCTGGTATTCACGATCCGTCAGCGTTTGGATCGGCGCGACCGTGATCGAGTCGCCGGTGTGAACGCCCATCGGATCGACGTTTTCGATGCCGCAGATGATGACGACGTTGTCGGCCTTGTCGCGCATCACTTCCAGTTCATATTCCTTCCAGCCCAGCACGGACTGGTCGATGAGCACCTGATGGATCATCGAGGCGTCGAGGCCGCGACGGATGATGTCCTCGAACTCTTCGCGGTTGTAGGCGATGCCGCCGCCGGTCCCGCCGAGCGTGAACGCCGGGCGGATGATCGCCGGCAGGCCGCACACTTCCAGAAACGCCACCGCCTCGTCCAGCGAGTTGACCGTTTTCGCCAGCGGTTGTTTGAGGCCAAGCCCTTCGACGATTTGGCGGAACAGGTGGCGGTCCTCCGCCGCGGCGATCACCTGGCGGCTGGCGCCGATCATCCGCACGCCGAATCGGTCGAGAATGCCCTGGTCATAACACTGGCAGGCGCAGTTGAGCGCCGTTTGCCCGCCGAGCGTCGGCAGCAGCGCGTCGATGGGCTGGCCGCGGTCTTTCTCGGCCTGCAAAATTTTTTCGACGGTCTCCGGCGTGATCGGCTCGATGTAAGTGCGATCCGCGAACTCCGGGTCGGTCATGATCGTCGCCGGGTTGGAGTTGATAAGCACGACGCGATAGCCCTCTTCACGCAACGCCTTGCACGCCTGTGTGCCGGAGTAGTCGAATTCGCACCCCTGGCCGATGACGATCGGGCCGGAGCCGATGATGAGGATATGATGGATATCGCTGCGTTTGGGCATTGGGAGGCGACTCAATGAAGGTATGGACGAGGATAAATCTGGACAAATGTACCGGAGTGCGAGCAACCATTCAAGGGAACAGGCAACGCGGAATAACCAGCCACCAATGACAAATGACCCAATAAACTTCAATGTTCAAGGACCAATGCCCCAACAGCGGAGACATCCCCGCGTTTGGGGTTGGTCATGGGTGATTGGATTTTATTGGGTCGTTTGTCATTGGAGTTTGGTGGTTTGTTTGGTCATTCGTCATTGGTGCTTGGTCATTGCATCACCTGCTATCATACTCCCCGATGAGCCACGACACGTCCTCCCATCCCGACATCCGCCTCATCGCCATCGACATTGACGGCACGATGCTGCGTTCGGACAAGCAACTGACCCGCGCCACCGGTCGGGCCGTCGCCGCCGCGATGACCCGGGGCGTCAAAATCGTCCTCGCCTCCGCCCGTCCGCCGCGGTCGCTGCGCCAAATCTACGAAGCGCTCGAACTGGACAGCGTGACGATCAACTACAACGGCGCTCTGATTCACGATCCGCGCGCCAACCGCAACCTGTTCCATCAGCCGCTGGATGTCGCCGATGTTCGCCGGGTCATCGCCACCGCCCGCAAGACCGACCCCGACTGCATGGTTTCGCTGGAGATTCTCGACAAGTGGTACACCGATCACTTCGATGAAGCCCTGCCCACCGAAACCTCCCTCGCCTTCAAGCCCGACTTCATCGGTCCGCTCGACGCCTTTCTCACCGTACCGATCACCAAGCTCATGCTCCTGGCCCCGCCGACGCGCATGGCGAAAATCACCCGGGCCGTGAAGGCGAAGCACCGCGGGCGGATCGGCCTGGCCGTCAGCGACAAGCATCTGCTTCAGGTGATGCACCCGCAAGCCAGCAAGGGGGCCGCTCTTCAGCGCGTCGCCGATGATTACCGCATCGACGCCGCCAACGTCATGGCCATCGGTGACGCGCCCAACGATCTGTCGATGATTCAGTGGGCCGGGCTGAGCGTCGCGGTCGGCAACGCCTGGCCCGCCGTCCGAGAAGCGGCCAAAGTCACCGTCCCCAGCAACGACGCCGACGGCGTGGCGCACGCCATTGAGCAATTCGTGCTGAAATAAGAATGGGCCACGAAGACGCGAAGACGCTAAGAAAGACAATACAAGAGTATTCCTTCGCGCCTTAGCGCCTTCGTGGCCCATTTTTCCACACCTCGTTTCGCCGTATAATGATGAACTTCCTCAAACCACGGACCCCCCCCCATGCTCCCACGACGCAAAACACGGCAGGTCACGCTCGGTGACGCCCACCACGGCATCGTCAAAATCGGCGGCGACGCGCCCGTCTCCGTCCAGACCATGACCTCCGGCTACACCTTTGAAATCGACAAGTGCATCGCCGAGATCAACAAACTCGCCGCCGGCGGAGCTGACATCGTCCGCGTCGCCGTCCCCGAAAAAAAAGACACCGACGCCCTCAAACAGATCATCCCCGCCGTCCGCGTCCCCATCGTCGCCGACGTTCACTTCCACTTCCAGCGCGCCCTCGAAGCCATCGACGCCGGCGTACACAAAATCCGCCTCAACCCCGGCAACATCTCCGACAAAGCCCAGGTCAAAGAAGTCGTCCAGGCCTGTAAAGCCCGCAAATTACCGATCCGTATAGGCGTCAATGAGGGCTCGATCATCGAACGCAAGGACAAGCAGAAACGCCTGAAGGAACTCGGCGGCGTCTTCTCCGACAACAAGCACGGCCACTTCCTCGCCATCATGATCGCCAAGCTCGAAGAATATCTCGACATCTTCTACGAACTGGATTTCCACGATGTCGTCATCAGCGCCAAAAGCCCCGATCCGACGCTCGTCATCGACGCCTACACCGAAATCTCCAAACGCTTCGATCACCCGTTGCACCTCGGCGTCACGCACGCCGGGCCGAAGGAAACCGGCACGATCCGCTCGGTTGTGACATTGGGCCATCTCTTGGCCTCCGGGGTCGGCGACACCATTCGCATCAGTTACGCCAACGATCCGATCTATGAAGTCGAAGACGGCCTGGAACTGCTTTATTGCCTTGGATTGCGCGAACGCATCGGTGTCGATCTGATCGCCTGCCCGACCTGCGGGCGCATTCAGGTCGATCTGTTCACGCTCGTGCAGGAAGTGCGGCACAAACTGAAAGCCGAGATCAAACTGCCGATCAAGGTCGCCGTGATGGGCTGCATCGTCAACGGCCCCGGTGAAGCGGAAGGCGCCGACGTCGCCATCTTCGCCGGCGACCGCCGCGGCATCATCTACGTGCAGGGCCGGCGCGTCGCCAACGTCCCCGAAGAAGAAATCCTCGAAGCGTTGTTGGATGAATGCCGAAAGTTCGAGCAGAAAGTATTGAGCGGTCAGGCGAAACTCGGCGAAAAAGTCGTCGAAATCGCCCCGCCCGACCCCATCGGCGAACTCGGAAGTGGTTTTGAAAAGATCGCGGCGGGCCAAGTCGATAAACTCACCGACCTGACCGTCGGCGGGCGCTGAGGCCGCTCGCGGCTTAGCGATTCTCTATTATCGGTACGACAATGATCTCGCATCAATCACGTGAAGCCGATGGTTGGACGAGCATCTCACGTTGGAAAGCGATATTGATTCTTATTCTTGGCCCGCAATTCATTTTCGATAGCTTTCGCCTCATCACGAGTCTTGCACGGCAAGCAGTGATATTCAATATCTGCGAGGTGGGCAAGAACGTACTCGCGTTTCGCTGAGTTGTTCCGGGTGCCACAGCCGAAAGGTTTGGGCAAAAGACTCGACATACGGTTTGCGCAGTGACCGCCAATGCCAACCAGTAAGAGTTCGCCGGAAATAGCGTGGCGAAGTTCATAGACGCCGGGGCCGAACGGCGCGGCGAGCAGTTGGCCTTTACGCGGATCGGGAAAACTTTGCCATTGAGTCCATGTGACCACCGAACACCCTTTCTTTTTAACAGTAATTCGACATTAGCACAACGTGGGCGAATCGCCGTGCGATTTTTTCATAAGTAATTCACCACGATTGACTTGCCAAGAATAAGCTATCATTATAACAACGCCGTTAGCTCATCGGTGGAATGTGAACCATGCCTGAAATATCACGATTCTTGGGAATCATCATTGCGATGTTCTACAATGATCATGCTCCGCCGCATTTCCATGTGCGGTATGGTGAGCAGAAGGCCACGGTCAGTATTGAGTCGTTGAGCATTCTGGAAGGCCAGTTGTCGCCGCGTGTGATGGGGTTGGTGGTGGAATGGGCGGCACTGCATCGGAAGGAGTTGCAGGAGGATTGGGAATTGGCGCGCCGCCGCGTTCCGTTGCAGAAGATTCAACCGCTGGAATAAACGCCATGCTCAAAGATATTGTCCAAGTCACGCCTGTTGGGGATTACCGGTTACGGCTGCGCTTTGAAGACGGCGTTGAAGGCGTTGTCGATATTGCTCGACTTGTTGGCTTCGATGGTGTTTTCGCCGCGTTGCGTGATCTGACCAAGTTTCAGCAAGTCCGTGTCAACGAAGAACTCGGCACCATCGTCTGGCCCAACGGGGCTGATCTGGACGCTTCGGTGCTGTACGCGCACATTACCGACCAAACGCTTGCGACGGGTACCCGCTAAACTCTGCTATAATATCCGCATGACCCGCGATGAACTGCTTTCTCGCATTTCCATCGATCCGAACATCTGCTTCGGCAAGCCCTGTGTGCGCGGGCATCGCATCTGGGTGTCGCTGATCCTCGATTTGTTGGCCGGCGGTGAAACCTCGCGGCAAATCCTCGATGATTACCCCGGCTTGCAAGAGGCGGATATTCTCGCCTGCATCGCATATGGAGCGGAGATGTCGCGTGAACGGTATGTGGAGTTACCCGCGGGGGCCGGGCGGTAAAACTGAAACTCGACGGAAAATGACGCTTTCGGCGCGGCCCGCTTAAGCGGGCCGCACCCACGACGCATTTCTCATCACACGCCCCAAATTACGCTATGCTGTGGTCCCGAAATCTGGAGACCGCATCGTGTACCTCTTCCCCGCGATTGATTTGCGTGACGGCCAAGTGGTTCGCCTCTATCAGGGCGATTACGACAAGCAGACCACCTACGGCGATGACCCGGTTGCACAAGCGCAACGCTTCGCCGACGCCGGGGCGACTTTTCTGCATGTCGTCGATCTGAACGCGGCTCGCACCGGCACGATGACGCATCTGCCGATCATCGAACGCATCGCGTCAACCACGGGCCTGCGCGTCGAGTTCGGCGGGGGCGTGCGCGATGACGATGCGATTGCGCGGTTGGTGAACGCGGGGGTCAGTCGCATCGTCGTCGGCACGGCGGCGCTGACGAACTGGACCTGGTTTGAGCAGGCGGCTCACCGGGCCGCGCTGGCGAACAAACTCGTGTTGGGACTGGATGCGAAAAAAGGCAAACTCGCGGTGCATGGCTGGGAAACGACCACCGAGGCGACGCCCCCGGAAGTTGCGAAGAAGGTGAATGGCTGGCCTCTGGCGGGGATCGTGTTCACGGACATCGCGACGGACGGCACGTTGCAAGGCCCGAACTACGCATCAACGCGCGAACTGGCCGAAGCGACCACCGTGCCTGTCATCGCTTCCGGGGGCGTGGGGACGCTGGAGCATCTGCGGCGATTGCGCGATCTGCCGATTTACGGCGCGATTGTCGGAAGGGCGCTGTACGACGGTGCGTTCACGATCCAGCAGGCGATCGGGGTGCTGGAACGGGGAGAGTAATCAGGCGAACAATCGCTCGATCAATTGTTCGCGTGACAGGTGATGATGTTCGGCGATGCTGCGAAGGATTGCCGCGAGCGTGCCGGGTTTGATGGGGCGATGATCGGGAATGGTGATGTGATGTTCGGCCGGGTTGGGGCAGGTCAGGCGGATGTGGCTGCCTGTCTGACGAATGATCCGGTAGCCCGGTTTCGACAGGGCGCGGGCCGGTTCACGTCCGTTCAAATCCCTCGGAAGGCGCGTCATGCGGCGATTACCTCATCATGCACATGATGCAGACGAATCACCTTCGGGCGATCTTCTTCGATGTCGAACGCACAGGCCACCGCGTCACGCACCATGGCCTTGAGGTCGTCGAGGGTATCACCCTGGGTGAAAATGTCATGTTGCACCGAGCGGGCGGTGTAGCCGCCGGTGGGGTCTTCTTCGACGATGAAGATGATCTCGATCATGGCAGGGTATTATAACCGACGCGGGGGCTGACGCCCTCCGCTAAACCCCCGAAAGTTTTTGGGGTGCATGACAGTTTTCGCGGGGGGATAGCCGACAAGATGTAGTGGTGGGTCGCCCCGGACGGCGATCCGACGGCAGCCAACGAGCAAGGAGGTTCCATCATGGCGGCACGGACGACAC